>Ga0137394_10003462_pt1 | contig 11860 bp, 8 predicted proteins | sample czobulk116metaG_FD_108278 | JGI IMG/M metagenome (GOLD analysis project Ga0137394, IMG submission 108278) | Vadose zone soil microbial communities from Angelo Coast Range Reserve, California, USA - czobulk1.16 metaG | ecosystem: Environmental > Terrestrial > Soil > Vadose zone | place: USA... | reverse complement strand
GGTGCGTCCCGGCATGCAGGGTTATGCCTACACCATCTTCGAAGGCGACCAAGTCGAAAAATTCGACCTCGAAGTCATCGGCGTGCTGGACAATTTTCTCGGTCCTAAGCAAGCCATCATCCTGGTCCAGCTCAAAGGTCCCAAAGTGGAGCACACCGGCGTGGTGGCAGGTATGAGCGGCAGCCCCGTCTATCTGGATGGCAAACTGGCGGGCGCGCTCTCCCTGAAACTCGGAATATTCACCAAAGAGGCCATCGCCGGCGTCACACCCATAGCCGATATGCTGAATCCTCCTTCGCAAGGCTCTTCGGCGCAAGGTGATGTTCAACAATTTTCTTTGCCTGCCGAATCCACGGCGCGCACCGGCCTGCCGTTCGGCTCCTCGCTTGAGCCCATCGAGACTCCGCTGGTTTTCTCTGGTTTTCAGCCAGCCGCGATTCAGCAATTCTCGAATCAGCTTCAGGCTTATGGCTTCGTCGCAGCGCAAGGAGGCACAGCGGCAGCGCGTCCGGAGGACGCGCATCTCGTTCCGGGCGACATGGCTGGAATGGTTCTGGTCCAGGGCGACGCCTCCATCAATTCTGCGTGCACCGTCACCGCGGTCGAAGCCGACCGGGTCTATCTCTGTGGCCACCCGCTCATGAACCTCGGCAACGTCTCGATTCCCATGGCCCGCAGCCGCGTCGTCACCACGCTCTCCTCCAATCTCGCTTCGACGAAGATCGTCAATGTCGGCGGTGCCATCGGCACGATCACCGGCGATCATCTCACTGCTGTCACCGGCAAACTCGGCGCTCCTCCCGCCATGATCCCTCTCGATCTCACGCTGCTTGTCCCCGGCGACGATTCTTCCAGAGGCGCTGTCAGAGAAAAGAAACTACACTTCGAACTCATCAATCATCCAAAGTTCACTCCGCTTCTCGTGGCCATTACTACCTTTAGCGGCCTTACTCAAAATTCGCTATACGGCGAGGGTACCACGTTGCATCTTTCCGGCGAGATTCGCCTCAAAGATCATACGCCGGTCAAAATCGAAAACACTTTTGCGCCGGGCGATACTCTTTCTCCCGATGGCCTGCCCATCGCCACGACGATCCAGAATGTTTTTACGCGCCTTTTCGTCAATACTTTCGAACCTGCCAAGGTGGACCACATCACTCTCCGAGTCGAAAGCATTCCGGGCCGAAAATCATTCACCATTGAAAGCGCCTGGCTGGAAAAGGGCGAAGCCGCTCCCGGCGAAACTCTTCGCGTCCGCGTGCGGCTACGTCCCTATCGCGGCGCTTCCCGCGTGGAAGAAACCACCGTGCGCGTCCCGGAACAGGTGGCCCGCGGTACTACGCTCCGCGTCCTTGTCAGCGACGCCGATTTGCTGAATCGCGCCTCCCGCGGCTTTGCGTTTGCCGGCGCCGGCAGCGGGCCAACCGGCCTGGATCAACTCATCGCGCTACTGAATCGCGAGCGCAGGAACGACCGTCTTTACGTTGGACTTTTCGCTCCGGCCCCGACGCTTCTCTGGGACGACAAGGAACTGCCGAACATTCCGCTCTCGCAAATCAACGTCGTTGACGGTCGTCCGGCTCCGGGCAGCGTCCAGGTGCTGCGCGAATCGTTGGCCGGCGAAGCCTCCATCCCGCTCGGGGGCCCTGTCTCCGGCGTCATCTCTCTTAATCTCCAAATCCGGTGATCACAAATATGAGCAGCTCGCCGAAAAGCCCAATTCAACTGTCTCAACCACATCTGATAAACGGGCCATTAAGGAACAATTGCCGTCCCGACGGGCCGGTCTCATCGGCTGCGAAGGATCTTAACTCCGCGCACCGCAATCACTCGTCCGTTAGATTGCAACGCTCCGTTGCGCGTATCTTTTCTTTTTCCTTACTTCTTTGCTTTCTCACTTCGTTGCCTCTCCTTGCCGAGCACACCCGCCGCTGGCGCCAATCCACTTACGAAGAATTTCTCAAAGGCACCGCGCACGGTGTGGCTGTGCGCAGCGACGGCCGCCTCGAACTCGCGCCCAAAGTCACCTTGCTCGCCGACGCGGATGCATCTTATCTTTGGTCCGTCCGCCTCGATCCAAAAGGCGCGCTCTACGCAGCCGGCGGCTCGCCCGCGAAAGTGTTTCGCTTCGACGCGAACGGCAAACTTGCCGTCGTCTTCGATTCCATCGACCTCTCCGCGCAAGCCATGGCCTTTGACTCCAAAGGTGCTCTTTATGTCGGCACTTCTCCCGACGGCAAGGTTTACCGGGTCTCTGCTTCCGGCGAGAAGTCCGTTTTCTTTGAACCCAAAACGAAATACATCTGGGACCTCGCTTTTTCGCCCGACGGAACTCTTTATGTCGCCACCGGTGACAAAGGACAGGTTTTCGCTGTCGCGCCCGACGGCAAGGGCGAGCTTTTCTACTCGAGCGACGAAGCTCACATTCGCGTTTTGGCTTTCGATTCAAAAGGAAACCTCATCGCCGGCACTGAACCCAGCGGCCGCATCCTTCGCATCTCTCGGAGTTCCTCGAAGACTTCCGTCAAGGACTCCAAGGATGCTGCCGCGGCGAAAGCGGAAGGCTTCGTTCTCTATGAAACTTCCAAGCGCGAAGTCACTTCCCTCGCCGTGGCCCCTGACGGCACCATCTACGTCTCCGCGATTGGTGAGAGGCCACGAGTTGGGCAAGCTCCGAGCGCCATCGTCTCCACCGCACAAGGCACGACAACCATTGCGCCCGGCGGTCCAGTGAGTCCCGGCCAAACTCCTCCGCAGCAACCTTTCGTCCCCTTTCCTGCCCTTCTCTCCAGCAGCATCTACCGCATCAATGTCGATGGCGCCCCGGAAGAGCTTTGGTCTTCGCGAGAAGATGTCGTCTACGCCCTGGGACTCGCTTCTGATGGCCGCCTCCTGGCGGGGACCGGCAATAGCGGCGCTCTCCTCGCCGTCGATGGTCATGGCGTCTTCGCTCATCTGGCCAAGTCCGGGTCCGCGCAAATCACCGGCATCGCCCGGAATTCCTCCGGCAAGGTTTTCCTATGCACCGCCAATCCTGGAAAAGTTCTTTCGGTCGGCCCCGAATACGAAGCCGAAGGCACGTTCGAATCCCGCTCCTTCGACGCGCAACTTCTCTCGCAGTGGGGCCGCCTGGAGTGGTGGAGCCCTCCGCCGGCTGCCTCCGTCAAGTCTCCAGGCAATTTGAATGAACCGCGCCTTGAATTTTTTGTACGCTCGGGAAATACGGAAGACCCCGGCGGCGAGTGGTCCCGCTGGTACGGCCCCTATGCGAAATCGGGCAGTGCCACGGAAGCGCCATCGGCACGGTTCGCTCAGTGGAAGGCTGCCATCCACGACGGACGCCCCGGGGACGGCATTGATTGGGTTAGCCTGGCGTATCTGCCTCGTAACGTCGCGCCGGTCATTGACGGAACCGCGCTGCAGGATCCCGGTGTGCGGGCGCAGAGCCCGATCGGCATGTCGTCGGGCCAGCCGACCACGGTAATACTCAAGATGCCGCCGTCGCCAAACATTTCCGGCGTTGTGATCACCCAGAGCAGCACGCCGCCGCGGTTCGAACAGCCGCCGCAAGGCACGCTGCAGAAGGGTTACCAGTCCGTGGTGTGGACCGTACATGACGAAAATGACGACGAAATGCGCTACGCGGTTTACTTTCGCGGTGAAAACGAACGCGAATGGAAATTATTTAAGGAAAACCTCGAGCAGAAGTTCTATTCCTGGGATACGGCCACGCTGCCGGATGGAGCCTACTACCTGAAAATCGTCGCCACCGACGCGCCGTCGAATCCCCCCGCCCTCGCGCTCAAGACGGAACGCGAAAGCGAGCGCTTCGAGGTGGACAATACTGCGCCAGGAGTGAAAATCATGGGGACTATTTCGGATTCCCCGATGCCAAACGGGAAGCTCACGATAGTCCAGTTCACGGCGCTGGATGCGGGGAGCAGCATCGAGCGCGCGCAGTACAGTGTCGACGGTGGTGATTGGATCCTGGTTGCCCCCACTAGCCGGATCAGCGATGCCCCCGAAGAACGCTACGAGATCTCCCTTAGCGGACTTGGCCCCGGCGAACACGCGATTTCCGTGCGAGCTTATGACCGGTTCGAAAATGTCGGTAGCGCGAAAACCATCGTTATTGTTCCGGCCGCAAAACCCTAGCTTCGGTCGGCCTTACGCAAGACTCTGTCATCCTGAGCGAAGCGCCTCTTGCGTTCCGGATGGATTTTCCGAGCCAAGATCTCATCTGACACCCCCCCCCGCGCTTTCCAGTGAGGACTGCTCTACACGTCATTTAGGGGAAGCCCAGCCTGGGGCACGCTCGAAGTCTTCACCGTCCTTGTTTGGCTGATTGCTGAAAACGGAGGACTACCCAACTGCCCCTCAGCTCACCCAGCGGTCTGGGGCAGGGACGGCGTGGAATTTTTCAATTTCGGCGCCGAAGCCGATGCGGCCGTCTCCATAGGGCTCGTTGCGCACATGCACGACGCGTGCGGTGCAGCGCATCTCCTGGGCGGAATTCCCGGTTACTTCCGCGGGCATGCGCAGGGTCGCTTCAATGGGCATGCCAACCTGCAGGGGGGCCGATGAAGCGAAGAAAAATCCGCCACGCGAGACGTTCAGAGCTTCCGTAAAATGCTCGGTCTTGTCCGAAGCTACCCCTAGGGCACGGAAGCGCAGGGGGGTCCGAAGGTTGAGGCGCGTCAGTTGTCGGCGTTCAGCGACTTTCATGTTGTCCTCCCCGCGCAAGGAAGGGTCTGGCGCGGACTCTCGCGAATTTGGTGGAGGCGACTTCCAGCGTAACAGAGTCAGCCGGACGGTCAAGTATCAAAGGTGGCTGGCCAAGAAGTACCGGTACCGGCATGAATCTCGGGCGGTCTTGGATCACCCGAGCGGACCCGAGCCGATATCAGCATGCCATAATGCCTCTTTAACAGTGGTGAAGAACACGTTAAACCTAGAGATGTCTGGAGAGAGCCGAAGCGAGGTTCATGCACAGCGCTCCATCCATCGAATCTACACGCTACCAACCACCAAGTTGGCAGGACATCCTCGCGGCGCATGTGCGTATCGCGCCGAGGATCCACCGCACCGCGGTCCTAACGTCCGCATCTTTGAACGTCATCGCCGGGGCACAACTCTTCTTCAAGTGCGAAAACCTGCAGAAAACCGGCTCGTTCAAAATTCGCGGGGCTTCGAACGCGATCCTCTCCCTGACAGAGAAAGAGGCCGCGCTGGGGATTGTCACGCAATCGAGCGGAAATCATGGCGCCGCCGTGGCTTCGGCGGCTGCCTGGCGAAGAGTGCCGGCATGGATCGTCATGCCGAGAAATGCACCCGCCGTGAAAGCCAAGGCCATCGAGGGCTACGGCGGAAAAATTGTTTTCTGCGAGCCCACGGTGACAGCGCGGAAGGCAACCTGCGACCGTGTCCAGGCAGAAACAGGCGCGCACCTGGTGCATCCCTACGATGACGACCGCATCATCGCCGGACAGGCCACGGCGGCGAAGGAACTGCTGGAAGAAGTCGGCGACCTGGACGCAGTATTCGCGCCCGTGAGCGGCGGCGGACTGCTCAGCGGCACATGTCTCGGCGCCAAGGGCATTCGCCGGGACGTACTCGTATTTGGCTGTGAGCCAGAGCGCGCGGATGACGCCTACCGGTCCCTGACCAGCGGGACGTTGCAATCGCAGGAGTCGAGCGACACGATTGCCGATGGCTTGCGCGCATCGCTGGCGCCGCGGACGTTCGCAATCCTGCGGCGTCATGTGGAACGTATCCTCCTGGTCAGCGAAGAGGAGATCATCTCGGCAGCGCGGCTGGCCTGGGAGCGCATGAAAATCATCATTGAGCCATCGAGCGCCGTGGCGATTGCTCCACTGCTAAGGCCGGGCGTCGTAAGGTCCTTGAATCTGCCAAAACGCGCCGACGGAGGGGCTCCGAAGCTGGGTGTGATTTTCTCCGGCGGGAATGTGGACCTTTCTTCCCTGCCATGGAAGTGACCGTCACCCACCTCCCCCTCCAGCCAACTCCGGATCTGTGCTAAATCCGTGCACTGTTTGTGCAAAGAAATAGGCACATTGTGCAAGGTCCCATCCTGACGGAAGCTTTCTTATAGAAACAACAGGACTTAGCTTATCTGAGGTTTGGGCAACAGCATGCTTCCATGAACTGCGGAAGGAATGGGTTTCATGAATAGCAAAGACCGAGTAGCGGAGGACCGGGCAGCAGTGCTTCTGGGACTCCCGATGACGGAAATCCGGAGCTTTTCGCTTATATCCGGCCTAGGACACATCGAAAATGGTGACCACGGTGAACAAATGGTTTTCACCTACGACGAGCTGCAGAGACTCTGCCTGCTAGCCGCACAGTCTTCGAAGTAGTCGCCAAGCCTTCTAGACAGCTTGCCTAGTCTCCTCCTCACTCCCCCCCCGGCCCCGGGTGCCTCCCCACAGACACCCGGGGCTTTCTTCTTCTGTGGCCTTGAATTTCGAAATTGAAATTGACGAAACGCGGTCTTACGTTAGTACCGGCCTTGCTCAGCCCAGGATTTTACTTCATCCTCCACGGAAAACAGGGTTCGGCGAGACATGGCCAAACGGGCGTCTAACTGGTAGGCCTGAGCTTAGAGAGGTATGCCGATCGAGGAACAAGCGTCAAAGACATGCTGCTGCTTCCGGCGCCAGACTCTTCGTTTTCCGACCCGGCATTCGAATAGTCGTCGTAATGAACCTGGAGAAAAAAGGCGTAGCCAGACTGGAGCGGCTGATCCAGTTTTTCCGTCTGTTGGTCCACGAGCTTGCCATTCGATTTCACCTTCATTGCCAGCCTGTCCCCGGGGTTGGGCTTCTGCGCCTCGATTTCGATATAGCCACCGACGTGAGCGGGAACATCAATCGTCCAAGAACGAGCGCCAGCAGCGATCTTCTCATACGTCTCGAGCGTCTGTTGTTCGCCCGCGGGTTTGTCGTGCTGCGAGAAGCTGACGCGCATGGTCGCCGCGGAGGTGCTTTCGACCTCAATCTCGAGGGTGTGGCCGCCGCTCCAGACCTTGTCAGGAATACGGCTTGAAGATTGCGTGTGCGAATCACCGCGATGAATGGTCCACCATGTCAATGTGATAGCCATGCCGAGCACGGCGAGGCCTACACGAATAGCCAGTCTTTTCATTTTCGGATTCCTCACAAGAACAAGGGAGCTTTCTAATAGTGTAGGGGGAAATTCAGAGGGCGGAATACGCGTGGCAATGGATTGTGACGTGTCGATAAAGCCGCAACGGGCGGACTTCGTTCGGGAAAAGCAGCAGTGAAAGCATGAAGGCGCGGCGCCTTCCAAAGAGCTCAAGGCAAGCGGCGGTGGCTGCGCCGCAGAGTATTATTTTTCCCTGAGCTTCAACTTGCCGGCGGCTTTATTGTCCTCAAGGAACGTGCGGAGTTGCGGCGTTGCCTCAAGCAGCCGAATCCATTGTTCGTAGTACAGCGTGACGGGAAAGCGCCCGAGGCCGTAGACGCTGACGCCCCCTTTTTCGCCGACACGAAATTCGAGCGAGCCGGTGCGGCGTGCTCCTCCTTGTTTCTCCAATTCCGCGAGTTTGGCTTTGAGTTCTTCGTAAGATGGCTCGGCCATGGCATCTCCTATGGTGGATGGATTAGAGGCAGGATTATACAATGCGTTTCGATTTGGCGGGGTGCGGGCTATACTCTGCCCGCGATTTCGCCTGAAACGGTGATGCATGCCTGAAGAACAAACGGGGATCGTCGATTGGATGAACCTGGCGTCCGGCGCGGCTGAGGTGTCTCTGTGGGCGGGCCTCCACGACGCGCAAATTGTGTCGATCCAGTCCAATCTGCTGGAGCGCACGCTTACTCTTCATCTGGAAAGCGATCACTTGCTTGAATTCCACAAACTGCCTGTGGATATGCAGTTTCTCCTGCGGCTGGAGGGAGTGCAGTCAGCAAGAGTAGTTCATTATGCGGTGTGGCCGGGGGAATTTTCGGTTCCCGCTGGCGCCGCGCGTGAAGAAGAAACTCGCATGATCGCCGAGTACCAATCCAAGTGCCGCGAGGAATCGCTAAGTTGGAGCGAATTGGAGAGCGCGGTCACGATGGAATGTAAACAGGTGATAGATATCGCGGATGCGACGCTGGCTACGTCGCCGGATAATTCCGTTGCGCTGCGCATCAGCGGGCTTCTGAACTACACGTTATACCGTGAGCTATTTCTACGAGCGGAGCGGCTTACGCTTTCGCGAGGCGATGGGCAGGAGTTGGGGATTCGAGGACTCCTCAAGATGGGAGAGGCTTACTGGGATGCGCTCGAACGCCGGAAAAAAGAGGATGGACGCGCGACCTGAAATCGGAAGTGAGCAGCACTCTCCGGCAAGGGACAAAGGGAAAGACTAAGGGGACAATTCTCCCGATTTTCCGCGAACATAAAACCCAGGAAGTGGGGGAAAGTTTCGCCACCACGCCGATAGCAAATTCGACAAACGGCGCATGATTTGGGCATCCCGAACCGGAAGCGATGCCATCCAACTGCTCCAAGTGCGGAGAGGTCCCGAGGATTGCTAAGAATCCCAGGTCGTGGGAGAGAAGATCATGTTGCACCACCCAGCAAAATTGAGGAGCTTTGGTTCAATTTCCCGAAGTGCGGGTGCCCTTGCCCTAGCACTCTGCCTCAACGCAGGCGCCTATGCGCAAGAGCAACAAGGCCAGCAGCAAGGCGAGCAGCAGCAAGCGCAAGATACACAGCCTAAGCCAACTTACGCCCGGCAAGACGCGGATAAGCCGCCCTATTCGCAGGACCGTCCAGCGCCAGCGGCGCCCAGCGTGCAAGTCCAACGCGCTCCCGGGACGCTGACCGCACCTGCCGGAACGATCCTGCTCATCCGCATCAATGAATACCTTTCAAGCGACCGCAACCAGATTGGCGACCACTTTACGGCCGTGCTGGAAAACCCGATTGTGGTGAGTGGCTGGGTGGTCGTCCGGCGAGGACAAGTGCTGGTAGGGCAGGTCAAAGAGGCCCGGAAGGCCGGCCGAATCAAGGGGACCTCCGAATTGGGGGTCGAACTAACGGACATGACCGTGGTGGATGGCCGCCAAGTGCCGATTCTTACCGAGCTGTGGAAGGGTTCGGGAGGGACATCGCGCGGACAGGACGCGTCGACGATTGGCACCACCACAGGGCTTGGCGCGTTGATCGGGGCGGCGGCGGACTGGGGTACTGGCGCAGCGATCGGCGCGGGAGCAGGCGCGGCAGCGGGAATTGGCGCGGTCCTGCTGACGCGAGGGCGCCCCACGATACTCGAGCCGGAGGAGCAATTGGCCTTCCGGCTGGTCGATCCCGTCAGGATTGACACGACAGAAAGCCAGCAGGCCTTCTTGCCCGTCACGCAACAGGATTTTGACGGCGGGAGATTCGAGCGTAGGGGACCACGCCGTGCAGCCGGAGGCTATCCGAGCCCGGTGTTTTATCCGTGCGGTTACTACGGTCCCTGTTACGCCTATCCGGGTTTCGCGGGTTTTTATGATGGCTGGGGCCGGGGCCCGGGTTTCTATGGCCGCCGTGGTTTTCCTTACTGAGTCTGGAGAAATGACTTGAAGCGAACACGGAAATGGCAAAAGCGCCCTTTTACAATTTGTTCCGAAGAAGCGGATCGCCCCGATCGCTTCTGGTGGAATAAAAGTGGCACTGGAGCGGTTGAAATTCAGTAAAAGGACAGTTTCTGCGGAGGTGGGCGCCGCGAAGAATCGCGTCGAGGCACGGCGCTCACCAAAAAACCGCTAAAGCATCCAGCGGAATTCTGGGTGCGTTAGAATGGCTACGGGCGGGGTGTGTGGGTGATGCTCCAGATTAAGGGCGTGTCTCTGAGCGCACGCCGCAGGCAAGGTACTAGGGAGTCTTTCATCGCCTGTGATAGCCTTTTATACGTTCAACAGTGAATCGTTTCCGGTCCAAGCCCCAGTCCGCGAGAAGCCATTTGTGGAAGTTGTTCCTCTGTCCGAATGGCCACGCCTTCAGGCCGGATGCATGTAGTTGGGATCGAATTCAAATCTGCAGCGTGGACGGGTTATGAAACTGCAATCTCTGATTCTTCGCAATTCCCTTCTCGTTCTTACTCTAATTCTGGCGGTCCCGGCGTTTCGCGCCGCAGCGCAAACCAAGCCGGATAGTGCAAGCGCTCAAGAGAAACAATCTAAGACGCAACAGGGATTCCGGCCATTGCCGCGAAACGATGCAGGCTTGGAGGAGGCTCAAGAAGGGCCCGAGTTCCTTCGCCACAGGCAAGATTGGTTCTTTAAACCGCGGGCTTTTCCCCTGGGCTTCATCCCGCAGGGAGCGCGTGAACGCGCTTTGCAGCAGAAGGCACAGATGTACCAGCGCGAAGGGCGTTTGAACCTGTTCTCGGTGCCGGGCGGAGCGGGCTTCGTCGCGCCCCCTTTGGGCCCCACTTCGGCCTGGTTTTCTATCGGCCCACAGCCGACGAGCTCTTCCTTCTTTCCGCCTTTCACGTCTGGCCGTGTAACGGCTCTTGCCGTAAACCCGAACAATTCAAATAACGTGTACCTCGGAGGCGCGGACGGCGGTCTTTGGGTAACCACGGACGGTGGCAACACATGGAGTCCACTAACGGACAATCCGCCGAATGCGGCGAATATTCCGACGATCGCTGTAGGCGCGATCGCGGTGGATCCGACAACGTGTGGTGCCGCACCGAGCGGAATCTGCACTACGGTTTACGTGGCTACCGGTGAAGACAATTTCGGCGGCGAAAACATTTACGGTGAAGGTGTTTTGAACTGCACCATCACGGCGGGCGCGCCGCCCGCCGCATCCTGCACTCAAGACAGTACATTTCATACGCCGAGCCCGCTCGATCAATCGCGCGGGGGCCCGATGATTGGCGCACTTGCCGTGAACCGCTCGGCCGGGAAAAACAACATCTTGCTCGCGGGAGTTCGTGGGAGGGGATCGGCGATTGCGTCCGGTGTGTGGTGTTCTGCCGATAAGGGATCCACATGGACACGCGTGCTGCCAACTGCACTCACGAATGGTGCCGGCGATCCTGGGACGGATGTAGCTTTTGCAAGCGACGGCACGGCTTGGGCTGCTCTGGGTTTCATCGTCGCGAACCCGGGGAACGGCATCTACAAGTCCAGCGCTCCCGTCACGTCATGCACGATTACGTGGAATCAACAGACGCTTCCTACCGCTTTCACGGCGAGCAACGTCGGGAGGATTACGCTAGCGCTGGCTCCTTCCAGTGACGCAACGATTTACGCCGCGATTGCCGATGCAACGTCTGTCTCGGCAAATCTATTGGGCGTGGTCCGGTCCACCAATGCCAACGCGGCGACTCCGACGTGGACGCAACTAACTGATCCTCTCGTGAGCGCGGCCCAGGGTTTCTGCACCGGTCAGTGTTTCTACGATATGGCACTAGCCGTTGATACGAACAATCCCGCGGTTGTTTACGCGGGTGGCTCGGGCCTGCATCCCGTCATCCGGACCACAAACGGGACCACAACGGCGTCCTGGACTGATGTGACCGCTGCCGGCGGCTCGGCCCCACATGTAGATACCCATGCTTTTGGCTTTGCAGGTGACGGAAGCGCGCTCTACGTTGGCAACGATGGCGGCGTTTGGGGCACCGCCGCACCGGCTGGGACCATTTCGTGGGCTAACCTCAATGGGCCGACGGGGTCTTCCACGGGAGCACTGAACCTCACACAATTCTATCCGGGCGTATCGATCCATCCCTCGAATCCGGGATTTGCGTTGGGAGGCACCCAGGATAACGGTATTCAAATAGACCGGGCGGCGAGCATCCCGCCACCATCAGCATCCCTATTGTGGCAGGATG
>Ga0137394_10003460_pt1 | contig 11861 bp, 16 predicted proteins | sample czobulk116metaG_FD_108278 | JGI IMG/M metagenome (GOLD analysis project Ga0137394, IMG submission 108278) | Vadose zone soil microbial communities from Angelo Coast Range Reserve, California, USA - czobulk1.16 metaG | ecosystem: Environmental > Terrestrial > Soil > Vadose zone | place: USA... | reverse complement strand
CTGAAGCTCGACCCCATCGTAACCTGCGTGTGGGGGGCTACAAGATACCCCGCATCGTGAACCGGGCCTTTTGCCGATTTCGTCGGCGGACAGCACAGCAGACTCATGACACGTGGACAACAGTGGTTCGACTTGCCGCGGTGGTGCTGGCGATTGTTCCAGCGTGGATCACCTTGACATCGGAGGCATTTTGGAGGGCCTTATCGACAATAGCGGCGAGCGGTTTATAACAAAAGGGGGGATCCTGACTTGCAGCGTGCCAGTGTGCGAACCAAGAACCAACGAGTCTGGGGGCCAGCTTCAAGTTACTTAGGGTCGTTGAGCTCGTTGAGCGCGCATCCGAGTAGTCAATCAGCCATACTCGGACCCACGTCAGTTTCTCAGTAGGAATGAACAAAGTGTTCCGAGTACTTTGTCTTTTGTCTTCATGTCGTCTCAACGTGGCGCGATGCGGCATCGCGCCACGTTGGGATGACATGCAGTGCATCATGATATTTGGGGTGGGGGTGCTGGCTTCGAGCCCCGGGCCGAAGTCCGAGTCTTTAGTAGCGGTGCTTACATCATCATATATCAAAATTGATACTCCGTCTAATCTACGCACATGCCTGGACAAAAACATATCTAGTGCACGCTGATCATGATAGTGATCCACTAAATATCAGGAGACTAATATGTCTGTCTAACCTTGTGTCCAACGACCGATCTGGGCTCATCTTAGCCCTCAAATACATTCAGCGGTTCGACGTCGTTCCCTTGCACTTGCATGCGATGAACATTTTTATTGACATAGCCAGTCACCAATGATGAGATGTGTGCTGCTATCAAAGGTATATTTGAAGGTGCGTCTCCTCGAAATTTTGTAAAAAGAAACAAAGATAACATTCTTATCCCTATTTTCTGATGCATGTTCTTTTTTCCCCTTTCTTTTTTTGGTCTGGGGGAGCAGAGGCGCCCGTTCTGTGACCGGAACAGCAGCCGCACTTGTGCTGGCAGGCTTGGAAAGGTATATCTTGGACAATCAACTGGTTGGGTCGGGAAAAAAAGTTGTTACAGTAGCGAGCGGGGCCAATATGAACTCTGGAACTTTGATCACTTGCGTTTCGGCGCCACGCGCTACGCATGAAGCCCTCCTAAAGTGTGGTCATTCCAAAATGGCTTGAAAGGTGAGCTCCACTCGTTGACTCATGATGCCCCCAGAATCTCCCCAGGAATCGTCTCTGAACGTGAGCCCACGGTGGCCTGTTTATCCCCTCTCAGATATTTTGTGCTACCGGCCATACACCCGCGCTCTGTGATAGAGCTCATATACCGGTACAATAATATCCCTGAGCTCGCGCACGTCTTCCTCTCATTCCAGCCGGAGACCACGTCCCGCACAAAGGAGGTCGAGGCTGTGCTTGACGAGTACGCGCATGGAGGGATAAAGGGCTGCGACATCAACGACGAAAGTGGCCAAGAGCCACGCGCGGTGCATGGTCAGGGGTGCGTCCGGTGCCGAATGCGCTCTTTTCTCACCTTTCCCTTTGCCCTTTCCTTACCTCTTGTGCGCCGCGACTATCCTTAATCGACGCCTTGAACCTTTCTACCTGCGCCACTGTAATGAACCCACATGCTCATTGTCAATTTCATTTCGTGAAAGCCGCAGAGTCCCCTGGGCAGCCGTATGCCTCTAAGTCCCTCGCGTCCCCACGTAGTATGGACTGGATTAACATTTCTACCTGCGCCACTGTAATGAATTTACATGCTTATTGCCATTCTCATAGCCGTGAAACCCGCAGTCCTCCGGGCGCCCGTATACCTTGTCAAGTCCCTCGCGCCCCCACATAATATGGATCGGAATATCTCCCATCTCCATTACCGGAACCAGGGCGCGGGCGAGCAAAGAAAAATTCCGGTGCTTGCGCCAACCGTTTGAACGTCCGATCTGGACACTGATAACGTCTTCAAACCCGTGGTTCGTGTCTGGCACGGACGGAGGTGTGTAGTGACGAAATTGGGCTTCGTTTTTAGATCTCGGCAAGCCGGAACAAGACTGGGCGCAATTCGGCCAGTCTTTGCGCATACTGGTCTATCCGTACGTGGAGGAAACGAACAACGTGGCTTTACAAGCGATATCTCCGCAGATAACAACAACGCACGCGATCAAGCTTGTTGGACATTGTCAGTCTCCCAGTCTCGCGGGGGTGGGCATGCGGTCATGGGAATAATCTGGTAATCTTGGTGATCAACACGAAAATGGACCGGACGCCACGCCGCAATACGCAGGTTGTATGTAGAAGGAAAAGGAAGTCCAGTCCCGAAGAGGTTTAGGCTGATGATATAAAAGGCAGGAGGCAAATACTAGCTTTACTTGGTACGATAGAGAGTTAGGTGGTGTACACAACTACAGGACAGATGGAACACAACAACATTGTCTGACTGCAACCGCTACAGGAATGTACTCTTCGAGGAAGGGCCGAGCGTGTGAAAATGATGATTTTTCTTGACTAGTCCTTTAGCCACCTGATGATACACAGTACTAGGACGAGGAGAGAGAGGAACCGGGGGAGATAGCATAACCGTAACGCATGGCAGTACAGCAGGCGCTGGCACACGAGGGTTCACGCTTTGCGCACCCCCGTAGCGGCGGCGCCGACGTCTGCAAGCCGATGCTGGGGAGAGAAAAACAAATGAGGACAAAAGATATCATAAGGCATAGCAGGTGAGAACATATGAGGACCCGGTAGACGGGTTTAGGCTTGGCACGCTTGGGGCGGCGATGAGCTAATGCTGGGGAAGAAGTACGCGTAGACACCTTTGGCGATGGCACTCGCGGAGAACCTCCGTTCTCGCCTCGTCGGCTTCTTAATTTCGGGCTGCGGCGAGGGGGGGGGCGAGGGTATTCCCATGGCAGCCAAGTCAGGCTGCTGTTGCTGCTGCTTCTGCTGCTCTACCACGCTCGCCGCGGGGTGCATCTGTTCGCCAGGCGACCGCGGCGGAGTCATAGGCCCAAGCGGTGCGACCTCCGTAGAGATCGCCACCGAACAGCAACCACACTCCGTCTCCACCTGCTGCTGCTGCTGCTGTGGTAAGGGAGGGTACAATGCGGCGATGGCGTTGAGCGCAAGCGCAGTGGTGAGCCCGCGGTTGCCGATCTTGAGCCCTGACGAGCCGTACTTGTATACCCACCCGGGCCCCCACCCGCCGTCCTCGTATTGAAGCGGGAGCAGCGCCGCGAGGTCGCGCTCCATGCGCAGGCCAACAGCCGCACCGGCCAACACGCGCATGGCGAGGGCGAGGGCATCGCCAGGGCACCCCGCGCGCTCGAGGACGCGCTCGCGAAGGAGCGGCGCAAGGCGAGCGTGCAGGGTGGCGTCGCCGCGCCCGCTGCGCAGGAGCCGCGCGGCGAAGAAGAGGAAACACTCGGCCGTCTCGTAGTACCGTGTGCCGTCGAGGTAGGCCCTGTACGCGAGCACGCCGAGGATCCAGTCGAGGGTCAAGGCGAGCTCGTGTCCGCGTCCGTGGGCGTAAAACAGGCTGAGGACGTTCAGGGCGACGACCGGGTCCGTGCGTGCTCGCTCGGCGTCAAAGTACGTCTATCGGAAGGATGTTGGATTAGCGGGCTGCGGGGGCCGTGATATGTGGGTGGCAGGCGATTACCATAGTGATACCATCTTGTGTCATGTACTGAAGCATTTCGTCCAAAATGGAGTGGATCACATGGACATCAGGTCGAGTTATCATGAGGCCGATGGAGGTCGTATCTAGATCTGCGGGGAATTCATCCGTAGTGAATAGCGGCTTCTCTACAATGAAGATGGGTCAGAGATGGCGGCTAAGCCGTGGCGCCACAGGTGGCGCCGAGATACGAATGGCAAACCCTTACCTCTGAAAAAGTTCCAGGTACGGGAATGGTGAACGTAATTGACTAGCTTCCTACGGAGAGTGGCACGGTCACTTAAAGAAATTCCACCACAAGAAGCAAAGGAAGGAAATTGAAGGGAAGGGAAGAGATCCTTACTCGTCTTTGGTAGCATCCAAAATGAGCAGCTGTGCGAAGTTCTCAGGGACCGTTTGACCGCAGCTGGTGACAGATTCCAACCGGCCCGCTCGCTCCTTGAGGAACGCGAGTCCGCGGCTCTCAGGTTCGCAGACGAAGTACCGGAGCGCCTGCCGTATGCGTTTAACGTCGTCAAATATGATGCCATTTATGCCCAGTGACCGAGCCGCAAGGACGTTCTCGAACCTGTCGTCGACGAAGACCACGGAGGTCGGGTCGGCCTTGATCTCGTCTAACACAAATTTGTAGAAGCAGAGGTCGGGCTTCCGCATCCCAGCATCCGCGGAGGTGAACACGCGTTCAAATATGCTCCAATCTGCAGGCTTGCCACGTGCAACCTCGTAATCTGGCGCGGAGATATTCGACATCGCGAAGATGCGCAGCGCTCCCTGGGCCTCGGCTTGTAGCTCGCGTATAAAATCGATGAATGCGTTGTCGGGTAGAAGACTGGCCCGAGCATCAAGGATGGCCCGACGAACCTCCGCTGGATCGAGAGAGAATTTTTCTCCGACCAGGCGGTAGCATTCGTCCTCTGAGAGTCTCCCACATTCGTAGTCTCGCCAGACACTCGAAGAAAGGAAACTCTTGAGCACTTTCGGGGATATGGAGGTGGACGTCACGGGGGACCATGAGAAAAGAACATCCCCCAAGTCGAAGATGAGAACGTGACAGCGTGGTGGTAGAGGCATGGTACGAAGATGCAGGTGCGAAACTTCTGAGGGATAAGCTACCAACATCACGAGGCGTTATATGAACATCTGCTGGCTTAACGCCTGGCAAGCATCGAGAATCTTCATCTCTAGGCCTATTAGGTGAGGGCGATGTGGATGTGCCTAATGGGGGTAAAGGAAATGCGAGTCCGTCAGCACATGAACGAGGTGGACCCAAGCGATTGGATCTTTACCAGTGTTCCCGACCTGCCGCCACGCAACTTTAGGTACCACAAGCGATTGCGGCATGATTCGTTGCTCAGGGAAAAATCCCACCCAGACAATAGATGAGTATACCACAGGCCATTTCCCATCGGTGGTTGATGGAATGTGGGATCCGATACGTCGCCGTGAGGGGCGCCACTGCCAGTGCCAGTGGCAGCCGCCACAACTTCATCAGGTTAACCCCTTGCAAGAACATTTTCCCTTGCTATCGGCGTGGAACGGACATCAAAAGAAAAATAAATAAAATAAACAAGAAATAATCGCCTGTCCGCGCGCATCGTGGGCTCCACGTGAGAAGCCGGGGGTGACCAATTTTTTTGCGATGCGTCGTTCGTCATAGACGTAGTTCTGGTACTCAATGTCCTACTTGGGGATAGGGACGAACGCCTCGAGGCCGGTGAGAATTTTAGGGGAATACTGTTAAGAAAATTCGAGCGCGCGGGTTGCGACGGAGGTCAAAATTAGGAAGGTCGAAAACCAAGGTTGCAGGTGAGACTGTCACGTAGAGTTGGGTGTTAGTTGCGGCGCACCAGTTCTCACTGGCAGGTCATCCCTAGGGTGTATAAGTGGCATGGAGGGGAGGACTTCAGTGCTTGCTGTAGTGCTTTTTACATACGACGTGGGCTGCACAGGTGGCGATATTGAAGAGCGAGGCGTTATGCGACGGCTTGATTGAGTGCATGTGGCACGCCGATCGAACTTTCAATTGAACTCAGACTCTGATTCCCATTTCGCCCAGGAAACCGCCCACTCACGTTGTTTAAACGCTGCCAGCAAGTTTCGACCTCACCACGGTCATCTGACGCCTCGTGTCTTCGCGTGGAAAGTCCGGCGGAAAACCGAAATGCTATCAATTCCATGCTTCGCTCGCTTGCAAAAATCTGTGATTTGTCGAGTTGCGTCTATCATACACGACCCCCCGGGCCCTTGACGTGCATCACCCGCCGCCGTATCCACGCCCGTCTGTCTTGGCTGGTTCGATTATGAATTGTTTCGTCTCTCCCCCGCCCGCGTTCTCGTCTTGACCGTGGTCTTTATCGAAAAGCTTTCACGACTTCACCCTCCTTCATGTCTGCCTGAATCGCACCTCGTCTCATCCAGTCCTTCTCGGCAACGGCGTTCGACCCAGAACAGTTGGTGCAGGTATGTTTCGATTTCGAACTCTTCGCAAATGGTGGATGGGTGCGTCTTCCCAGGGCCTTATCAGTATACAGTACCTAAAGAACACGCCTCTCGACTTACCCAATCTGCGCCACCTGCGCCCTATTAGTCGTCATAGCTGTCGTATCGCTCGCTTGCATCGCGCTATCGCTATCGCTTTACGAGTACTACGAACCAAAGTCGGATCTCGGCGTCCTCGTCGCCGTTCCGGGGCTCTGTCTAACTGCATCAATTATAGCGTGAGTGTGGCTCTCTTCGAACTTTCTCTTCCAGGATCTAAACTTAGCTTCATCCGTCTGCTTCCTTCGCAATGTGTCTCTGATTGAACCTTATCAGCGTTCTCGCTAAGCTGTTTTTTCGGTCTTCTACCGTCTTCCCGACGTCTGTCGCAGTCGAATGCATCTGGACCGCCTGTTTCGTTATATTGAACCTGAGTAGGTCGTGTCCTTCAAGTTGGGCTGCGTAGGGTGCCCTGGTCTTGACCGGAAATGTGGGGATACGTTTCTAGTCTTAAGCCTATTCAGCCTTGGAGTGGGGACGGACCTCAAAGGAACGGGCGCGCGCGTACCTTTCCTGGTTGTGGAAGTTTGTTGTTGGTCTCTCACTGGACTCAGTGAGTTCCGAACACTCAACACTCGCGAGCATTCACAGAATAGGCACTAGTGGCGACTTATTCTTCTCTCGTCTTTTTCCTGTCCATCCTCACCGCTGCAACTGTCGACAACGATGTCTGGTTCCGAGACGTCACCGGGTCGCCCTCGCCCTTTCCTGTTGCCGTCTGCCTGTATAGTATTAGACTTTGGCTCTCGGGCGCAAGGGGAACGCCATCCAGGATGGGCAGTGGCAGCAGCGCCGATCACTTTGCCCATTGCCTTCCGCGATGCTCTTGTAGGGAAAAGATTCCACCTCCTTCGCCTCCCACGGCTCTACCACCACTGGGTATTCTCTCTGACCGTCGACTTGACGGCTGGGAAAGTGTACCGAGCATTGTGCCAGGGGTCCGTGTACCAACTGCCCTGGAACGCCATAACTCAATCTTCGTTGGTCTCGAAGTGTGAAGGCGCAACACCACCTTCTGTATTTGCATAAAATCGTCTTGCCGATAAACGTACTTGTTTCGGTCCTGTATCTGGCTTTTTTCTTGCATCCATGGTATCCTTGACACCCTCCAATCGTTTATGTATGACATCTGTTTTCTCCGAGTCATCGGTACATGTGAACGTTATTATAGGGTCTGGTCGAAGTGACGTTACATCTGCACACCCTACTCATTACATCTATGAGAAGCAGCTGATAGATGATTGGATATATTCTTGATGTGCGTATATTTCGGCGATCAGAGGAAATCCACGGAGATGAGAAAGACGATCAAGGGGCAGGCAACAAAATACGTGTAGTCAGGTGTATTGGTGAAAAGGCCGATGAGATGTGTGATAAAACATGATTGGTCGTGCAAGGTTTGGAAGTGAATAACGAGAACTATTGCTCAGGTGATATATGAATATTGATAATATACACCAAAGCGAACTGTCCACGCTTCCGATAGGCACGACGGGCGCTGGTAGCTCTGCCATAAGCCAGGAGGCATAGGTAAGCGTCCCCGCGGAGAAAACTCAAGGACAGTTCGTCGCACCGGACGCAAGTGAGTCTAATGGTGTTTGTCCTCAATTTGCTTTCCTTTCCCAATTATGTTCTCCGCCAAGACGTACGCAGAGAAAGCGACGACTGCGATGCCGAAGCCAGGGAAGAGGCTGGCAAACATTGCGCGGTTGGAGAACACTGGGTGTCTCCGCCAGGCGTCACGCTTTGCCCATGGGTCGAATAACGATGGATATTTTGACATGGGTAACCTGAAAGTGGGTCACGGCCACGACCAAGACAGAGATGGGTTGGCTGACCTTTTGTTGTTGTCGTCGTTGGGGACAAGGTGGGTGAGACAGGAACGGAAATTGCCGAAGAGGGAGAGTGTAGGGCAGGTGCCAAATCACCTTAACCCAACAAACACACCCGAACAACACTTACCCGTACGTTGCCGCTCTTGTTTCCGAACCACCATCCTCGTCCTCGGCACTTCACAACCTCCCCTTTGCCTCTCATGACTGTCCTAGATAGCGAGCACTCAATGTTCTCCGATTCTGACGACGACATGCCCCTCGCATCACAGTCCTCTCGTAATGGTATTACTAGGAACGGCCACGTCGCTACCAATGGCGTCGCGAAGGTCAAAGGACGCGTCCCTGATGCGGACGGAGACACGCCCATGAGCGACTTGGACGATGACGACGTGCCTCTCGTGAGTACTTGACCTGCAATCATCTACATAGTTTGACACCACGCCTACTCCCGACTCCTTTCTTTGTCTCGACAGTCCCAGACTACGCGTTCGAACGATGCGCCCACTCACTCTAAACGAAAGCGTCGTCCCACTCCCGTGATGGACTCGACTGATGGCGATGATCAGCCCCTCGCCCTCACCTCCTCACCACCAAAGCACCGCCGCACAGCGGCAGCGGCAGCACCGGGCTTGCGAAAAGCTGCGATGTCCTCTTCTCTTGCAGCTGGTACGAATGGCAAGGTCAAGCCAGAGGAGAGCGATTCAGATGACATGCCACTCAACAACCGCGTCGCGTCATCCAGCAAGGCCCGTGCCAAGCCGAAGAGCGCGCAGAAGCGCAAGGTGAAAGTCGAAGATTGGGAGGACGATCTCGAATCCGAGGACGACGAGCCTGCTCCGGTGAAGAAGGCGCCCCAACCAAGAAAGAAGCGAAAAGTTGGCGCGGACGGTAGTGCAGACAGTCAACCTGTCAAAAAGTCCGCGCCGAGGAAAGTGAAAAAGGAATCCGGTTCAGAAACGGAAACTGCGAAGCCTTTGGCCAAGAAGAAAAGCAAAGCCAAGAAAGAGGAGCCTGAGGAAAATGGCTTGAAGAAAGCGAAAATGGAGCCCAAAGACGATCCAAGCGAGAATGGCGTGAAGAAGGGTAAGGGCAAGCAAAAGGAGAAGGAGAAAGAGGAAGAAACGGAAGAGGTCCACAAATGGTGGGAACAAGATCCAGACCAGACTGTCGTCGGCGACGGTACTCAGAAATGGACGACCCTCGAACACAACGGCGTTATTTTTCCTCCTCCGTATCAGCCGTTACCTCGTCGCGTAAAGATGAAGTACAACGGTTAGCGGATTCATTCTCCTATCCGAATTTTAACGTTTAACATATGTCATAGGTAAACCCGTCGACCTTCCCCCAGAATCTGAAGAAGTCGCTGGATTTTATGGAGCCATGCTTGAGACGGACCATGCCAAGGATGCGACGTTTAACAAGAACTTTTTCGACGACTGGTCGAATTTGCTGAAGAAACACCCTCCAGTGCGTATCGTCACACTGACCTTGATGGCCCCATGCTGATCCGTGTATTAGCATGACGGAACGATGATTAAAGAGTTCGAACGCTGTGATTTTCGTCCCATGTTTGAGTACTTCGAGGAAGAGAAAGCCAAGAAAAAGGCCCTCAGTTCTGCAGAAAAGAAGGAACTGAAAAGACAGAAAGACGAGATGGAGGCGAAATATGTAACTTGCTTGCTTGACGGTCGTAAAGAGAAGGTCGGCAATTTCAGGGTTGAACCTCCAGGCTTGTTCAGAGGACGCGGTGAACATCCTAAGAAGGGTGCACTCAAAGTTGGTTTCCCACCAGCCCTTCCACAGTTTGAGTTGTTTTGCTGATCCGCCCCAGCTACGTGTTTATCCTGAGGATATCATCATCAACATAGGGGCCAATGCACCCATTCCAGTCCCCAATATTCCGGGCAAGTGGAAAGAGGTCATTCATGATAACACTGTTACCTGGCTTGCGACGTGGACTGAGAACATCAACGCTAACCATAAGTATGTCTTCTTGGCGGCGGGCAGTTCGCTCAAGGGTCAGAGTGATATGTCCAAGTTTGAGAAGGCCCGTGAGCTTAAGGTCAGTGTCCGCATTCGCCGTCTTTGTACGCCGTTAATCTCCGCCCCAGAACCATGTTGAACGCATCCGTGCGGATTACCAGGCGGATCTGAGACACAAGACTACTCAGCTGCGAATGCGGGCGACTGCGATGTACTTCATCGATGTGCTGGCTCTTCGAGCTGGGAATGAGAAAGGCGAAGATGAAGCAGATACCGTCGGCTGCTGTTCACTACGCTGCGAGCATGTCACGCTTGAACCGCCAAACTTTGTCATCTTCGACTTCCTTGGTAAGGACTCGATCCGATACTACAACAAGGTCACCGTGGACGAGCAAGTGTTCAAGAACATCAGGATCTTCAAGCGCGACAAACAGGACTCGGATGGGTTGTTCGACCGCGTGAACGTCAGTGTCTTAGATGGTCTTGTGTTATGTACACTGATCCCGAGGCTGTCGGTCGGCCTACTTAGCCCGGCTATCTGAACAAGCATTTGCAGTCGTACATGAAAGGTCTCAGCGCAAAGGTTTTCCGTACTTACAACGCTTCGATCACTTTCCAAAACCAGCTAGACGAGGGGACACCCGAGAGTGGTACTATGCAAGAAAGGCTTAATCATTACAATCACGCAAATCGCATGGTCGCCATCCTGTGTAACCATCAGCGCGCCGCCCCGAAGACGCACGACCAGTCGATGGCGAAGATGAAGGAGAGGGTACGGGCGGTCATCCATCTCTGGCCAGACCCGTGTTCTAACTTATGTTGGTTACAGCTCCGTGGGTTCAAGTATGACCGCATGAAGTTGCGTCACGCTCTCTTAGTCGCAGAGTCGAAGTACAAGAAGCAGAAAAAGTATGCGGAAGACGAATCGGATTTGGACGACGACGTGGTGGCGGAGCACGAAGAGCAGTGCAAGGCGCGCGAGATCGAGCGCGTGGAGAAGAAGTTCGCCAAAGAGAACGAGAAGCTCGCGGAAGAGGGCAAGCCCGCGCAGGGCGAGGACGTGCTCCGCTCGCGGCTGCGCGCTATCGAGGACGAGTTTGCGCGGCTCGAGAAGGAGCGCGGAACGGGCAAGGCGACGCTCAAGCGCGACAGGCCCCCCGAGAAGCTCGCCGAGGCGATCGATAGGCTCGAAGAGAAGATCAAGGCGTTCAAGTTGCAGATGGTCGATCGCGAGGCCGGGAAGGAGGTCGCGCTAGGCACGAGTAAGATCAACTATCTTGACCCCAGGTACGCGACCGCGTTGGCGCATCCTTGTGTTCGCTCGTTCTCATTTGATCTGTTTCTCACTCCCTTTTTTCCCCTTTTGGGATCGCACTTTAGGATTACTGCGGCGTGGTGCAAGAAGTACGACGTACCCATAGAGAAGATCTTTTCAAAGACGCTGTTGACGAAATGTACGTGCGCGAACACATGTTTTGCCCCGTATGACCCCATCTTTGGGGGGCGCCTGACCAATTTTTGTTGTTTGTTTTCTAGTCCCCTGGGCCATGGAAGTAGATCCAGATTGGAAGTTTTGATAAGATCTGTCTGTCTGCCTGTCTGCCTGCGTGTCTTGTCGAGGACTTTTTTTATCACGCAGAACGGACGCCTGCATGGACGGGAGTGAAGAGAAGGGGGGAGGGGAGGAACTAGAACGGGCAATGTAATGAGACGGTGGACCAGTGCTCATCATACGCATGGGAATGGTGTTATTTCTAGAAATCATTTTGTAGCCATTTTTTCGTCCAATTTTTCTCGGGTGTGCTGCTGATAATAGATATGAATGGCACGTGACGAGACTCCATGGGT
>Ga0137394_10003459_pt1 | contig 11862 bp, 9 predicted proteins | sample czobulk116metaG_FD_108278 | JGI IMG/M metagenome (GOLD analysis project Ga0137394, IMG submission 108278) | Vadose zone soil microbial communities from Angelo Coast Range Reserve, California, USA - czobulk1.16 metaG | ecosystem: Environmental > Terrestrial > Soil > Vadose zone | place: USA... | reverse complement strand
CCAGACGGTGTCGATGGAGAGCACCGCGGCGCATGGGCAAGTGCCGCAGATCGGCATCAACGTCAACAACAACTTCGCCCCGTTGCTGCCAACGTTCCATCAGCGCGCGCTCAATTGGTCGTCGGTGCGCGACGAGATTCAGGACTTCGAACTCAACATCCGCAACGTCTCCGGTGGCCAGGGCCTGATCGCATTCCCGGATGCAAGCCTGCCCGGAGGGCGCGGCGCGGTCGATCCGTGCGTGTTCAACCTGCGTTTTGCTGCAAACGCCAACTGCGACGTGAGCCGCGAAGCGCAGGCCGCGACGACGACCGGGCGCGACAAGGACCTCGATGCGATCGCCGCGTACATCAGCTTCGGCATTCGCGCGCCGATCACGCCGACCAAGGCGACGGATCCGGATGTGGTGCAAGGACGTGCGCTGTTTGCCGCCGCCAACTGCCAGGGCTGCCATAGCGGTACCAACTGGACGGCCAGCCAGATCGACTTCACGCCGCCGCCGGCCGCAACCGAGATCACTGCCGCCCAACTCAACCGCTTTCTCTGCAAGGTCGGCTCGTTCGATGCGGCCAAGCCGAACGAGCTCAAGGGGGGCGGCGTTGCCGGACAGCTGAACAGCGACGGAGCTAACGGGGTACTCGGCATCAACATCCCGTCGCTGCTCAACGTGTTTGCGAGCGGGCCGTTTTTCCACAGCGGATCGGCGCGCACGCTCGATGAACTGCTGGAGAACGTGCAGCACCGCAGCCTTGGCACAGCCTCGGTCGACACGCTCAGCAATGCTGCCGATCGAGCAAAGGTGGCGAAGTTCCTGGCTTCGATCGACGCCAACACCGCAGCCTTCCCGGAGCGGACGATGAACGACGCACGCACGCTTTGCCTGCCGTAGTTCGTACGATCCGCTTTACCTCACGCGCCGCCCCGCGCAAGCCGGGCGGCGCTTTTTGTTTTGCATGTCCCCGGGCCGCGTGGTGTTTCCCGCTAGTGGGCCGGGCGCATGATGCAGCCCTTGCGGTCGTGGATCGCGTATCGATGCACGCCCGAGCTCGGAACGACTGCAGTCCGCGCCGGTCGGACCTGGAGGCGTCAAGGGAGATCATCATGGGCAGCAGCGAAGCGCAACCGAAGGGTCCGGACCTCGCCGCGGGCGTGGCCATCGAAGAATGCCCAGACGGCAAGATGCTGTCCGGTCGCGTGGGCGAGGATGCGGTGCTGCTCGCGCGCCGCGGCGACGAGTTTTTCGCAATCGGCGCGACGTGCACCCACTATAACGGGCCGCTCGCAGAGGGCTTGCTGGTCGACGACACGGTGCGATGCCCGTGGCATCACGCCTGCTTCAGCCTGCGCACCGGCGAAGCCCTGCACGCGCCGGCTCTGAGTCCGGTTGCCTGCTGGTTGACGGAGGTGCGCGGCGATAAGGTCCTGGTGCGTGCGAAGGTCGAACGCAAGCCGGCGCTCCGTGTGGCGCCAGGACGGGACGCGCCGGAGCGGATCGTGATCGTGGGTGGTGGCGCAGCGGGCTTCGCCGCTGCCGAGATGCTGCGCCGGCAGCAATACCGTGGCGGCATCGTGATGCTGAGCGACGATGCTGCGCCTCCGGTAGACCGACCGAATCTTTCCAAGGACTATCTGGCCGGCAATGCACCCGAGGATTGGGTGCCGCTGCGTGGCGAGAGTTTTTATACCGAGCAAGGTATTGATCTGCGCCTGCAGACGACTGTCGCGAGTTTCGACCCACGCAACCGCGAAGTCGCGCTCGTCGATGGCAAGAAGCTGGTCTACGACCGGCTGCTGCTTGCAACCGGCGCTGAGGCGATTCGCCTCGCGATCCCGGGGATGGATCTGCCGCACGTACATACGTTGCGCACGCTGGCCGATTGCCGCGCAATCATCGCGCGGGCGCTCACCGTGCAGCGCGCTGTTGTCCTGGGTGCAAGTTTCATTGGCCTCGAGGTAGCCGCTTCGTTGCGCGCGCGCGGTATCGAAACGCACGTCGTGGCGCCGGAGAAACGACCGATGGAGCGCGTACTGGGCGCGCAGTTCGGTGAGTTCGTGCGCGGCCTGCACGAAGAACACGGTGTCGTCTTCCACCTCGAAGACACGGCCACCGCGATCGAACCGCACCGCGTGACGCTAAAAAGCGGCAGCTCGATCGACGCCGACCTGGTAGTCGCAGGTGTTGGCGTGCGACCGCGCCTCGGCCTGGCCGAAGGTGCCGGCCTGGCGCTCGATCGCGGCGTTTCGGTCAACGAGTACCTGGAAACCAACGCGCCCGGCGTGTTCGCCGCCGGCGACATCGCGCGCTGGCCGGACCGGCACAGTGGTGCCGCGATCCGGGTCGAACACTGGGTGGTGGCGCAGCGCCAGGGGCAGATTGCCGCGCTCAACATGCTCGGCGCGCGGCAGAGATTCGATGCCGTGCCGTTCTTCTGGAGCCAACACTACGACGTACCGATCAACTACGTCGGCCACGCCGAGGGTTGGGACGAAGCAGCGGTCGAGGGCGACATTGCCGCGCGCGACTGCCTGGTGCGCTACAAGAGCAAGGGGCGGGTGCTCGCGGTCGCTTCGATCTATCGCGACGTCGACAGTCTGGTTGCCGAAGCAGCGATGGAACGCGCGCCGACCTGACACGACCTGACACCGTTCGATTACTGTCTCCGTTTCGCGTGCGATCGGAGGCGGAATTGCCACGCCAGATTCTCGACGAAACCCGGATCCATCCCGCGATCCGCGAGTTCATCGCCAAGCGCCACCTCGACCTGGTGACAGAGGTCCAGGCCGCGGTCGCGGCCAACGACGTCGTGGTCGTTGGCATGGGCATCAATCCGGCACCGAAACAGGCGCGCAAACTGCTTGATGCCCAGCACATCGCCTACACGTATCTGGAGTACGGCAGTTATCTCAACCTCTGGCGGCGGCGCACTGCGTTGAAGATGTGGACCGGCTGGCCCACCTTCCCGATGATTTTCGTCAAGGGCGTGTTCATCGGTGGTGCGAGCGACCTCGCGAAGCTGCACGCCAGCGGCGAACTCGCGCGGCGCCTTGCAGGTCCGCGATGAGGTTGACCATCACCGGCGTGCGCTCGGAACTCGGGAGGCTTTTTACCGGGCGCCAGACGCGCACCAACGTTCACATCAATATCGCCGGCCAGCAGGCGAACACGCTCCTGCACGACGGCCACGCATGGAAGGATTTCAAGGACGTCGTCCTCGCTGCCGCGCGTCGTGCAGCGCGCGCCGATGCGACGATGCTCGTACATGCGAGCTTTGCGTTCGTCATCGCCGAGCCGGCGCGCGATCCATTGCGATCGCTTGCGCAAACGATCCTCGAATGCGAACAGATCATTCTTGCCGGACCGATCCCTGCATGCGTAGTACGGCTTGGATATCTGTACGGTCCCGCCAGCAGCGATCTGCGGGCTTATCGCACCGCGTTCAGGCTGGGCCGGCCATACTGGGCCGGGCCACGCAACGCGTTGCAATACCACCTGCACCTCGAGGACGCGGTGAGCGCACTGCTGGGGGCGGCAAAGGGTCGTCATGCCGGCAAGACGTTCTATGCCACGGATGGCACGCCGCTCTCGTTCATGCAGTTCATGGATGATTTCGCGCGCAAGTGGGGGCGCCGCGTGCCGCTGCACGTGCCGCGCGTCGCCGCGCCGCTGATGCGGCTGGTCGTGCGCAAGGAACACGTGCAGCAGTGCGATCATGCCATGCCCACGCAGGCGCCCAAGCCGAGCGTTCCCGGGTGGAAGCCGCGCCACACCGACTATCGCGCGTGCCAGGACGAGATCATTGCCGCGTGGGATGCGCGGTAGTGCTCTGATCCACAGTCGCGTTTCGTCCTCGTGCTGCACTTTCCCGTCCCTGACCCTGCTTACACGCACACCGCCCAGTCGCGCGCGCACTTCCGGCTGGCGGTGCGGCTCGCGTGTGGTTTCGTCGCGCTGCTGTGGCTCATCCAGTTGATGAACTGGGGCTTCGGCGTCGACCCCGATCCCTTCGGCGTGCGCCCGCGTGAAACTGCCGGTATCGCGGGCATCTTCTTCGCCCCGCTGGTGCACGCCGGCTTCATGCATCTGATCGCCAACACGTTGCCGCTCATCGTGCTCGGCAGCGCGATGCTGTTTCTATATCCCCAATCCGCGCTCAGAGCGCTGCCCGTGATCTACCTTGCTCCGGGCCTCGTGGTGTGGCTGTTCGGCCGTAGTTCCGTGCATCTCGGGGCCAGCGGACTGATCTACGGCCTGGCCGCCTATGTTTTTATCGCGGGCTTGCTGCGACGGGATCGGCGCGCGATCGCCGCATCGCTGATCGTCTCTTTCATGTACGGATCGCTGGCCCTGGGCTTCCTGCCGATGCCGCCAGAGATCTCTTGGGAGACACATCTCGCGGCGGCGGTTATTGGCGTGCTGCTCGCATTGTTGTTCAGGCGACTCGACGTCGCGCCGCCGAAACGGTATGGGTGGGACGAAGAAGCTGGGGCGCCGGCACCGGCGGAAGACGAAGGAGCACGCGCCGACCCCCTCACGCATCCAACTCCCGATACTTCCGAAACAGATCGTCATCGTTGAACGCCAGCCGCCGCGACGACGCCACATAACGCTTGATGCGCGGCCGGTCGAACACTGCATCGTGCAGCGCGCGCAGGTGCGGACGACTTCGCAGCTCACTGCGACTCGCCTTCGGAAACGCGTATCGGAGCCCGGCGACAACTTGCGCCAGCGACAGGTCCGCATACGTAAGCCGGGTGCCGACGAGCCAAGGGCCGCGGCCGAGCTTGCGCTCCAACACACGCTCGAAGTAGCCGTAGAACTTCGGCAGGCGATGCGCCAGGAAGTCGCGCGCCCGCCGCTTCGCTTCGCGTTTCTGCTCGTGGTAATAAAGGCCGCTGCCGATCGGGTGATGCGTGTCGTGCGCCTCGACGATGAGATCCGCGATCGTCAGTTGCAGTTGGTGCGTCCACAGCTTGCCGGCTTCATCGCGCGGCGCCAGTCCGAGGCGGCCGCCCAGATAGAGCAGGATGTTCGGCGTTTGCCCGAGCAGCAGCCGGCCGGCCTTAAGGAACGGCACTGCGAAGGGAGGTCGCGTCACGTCGGCTCCCTCGAGGTAACGCTCGAGCGCCGGTACGCCTCCGCCATCTTCTTCCGGGACAAGCGCAATGTCGACGTACTTCGCGCCCGCCTCCTCGAGCGCCAGCCGCACGTACTCACCGCGGCCCTGGATGCCGGGCCAGTAATAAAGCACATAGGTCATCGCGCGCTCCTTTCCGTACGCGCAACGGTACCGCGCGCGACGTCTGTCCGACATTCAACATCGCAGCTGGCCGGTGCGCCAGCGCGAATCCGTATGCCTTTCTGTTGAACTTCGTTTGCCCTGCAGCGCGCCCAGCTTCGTGCCTCAGGACCACGATCCACGACATCCGTACAACCAGTTGCCCGACATGAGCTGAAAGCGAGACCGCCATGAGTTCGCCGCAGATGGCCGCCGGTCCTCTGTTTGACCGTGACGCCGCCCGCGCCAGGACGATCGGTCCCGCGGCCGCGCGCAGGATGCAAGCCGAGGAGCGCGGCTGGGTTCCGTGGACCGCGCCGGAACGCGAGGACTTTTTCGCCGCCATCGCGCGCCACCGGCGCGCCTCGTGGCGCATCACGTATGCCTGCGTTTTTGCCATTGCGGTGCTCACACTGGTGGTTGCGGTTCTCCTCTCGCCGCTGCTCATATGCTTGCTCGGCCTGCTAGTGGACATCGTCAACGTGATCGTGCCGATGCCGGACGTGTTGGGTGGGTTTGGCCGCTATATCGATCCGCTCTTCGACGAAAAGACGTTCACATACACGCGACTCGTCCGCGCCGCCGCGCTTGCCGCGATTCCGGGGTTGCTCGTGATGGGCGTGATTGTTCTCGCGCTGAACCGTGCGCTCAAGAGATCGCCGCTCTTCGACGCCAGCGAATTGCCGGGCCGGGCGCCGGCGAGCGCCGTACTCGCGGAACAGCGCCTCATCAACGTGGTGGAGGAAATGGCGCTTGCTGCAAGCATTCCGCCACCCAACGTGCGCATCATCCCGGGCGGCATCAATGCCGCGGTATTCGGTCGCGACGAAGCGCACACCACCATCCTGGCCGGCGAAGGACTGCTCACGACGCTCAGTCGTGCCGAGATGCAAGGCGCGGTGGCGCATCTGATCGGCTCGATCGCCGGCGGCGACATGCCGATCGGGCTGCGCGCAGCGGTGACGTTCGCCGTGTTCGGTTTGCTTGCGCGCCTGGGTGGCGTGCTCGGCAGCCGTAACGAGTTCTACAACGTCGCACGCCTGATCCGCACGCTCCTCTGGCCGACGCGCGCGGGCGCCGCGAAACTGATCCATGACGTCGCCGATCCGTTCCGCCCGGCCGAGCAGGACGAGGCACAGACAAACAGCAGCAACCAGCGCGACAGGCAAGCCAACAAGAACCAGTTGACCTGGCGGGAGTGGGCAATGATGCCGCTGATGGGCCCGGTCGCGATGTCGGGTTTTGTGAGCGGCATCGTCAGCAACTCCCTGCTGGAGCCGCTGGTTTCGTTCGCGTGGCGCCGGCGCAAGTACATGGCGGACGCAGCCGCGGTGCGCTTGACGCGCGACCCCGACACGCTCGCCGCAGCACTGCACGAGATCATCGAAAAGGGCAGCACCGGCTTGCAGGGCTGGACGCTGCACATGGCGATTGCCGGAGGCGGCCCGGCCCGTGGTGGTCTGCTCGGCGGAGGAGTCGTTTCGATCTTTCCGCCGACGACGCGGCGCTACAAGGCGCTCGGTCGCCTCGGTGCGACTCTGCAGCCGATCGCCCGGGAGCGTCCGGTGTTTTCGCGGGCCACCATGGTGCTGATGGGCGCTCTGAGTGCACTGGTCGCGGGCCTGATGACCTTCGCCGTTGTGTTGCTGATCTGGCTCTCGTTCGCGCTGTCGGGGCTGTTCACGATCATGCCCGCGGCTCTGCTGCATGCACTCCTGCGCTGGGTCGGCCACTAGCGCATCGTTCCCGGTCGCTGCTTCCTCATACCCGCTCGTCCAACGGCACGCGCCGTGCCGTGCCTGTTGTTGCGCCGCGTACGATGCGTGCATACGCACGTCCGAGGCGGGCGCGCTCGCGATCGGCGATCGCGTCAGTAGGCGCGCAGAAGTCCGCATCCCAGCGTGGCGAGCGATCCCACGATCGCCCTGAAGACGCATCTTTAGTCGGGAGATCACGATGTTCATCCGCAACTGCTGGTACGTCATCGCCTGGGACCACGAAGTGCCCGCCGACGGTTTGTTCACCCGTACGGTGATCGGCGAACCGGTACTGCTGTTTCGCAAGGCCGGCGGCGCGATCGTTGCCCTCGAAGATCGTTGCTGTCATCGGCATGCGCCACTCTCGAAGGGTCGCACGGAAGGCGAGTGCGTGCGGTGTGGTTATCACGGCCTGAAGTTCGACGCGACCGGCACGTGCATCGAGGCACCGGGCCTGGATGCAGTGCCGCCAAAGGCAATGGTGCGCAGTTATCCAGTCGCCGTGAAGAACAAATGGGTGTTCGTCTGGATGGGCGAGCCTGCGCTCGCACGCACCGAGTCACTGCCCGATAACTTCTCGTGCGATCACCCGGACTGGAACTACCTGCCGGGATACCTGCACTACGAGACCGACTATCTCTTGATCGCCGACAACCTGCTGGATTTTTCCCATCTGAGTTACGTGCACGAGAAGACGCTCGGCGGGTCGACGGCCATTGCGCAGGCGAAGCCGACCATCGAGAAGATAACGCACGGCATCCGCGTTACGCGCCGCGTGCCGAACGTGCCGCCACCCGGCTACTACCAGCGTATGCGCAAGTTCGACGGTTACGTCGAGCGCTGGTTCATCTACGACTTCGTTCTGCCGGGCACGCTGCTGATGCATTCGGGCGGACGCCCGACCGGTGATGCGCCCGACGACATGAGCCGTGCGGTGCGCCTGCACAGCTGCCAGGCGCTCACGCCGGAAAGCGGAACGACGACGCACTACTTCTTCCAGCAGGCGCATCGGGTCGGCCAGGGCGACTCGTCGATCGCAAAGATCATCCACGACGCGCTGGTCGTCGCGTTTCACGAGGACCGCGACATGATCACCGCGCAGGCACGCAATATCGCGTTGAACCCGCAGGCATCCATGCTGCCGCTGGCGATGGACTCGGCGCTGACGCAGTTTCGCCGCCTGGTGGCGCAAGCGATCGACGCCGAACGGTCACCCATCGGCGTCGCACGCACCGGCGACGCAGCTCCGGGCGCGCGCCCGCGGCCCGGTATCGGGGACGCAACTACGGTGCAGGCGTCAGCGTGAAGTCGGTGGTCGCGTCCGTCATCGTGAGGTCGACGTCCGCCGACTGAGTGACGTAGCCATCGGCCGACACCTCAAGCGTGAATTTGGCCGCGTTACCGAGCTGCGGCAGGAATACCAAGGGCAGCATGTTCGAATAGGTCGCAAGCTGCGGAGGAGCCGTAGGCAACGCCAGCGCGTACCCCCCAATGGCGTTCGCGTTGACGCTTGCGACTTCGATCTTCGGCACCGTGCCTACCGCTTGCAACGCGCGCACGCTCGCTTGCGCAGCTGTGGGCATCACTGCGCCGCTCGCATTTCGCGTCAACGCAAAAGGCAACGAGATCGGCACGGCCGAAGTGCTCACCTGGGTCGTGGACTGCAGCGCAACTGGAACGCTCGAGATAACGGCGGTCGCCCGGCCGGGCGCTGCGAACACGACGTCGACGTTCGCCGCCACCGCGGGATCGAGGAATGCAAGCTTGAAGGCGCCGTTCGCGTCCGGCACTGTCGTGCGCATGGCGTTGCCGCCAACCTGTGCCGAAACTCTCATCCCGCTGATTGCCGGGTCGACATTGCCGACGATTTCGGCGACCTGCCGCGGTACCACCGCGATCACGGGTTTCAACCCGTAAGTGCCGTTGCCCCGCGGGATGATCGACTTGCATGCATCGAAGTCGAACAGGACATCGGCCAGGCCACCCGCCGGCACAGTGAAGGGATGGATCAATTTGATTCCGCTTGGTGCGATGTTCGAGGTGTCCAGCGCCTGTTCCGAACCGCCGCTGGGAACCACCGAGTTGGCGGGCGAGGCGCCTCCGGTGTTCGCCTGCAGCACCAGCCGCAACTGGGTGTACTGCGCGGCGGGCAGTCCCATTTGCCCAAGTTCTTCCAGGACGCCGTTGGTCAGATTGAGCAGGTTTACGCGATGCGGCGGTGTCAGCGCGAGGTCGCGCCAGCCGCTCGCGTTCTCATTGGCGGTCTGACTCGTGTGCAGACGCACGCGCACCACCGTGATGTTGACCTGATCGAAGCCGCACGAAGGAGCATCGGTTAACGCGACGCGCACCGAGCCAGTCGGCTCCACGGTAGTTTCGTCGCCCCCACACGCGGCAAGCAGAACAGCCGCACAACCGGCCGCCGTGATCTTGACCAACCCTCTGATTTTCTTGGTGATGTTCATTCTTGTCTCCTGAGCGCCGCAGCTGCCACGCCGCAACCCAACGGCGGACTGCATCCGCCGCGCGGCGAGCGATTTGACCAGCAATCCTCTGAACCGTTTGTCCCAAGGACTCCCTCTTGGGCGCGGTCGATGCGCTTTCGGCGCAACACGACATGGCTCCGCCCGGCCATCGGCTGACTGTTTGACACGCGAATTTGTGAACTGTTTGTCCCAAATTCCAGCCTACAGCAGATTTCTGGGATACATTGCCCATAAATGGAGGGCCCGTCCGACCGGATCAACGAAGCACTTGCGCAAGCGGTGCTGCGCATCCTGCACGCGCTCGCGCGGCTGTTGCTGCGTCATGGGATGCCGCTGCGCACCTTCGCCGAACTAGCCAAGCGGGCGTACGTCAACATCGCGCTACGCGAGTTCGCGATTCCCGGCCGTCTGCCCTCGATCTCACGGGCCGCACTGCTGACGGGCCTCACGCGCAAGGAAGTGCAACGCCTCGCCAATGCGCCCGAGGAACTCGCTGGCGACGGCTACGCAACTCATAGCCGAGCTTCGCGCGTTGTTGCAGGCTGGGTGCGCGACGCCGACTTCCACGCCGCGAACGGCGAACCAGCGGAACTGGAAGCGGACGCTGGCACCGGAAGTTTTGCCGCTCTCGTACGCCGCTACGGCGGCGACCTGCCGCCACGCGCGGTACTGGATGAATTGATGCGCGTCGGCGCGGTCGCCCGCACCGGCTCCAACCGGTTGCGGCTGAATGCGCGCGTTTATATCCCGCGCGCGAGCGAAGTCGGCAAGCTGATGATCCTTGGCGCCGACGTGTCGTACCTCATCAACACAATCGACCACAACCTGCAGGACGACGCCCCGCGCTTCCAGCGCAAGGTGATGTACGACAACGTTCCGCTCGAAGCGCTGGAAGAGTTTCGCAAGCTCACGGAGCGGCAGGCGCAGGAAGTCATCGAGTTGCTCGATGCGTGGCTCGCGCGCCACGACCGCGACGTGAATCCTGCGGTGCGTGGCACGGGACGGGTACGCGCCGGCGTCGGCGTTTTTGCTTTCGAAGAGATTCTCGACCAACCACGGCAAGCGCAACCATGAAACAGCCTTTCGCGACGGTGCTCGGTCTCGTCGCACTCGCGACGTCGATCGCCTCGTGCGGCGGCGGCACGGATGGCACCGGCGCTGTGCCGCCACCGACAGCGACCGTTACGTCAAGCGGCGTGATGACCAAGGGCAGCGTGATCCTCAACGGCACGCATTTCGATGCGGCAGGCGCAACAGTGGCGGACGACCGAGGCCGTACTGCCCCCCAACTGGACACCGGCATGGTGATCAAGCTACTGGGTCGCTCCGACGACGGCGTCAATGGGGTTGCCGATCGAATCGACGTTGAAAACGAGGCGCGCGGCCCGATCCAATCGATCGATGCGATATCCGATCCGCACCGGTTCACATTGGCGGGCCTGGTTGTGCTGGTCGACGACCAGACTCGCTATGCGAATCTCGCCGGTTTTGGCGCGCTCGTTATCGGCACACGAGTCGAGGTGCACGGACTGCGCGACTCGGGCGGCCTGCTGCATGCAACCCGGGTGGAAGCAGTCGGTGCGCAGGACGGTGCGGATGAAATGCGTGGGCCGTTGAGCAACCTGCGCACCGCGTCGCACCTGTTCACGCTCAACGGGACGCTCACTGTCAACTATGCGGGCGCGGCCTTCGCGCCTGCGGGTGCGAGCGAGGCTTCGCTTGCTGCTGGAGTCGTGGTCGAAGTCCGGGGCACGCTGGTCGGCAACGTGTTCGTTGCTACCCAGATCGAAATCGAGGACCTGGAAGACGCCGTTTTCCGCGGCGACGCTGACGAGAAACAGGACGTCGAAGGATTCATCAGCGGCTTCACCGTTCACCCGGGCGTGTTCCAGGTTAGCGGCCTCACCGTGCAGACCACGTCAGCGACGCTGTTCCAAGATGGTACGGCCGCCGACCTTGCGAACGATGTGCGCGTAGAGGTTGATGGCGTGCTCGATGCGCAACTCGTTCTTGTCGCGACCAAGGTCGAGTTCCAACGAACACCCGCGATCCTGCAGGGATTGGCGACCGCCGTCGATGCGGCGGCCCGCACGGTGACGGTCCTGGGGCAGTTGGTGCACGCAAACGATCTGACCCGCATCGATGCGCGTCCCGCAGGCGGCGGTAAGTCTGAATCGCTCGCCGATGTGATTGCGAATGTCGACTGCGTTGAAGCGCGCGGCCACATGGAAGGCGCCGTATTCATCGCAGAGCGAATTGGGGAACTCAGTCAATGCGGCGCCGACGTGATACAGGCGAACGTCACCGGCAAGGACGAAGCGAATGCAGTCCTGTCCTTGTTTG
>Ga0137394_10003458_pt1 | contig 11863 bp, 7 predicted proteins | sample czobulk116metaG_FD_108278 | JGI IMG/M metagenome (GOLD analysis project Ga0137394, IMG submission 108278) | Vadose zone soil microbial communities from Angelo Coast Range Reserve, California, USA - czobulk1.16 metaG | ecosystem: Environmental > Terrestrial > Soil > Vadose zone | place: USA... | reverse complement strand
AATAATAGACCGTGAGGGCTATCAGGAAGCGAAACAGGTCGCGAAATCGCGTGCTGTCGGCCAGGGTGTGACGGAGGCGTTGGAAACCGATGGTGAGGGAATGTTCGCCCAGACTCCGTGGTACGGAGACGGCCCGCTCCTTTAGCCACAGGAACGTCGGCGTGGCTGCCAGAGCAAACGTGCCAGCAACAATCAGCATGGTCATAGGGACATACTGCGCGGCGTCGAATCCGTTCCGCTGCGCCCACGCTACATAGGCCAAACACACCCCGAGTACCGTCAGGCCCCCGAGATATCCCACCGCCCAGCCATAGGCCGATACTCGGCCCATGCTGCCCTGATTGCTGATTTCGGGGAGGAAGGCAGCAATCAGGTTCTCACCCGTGGCAAAGGTGAAATTCGAGAGCACGACCAGGGTCATGGCCAGCCCAACATCCCCCGGCCCGGTGAGCGCCAATAAGGCGGTGCCCAGGATACAGCCAATGGTGGTGACGAGCAGAAAACGCTTTTTTGCGGCGTAGTAGTCGGCGATGGCCCCCAGCACGGGTGCACTGACCAGAACCAGGGCATTGGGAATGCTCACGGCCACGGTCCAGAGCAGCGTGCCCGTACCTTCCGGGAAACCCGCTGCTCTTCCCACCACCACCCCCACAAAATAGGCATTGAAGATCGTCGTGAGGACGACGGTGGTATAGCCAGAGTTTGCAAAGTCGTACATCGCCCAGGCGAACAGCTCACGGCGGGGGGCGATAGTGGGCACCAGGAAGTCTCCTGTTCACCCTCGCCCGGAGGGAAAGGGAATCGAGGGGCCGGCCTCGAATTCCGGCGCCAGATCCGGCTCGTGGCAACATTCGAGCATTTGGGCTCGGGCCGCATCCCGCAAAGCAATGGCGGCTGTCCAGTCGCTCCCCTGCGGCATAATCGGGGCGCCGATGGTCACCGCAACTGCGCCTCGACGTGGAAACCACTGCCCGGCGCGCAAGATGGAGCGGGTGCCGGTGATACCCATCGGCATCAGGGGCACGTTGGTCTGCGCCGCCACCACGAAGGCGCCCATGCGAAAGGGCCGCAGCCCAGGCGCACGCCCGAAGGTCCCCTCTGGGAAAAAGAGCATCGAACGACCCTGACGTACGGCTTGTCGCACACGATCGGTGTCTTCGACACCGCGCTGTGGGTCGAAGCGTTCGACAAACTCGGTCCCGAGACGCCGGAACAGTATGCGCGCGAAGAACTGTTCAGCCAACTCCCGCTTGGCCACAAAGCTGATCGAGGTCGGCAGCACTGCGACCAACACCAGAGGATCGAGATAGCTGGCATGATTGACCACAAGCACACAGGCTTGGTCGCGGGGGAGATGCTCCAGCCCACGGACGCGTACCGGGAAGCCAAAGAGCCGCAACAGGAGCTGTGATAGGCTGCGGGCGATAGCTTTGCGCCAGGACAACGTAGGCAATAGCGCCACGGCGCTCCATAACGCGGCGGCCCCGATGCCGAGCACGCTCCAGGCATAGCCCGCATAGAGCACTTCTGTCGCACTGCGCCGTGCCTGACGCAGGCGCGGCAGCACTCCCGCCCAGGCTAAGCGTGTCACTTGCCACCACACGGCGCGCTGCGGCCGACCGATGTCGCCCTGTTCATAGCACTTGCGGCAAGCGGCGCGACGCACCTTGCCGCTCGACGTCTTCAGCACCGTTTGCGGGGGGGCCAAGACTACATCGTCGGCAGAGGTGCCCAGCAAATCGACGATCATGGTATCGATCTGCTGGCGCAGGTGTTCCTGCGCCTTGGCATCGGTCTCCCGAGTTTCCGCCACCACGACCAGGCGTTCCGTGCTGGACGCGGGATCGGTACTACCGAAGGCGGCGACACAGCCCTTGCGAATGCCGGGAAGATCGCCCACGGCCTCCTCAAGCTCCTGCGGATAAATGTTGCGCCCGGCACGAATGATGAGGTCTTTGACCCGTCCGGTCACATAGATATCGCCGCCGGCAATGTAGGCCAGGTCACCGGAATTCAGCCAATCGCCGTCGAACAGGCGCCGGGTATCCTCGGGGTTCCGGAAGTAGCCGCTGGTCGCCGACGGGCCCTGGAACTGTAGATGGCCGACCTGTCGCTCAGCAACCTCATAGCCAGTGGCATCAACGATGCGGATTTGATGCCCGGGCAATGGGCGTCCGCAGGACACGAACCGCAGCGCCGTTGAGTCATCCTCGTCGGCAGGGATCGCTTGCCCTGAACGGGTGAAGGGATCGCGTTGGACACGATCGATCCGGACACCACGGCCGGGCGGTGGAAAGGCCGCACCCAGGGAGGATTCGGCCAGACCGTACACTGGCGTCATGGTCTGGGGTCGAAAACCATACTTGCCAAAGCGCTCGCAGAAGCGCGTAACGGTCTCAGGACTGATGGGCTCGGCGCCGTTCAGTGCTATTTGCCAGGAGCTCAGGTCCAGGCCCTCGATGTCGAGAGCATCGATGCGACGCAGGCAGAGCTCATAGGCAAAGTTCGGCGCCGCCGAGATCGTGCCGCGATGCTGGTGAATAGCCCACAGCCAGCGCTCCGGCCGGGCGAGAAACGCCAGGGGCGACATCAACACCAGAGGGCAGGCATAGTACAGGCTGCCCATACAGGCGCCGATCAGACCCATATCATGATACAGCGGCAGCCAGCTCACGAAGGTTTCGCGCGACGTCGTCCCAGCTACCTGGCCCATGGCGCGGATGTTGGCCAATAGATTCGCGTGGGTCAGGATCACTCCCTTGGGTGTGCCGGTGCTCCCCGATGTGTACTGCAGGAACGCCGTGTCCTCGGGCTGCAGAGTGGGCGCGACATGCCCATCCCCGCCGCTGGACAACTCCTGCACGGTGACGATGCTCCGGAGCCCTTCGACTTGCGCCCCCAGCAATCGCGCCAGCCGCTGTCCCTCTGCCACCGTAATCAGGATCGAGGCCCGAGCACTGTCGAGGATACTGGCCTGACGACGGAGGTGATCTTCGATCTGCGACAGCCGCGCTGGCGGATAAAGCGGGACGGGGACGCCGCCTGCCAGTAGGACGCCGTAAAAGCTATAGAAAAAGTCCAGACTGGTCGGCAGCATAATGGCGACCATCTGCCCGTGTTGCAGTCCACGCTCCTGCAGCCCCGCCGCGACGGCGACTGCCCCGGTGTGCAATTGGGCATAGCTGATCTCTTCAGCCACATCTTGATCGCCGTAGAAGTATAGATGCGAGCGGTTGGGATGCGCCTGGACATGCCAATCCAGCACCTCGACGAGCGTGCCAGCCCGGATCGGGGGGGTGTCGACCTCCGAGAGGGGCAACGTTTTCGCCGGTCTGGCGTCGACCAGGCGACTGCGCGCGCCGGCCGTGGTCAGGGCCCGCAACAGGTCACGCGGCGTTTCCGCCGTGGCCAGCAATTGGTCAGGTAACTGCACCCCGAAGGCGCGCTCAACCCGTTGTAGCAACTCGACGCGCCCGAGGCTGTCGAAGCCTAACTCCCGTTCGAGAGAACTATCCAGGCTAGCGGACACGATGCTCTGCCGATGTGGGTGCAATTCGAGAGCGACGGTTTGGATTACTTCAAGTAGGGCGTCGGCTGAGGCATCGGTGGGCGGGACAACATCCGGCTGAGATCGTTGATCGGCCATCACCTCCTCCATACATTCAGGTTACAGCTCTACTTCTCCAAGGAATACCATCTTGCGAGGGGTCGGGTCAAGCTGCTGCATGGAGCGCATCATCCAACACCCGTCACTGCTCCGCACCAAAGTATCGCTGTGCCGCCGCGGCAAAAGCAGTCGGTGATTTTGTACTACTCACGAGAACTCGCCATCTAATATACGGCGAATCGCTTGCACATCTTCCTCAAGAGCAGGTAGCAGCGAGTGCTCCTTCGTCAAGAGCCTGTGGGCTTCTTCGGCATCCTGCCGGTACTGTTCTCGAAGCCTTTTTCCCGAAGCCTCTTTATCCTGGAAATCAATCTCTTGAAACTCCCTCAGCGCTGACTTGGTGATGCTTGCGAGTCCCTCCACTGAGATCAAATGCTCAAGAGTCGCCGAATGTATATAGGCGACTACAGCCGCATCGATGTAGTTTCTAAAGACGATCACCCCTCGACCGGCAGCCGACCTCTTGTTGACGAAGACATCCGGGCGCAGGCCTCTGAATGCCGAACTGGCTGACTTTGCATCGTTCTCAAACTGTCTGAGGTCGTGAATAAAGGTGGTGACGACTCTCGATGTCTCTTCCGTTGATTCCGTTGTCACCATCAGTTGGGCCGTTAGCGCATCGGCTTGCCCGGAGTCGCCAACGAAAACGTAGCGGTACTCCGGATAGACTGCTGAGAACCGCAAGAAATTCTTGAACTTTACCCGACCAATCTCGTCTTCCTGATCATGGGGGACCTCATCACACAGGAGATCGAGATTTGCCCGCAGAACGGTCTGAGCCGTACCAAGGGCTGCACTGACAAGTGCCCCTGACAACGCACTGAGGCACAATCTACCCTTGGTGAATTCCACCAGGCCCTGGAGGCTGCTCTCCTCCAATTTGCCCGCAATGGGATTAGGCCGGGCCGACAAGGTCGTCACAGGAGTTGTCGACAGCTCAAAAGGCTCTCGTTTCAATGTATCATAGAATTCCAGGTCTCCTGGATACAAGGTTTTCTTTGGATATCGCGCATCAATCAGATTGGCGTACATCGTGTCATCAACATCTGAAAGGACCTTGACGCCGATATGCGGCTGGGTTGTCCGGAGATGTCCGATGATTCGAGCCTGGCACGCATTGTCGTCTATATCGTGAAATACGTACTCGACGAGATCCTTGTAGTCTCCGTCATACTCCAAGGCAAATTTGAACAAGTGCAAGTCTTTCAACGCGATTGAAAGGAGGAGACGTTCCATCCGGAGCTCTTCCCGACGGTTGGTCACCTCTGCGCTTGGCGCTAGCCTTTTAAAGGCCTCGATCTTGTCGGCCAGGCTCAACTCGGCACTGCGCATTCGCTCGTCGAGTTCTTGACTGCGTTGCTCCAAAGAAATGCGAGCGTAAGCTGCTTGAATTCGCGAAGAAATTCATCGACCCGTTTCGAATCAAACTGTCCAAAATCAGGCATTTGACTCATCTCTTCCTCCGTTTCTCGGGAGACTTTGCCGCGTACCGAGGTGTGCGGACTGGCGCCGAAGTTCTGCGGCTGGGGGGGCGAAGGTTGAGCGTTCGGAACACGACAGAGCCTTGAGTGAGGCATCGGCTTGGAAAACAAGCCCGATCCTCCCGTCCGCAGCAACTTTTTATTAGACTTATCCTGTGCATTTACCATAGTCATGCCTTCATATCGATTTCCAAGTCTCTTCCGGCAAACACCCCGGTGATGTAGATTTCCACGGAGTTGAATTCGGATTTGAGCGTCAGCCTGCCTACGGAACCCTTAAAGAGCCAGTTGAGTGCAATGTCCAGATCGAGTTTATTGTGGACCAAGCTCTTGGCTACGCCTTCGCCAAAAGCGCCCCCAATCGCCACTAGAATAATGCCGTCCAATCATGGCTCATGTCATCTCTGGGAGGTGCGATTCGGGCAGCCTGTGAGACGTGTGCCGGGCCATTTTAGATAGATCCAAGCAAGCGCTATGCCAATGGATGTCATCATGAGAAACACTTGAAATACTTTCGAGGATTTCGATAATGACAGGATAAAATACACTGGGCAGATGTGCAGAGGTACACAATGACAGCATGTCAGCCTCTGGGAAAGTCAGTAGGAACTTGAAGGTTCAGAAAGTCTACGTTATGGCCAGATGTGAATACCTATGGTTCATACTACACAGCTAGGGACAATCGATGAGCCTCGACGCAGAGCCAAGGTCGCGGTAGGCATGTCGGTTATCTGACACCCCCACACCGATCCCCGCATGCGGTATGACCGCACTGGGCTCTAGCCTCGGACCATGACGTCCAGAGGTAGCTGTTTCCCTATGGCCTGGGCAATCGGTAACCGATCAGGCGATGCTGAGCTGCAGCTCTTTGTCGGCCTCCAGGAAGGCTTTCCCCTGTTGACTGAGCTGTCGGCTGCCGTCGATGAACCACAGAAAGGGATGCGTATCAAAAGGTATCGTAAAGTCTTGGCAAAGACAGCATCCCGGCGTCCACACTGTTGGGGATGCCTCTGGAGACCCGTTGGCTACGCATCATTGGTGCATGGGCAGCAACGTCCTGGAGACACAAGGCAAGCGCCAGCTGTCCGAGCCGGTATCAGATCGCCCAGTACTGTTGGGGCACCTATGGCCCTTGTCGTGGCATCACCTATTGATCGCGATCGACGGTTAGGACTACAATAGGGCAATTATCGCCTCGGTCACCGAGGCACAATGCTGACGACCAGCCATGCTGAGGGATCTGCAAAGGAGGAGTGATCTGATGGCACAAGTGGATATTGAATCTGTCCTCAAAGAGGACCGCGTCTTCCAGCCTCCCAAAGACTTTAGCGCCAAGGCGCATATCAAGAACTTGCAGGACTATGAGACACTTTACCAACAGGCACTAGACGATCCTGAAGGGTTCTGGGCCAGCATGGCCAAGGAATTGGACTGGTTCAAGCCATGGGAGAAAGTACTGGAGTGGAACCCACCCTTTGCCAAATGGTTCGTCGGCGGCCGCATCAATATCGCACATAACTGCCTGGATCGGCACCTGACCACCGCGCGCAAGAACAAAGCCGCCATTATCTGGGAGGGTGAGCCGGGCGATGAGCGCATTCTGACCTACCAGGCGCTACATCGTGAAGTGTGCAAATTTGCCAATGTACTCAAACAAATCGGCGTGAACACAGGCGATCGCGTCGCCATCTATATGCCGATGGTTCCGGAGTTGCCGATTGCCATGTTGGCCTGCGCCCGCATCGGCGCTACCCACAGCGTGGTGTTCGGCGGCTTCAGTGCCGAGGCCTTGCGCGACCGCATTAACGATGCGCAGGCCAAGGTCGTCGTGACCGCCGACGGGGGTTATCGACGCGGCGGCGAGATCCCACTCAAACAGGCCGTTGATGACGCCATTCAACAGACGCCGAGCATCGAGCATGTCATCGTCTATCGGCGCACCGGAAGCCAGGTACACATGGAGCCTGGGCGCGATCACTGGTGGCATGAACTGATGGCCAATGCCTCGGAGGAATGCCCAGCCGAAGCCCTCGACGCCGAGCATCCACTGTACATTCTCTATACCAGCGGCACCACCGGCAGGCCGAAGGGTATTGTGCACACCACCGGTGGCTATATGCTCGGCACCTACCTCACCGCCAAGTATGTGTTCGACCTGAAGGAGGAAGATACGTATTGGTGCACGGCCGATATCGGTTGGGTCACCGGCCATAGTTACATCGTCTACGGCCCGCTGGCGAACGGCGCCACCAGTCTGATGTATGAGGGCGCACCCAACTGGCCAGAGTGGGATCGCTTCTGGCGTATCGTCGATAAATATCAGGTGAATGTCTTTTACACTGCGCCCACCGCCATCCGCGCCTTTATCCGAGCCGGTGAGCAGTGGCCGCGCAAGCATAAGCTCACGTCATTGCGCTTGCTCGGCACCGTGGGCGAGCCGATCAATCCCGAGGCCTGGATGTGGTACCACCGGGTGATCGGCAAAGAACGCTGTCCGATCGTCGACACCTGGTGGCAGACCGAGACCGGCATGATCATGATCACGCCGTTTCCCGGCGCCACGCCCACCAAGCCAGGCTCCGCCACGCGTCCATTCCCCGGCATCGTGGCCGGTGTGGTGAGTCGCGATGGGCAGTCGGTGCCGCCCAACGCCGGCGGCTATCTGGTGATTAAACTCCCCTGGCCGTCGATGCTGCGCACCATCTATGGCGACCCCGAACGCTACACCCGGCAGTATTGGAGCGAAATCCCCGGCGTGTACTTTACCGGCGACGGGGCGCGTCGCGATGAGAATGGCTATTTCTGGATCATGGGCCGGGTCGATGACGTCGTCAACGTCTCGGGCCATCGGCTCGGCACCATGGAAGTGGAAAGCGCCCTGGTCAGTCACCCCTTGGTCGCAGAGGCGGCCGTCGTCGGCCGGCCGGATGAGATCAAAGGCCAGGCCATCGCCGCCTTTGTGACGCTGGAAGCGGGGCGGACGGCGAACGATGACCTGAAGCAGGAGTTGCGGCAGCACGTCGCCAAAGAAATCGGCGCCTTTGCCAGGCCGGACGACATCCGCTTCACCGATGCGCTACCGAAAACTCGCAGCGGTAAGATCATGCGCCGCTTGCTGCGGGAAATCGCTTCTGGGGATGAAGTCCGCGGCGATGTGACGACCCTAGAGGATCTGTCGATTCTCGCCAAGCTGCGGGAAGAAGAGGAGTAGTGCGGACGCGGGATAGGGGGAGGGCGCGCGCGGTATCGGCCTTGACAGTCGTAGGCCGCACCTCTATGATCGCTGCTGTGAAGCTCCAGAATACTGAACCTACGACGGCTGCATTTTCGCTGACTATATGCCTGAAAGGAGAGACCCGATGTCGCTGACCTTAGCTGAGGCGAACCGAATCATCGAAGGTGCAGTGGCCAAAGCACAAGAGCTGAACATTAAGATCAGCGTCGCCGTCTGCGATGCTGGCGGACGTCTGATCGCCTTCAATCGGATGGATGGGGCCATTTGGGGCAGTGTCTATGGCTGCCAGGGCAAAGCCGTCGCCTCGGTGGCCTTTGCGCGTCCCAGTGGCGAGCTCGCCGAACGGGCGGACACGCCGATCATTCGGGGGATTGGCGCCGCGGAAGGGGGCCACATGATCCCCAGCCAGGGCGCCGTGCCCGTGATCCGCAACGGTGTAGCCGAAGGCGCTTGCGGAGTGGGCGGCGGCACTGGCCAGCAAGATGAAGACTGTGCGCGCGCTGGCGTCGCCAAGCTCTAAACTGCTCCATCGAGCCCTTTGCCCCCCTCTCCCAGCGGGGGCTTTGCCCAAAAACTCAAAATTGAGAGTAAAATTGATATGTTTAGAGCATGAAACCTATAACAAATGAGCCGCAAAACCGACTTTTTGGGCAAAGCCCCCAGGGGGAGAGGGCTGGGGTGAGGGAAGCTCGACCGCTCGATCATACCCTGGTTCCTTCCCCCTCTTCCGGAGGAGAGGAAACTAGGATCCTGAACTTTCCCCTACACCACCGCGATCGGGTTGCCGGGTGAGCCCGTGGCGCCCTTGAGCCGCAGGGGACTGAAGATATAGGCAAACTCGTATATGCGGTCCCCCGCCAGTTGTTCCAAATCCAGGTTTTCATGGATATAGATCCCGTTCATGGTGATCCACCACTGGTGGCATTCAAACATCCGGTCTTTGTCTTCTCCCGTTATCGCTTCTACACCCCATGTGTCCGCTCCCACAAGGCAGATATTCCTCTCGATGAGCCACTTAGCTGCAGTCACACCAGGTCCGGGTTCTCCCTTGTTGTATTCAGCGTTGTCTTTCATCCAGAGCTTACTGTGCCCAGTATAAAAGAGCACTACGTCCCCCTCGCCTGGCTCGCGTGTCCCTTGCCGTGACAGGGCTCCTCGCACGTCATCCAGAGTGATGACATAACCGATGGGAAGGCGGTCGCCCCCTTTATAGCCGAGGACATCGATGAGAACGCCACGAGTGAAAATGACCCCGACGTTGTGAATGCCCAGTTTCTGGAGACCATAGGCTCCACCCACATCGGATTGCTTGAATCCGTTGTAGTAGATGACTTCATTGCCGACCAATGTGCCGACGTGTCCAAGGCCGTCGAATTGCGTGCCGACCTGGCCGATTTCGCCGCTGACCATCTCATCGTTATACATAAGTTTGGCGGCACCTAATGGCCCGCCGGTCGGCCCGCCGGGGATGGTGAGGCTATAGTGCCGCGAGCCAAACAGCGGCATGCCCTGCTCATAGATCCGACCCAGCTGGTAGATCTTGCCGGTCTTGATCAGTTTAACCGCCTCGATAACCTTGGCCGGTGTCATGCGATTGGCCGCTCCACGCTCGTCGGCTGGTCCCCAGGGCGACGGCCACCAGTCTTTTCCGAAAGGGTTAACCGCTGGGGCTGGTTGGGCATGAGCCGCGTGATGCTGAGCAACCAGTCCACCAGCCGCTGCCCCAGCGGTCACGCCTGCGAGCATGCTGCCGTGGAGGAAATCCCGCCGGTTCACTGCTGATGGCTGTTCTGACTCGGTTAGCGCTGCGCTTTCAGCTGTCGTCTGCGCCGCAAAGTGTTGCTTCAACCAGTCAGGTTGCATGGTCGTCTCCCTTGTTAGGCAAAACACATCGCATATATCGCAGGGGTTCTAAACCTAAGAGCGGAGCGTGTTGGGACAGGACGCCGTCATGGTCGACAGGCGCATCCTATAGGCGTCGATCAGCAGCTGTCAAGACAGCAGCGGAGGAGAGGGCCGCTGGACCCCAGGAGCGGAATCAGATAATATGGTGCCCAGGTGCGCGAAGACCAGATGAAGGTCCCCTTAAGGACGTGAGGCCAACATGGTTGGGGTGCTGCAACTGACAGTGTTTATCTGTGGGGCTGTGCTGCTGGGCCTGGAAATCGTCGGGAGCCGCGTGTTAGCGCCCTATTTCGGCAGCTCCATCTTCGTGTGGGGCAGTCTCATCAGCACATTTCTGGCGGGCCTGACCATCGGCTATTATATGGGTGGATTTCTCGCCGATCGTCGTCCACGCCTCCTGGCCATGGCCGTGCTCATTTTGATCGCGGGCGTGCTGGTGGTGATCTTGCCTGTGGCGGCTCCGCCGGTCAATCGCAGCATCGCGAGCGTGGATTTCGGGCCGCGGCTGAGCCCCTTGGTGGCAACCGTGTGTTTGTTCTTCCTCCCCAGCGTGTTCATGGGTATGGTGTCGCCCTACGCCATCAAGTTGGCGGCGTCCAGTCTGGCAACCATCGGCAACACGGCAGGGCTAATCTACGCCATCTCCACGGCCGGGAGTATCGTGGGGGCGCTGCTGACAGCGTTTTATCTGATTCAGATGATCGGTGTTCGGAGCATCCTGTACTCCTTAGGGGTCACACTTATGGCACTCGCAATGCTGTTGATCATCATCCATCGTGCTACCGGAGGGCGGCTGAGCAAACAGGCCATGGTCTGGGGAATCGTGGGCGTCTTCTGTTCCAGCTTGCCGGCCCTCGCGGCGATCAACACTCTTTACGAGAAAGATTCCTTGTACCACCACATCATCGTCACCGACGACAACGGCATGCGCACCCTGCGCTTTGACCGGCTCCGGCAGAGCGCCCTGGACCTCAATGAGCCAGATCGTATGGTGTTCCACTACACACAATACCTGCACCTGGCCATGGCCTTCCACGACAACCCCCAACGAGTGCTGTTCATCGGCCTTGGCGGGGGGTCGACGCCGCGCCGGTTCCACCGCGATTATCCCACCTTGCAGATCGACGTGGCCGAGCTAGACCCCGAGGTGGTCAGCGTCGCCAAGCGCTATTTCATGTTTCAGGAAAGCGAGCGCATGCAGGTACAGGTCGTGGATGGGCGCATCTTCCTGCAGAAGACTCCGCATCGGTATGACGTCATCGTGCTCGATGCCTATTACGCCGACGCTATCCCATTTCACTTGAGCACCAGAGAATTTCTCCAGGAACTCAAAGCCAAGCTCACGCCCGCCGGTATCCTGGTGTCGAACATCATCGGCACCGTGCGCGGCGCCGACAGCAGGTTATTTCGCTCAATGCTAAAAACCCTGCAGACCGAGTTCTCCCAGACCTACGTCTTTCCGGTGGATGAGGTGTCGAACATCATCGTCATCGCCACCCAGGAGAAAGAACGCCTCGGCAAACAAGAGGTCATTCGACGGTCGGGACGCCTCGAAGACGAGCGCAAGGTGCAGTT
>Ga0137394_10003456_pt1 | contig 11865 bp, 11 predicted proteins | sample czobulk116metaG_FD_108278 | JGI IMG/M metagenome (GOLD analysis project Ga0137394, IMG submission 108278) | Vadose zone soil microbial communities from Angelo Coast Range Reserve, California, USA - czobulk1.16 metaG | ecosystem: Environmental > Terrestrial > Soil > Vadose zone | place: USA... | reverse complement strand
TGAATAAACTCCCGTGTCGTAGTCGCGGCGACGTAAGCATCGAGCATGTCCTTCGGACCGGGAGCAAAGCCGCCCAGTAACACATTCACATTCCCTGAAGGATCACCAGCGAACATGGCATATGACGCAGACGGAAACACTTCGTAGACAGTGAAGTCCTTCCCGAGTTCTTCGAACAATTCGAAACCGAGTTGCATCCACTGTGGAAATGGAGACTGCGCTGGCGTCCACTGAGGATTCGCCAATCGATGAGCCGCAATGACGACCTCGCAATGGCGACCTGGACCTCGATCCTGAGAGCCGCACGCCCTCCAGCCCTTACGACTCCAGTACCATTCGCGACCTCGTTGAAGTTGGACGCGCGGCGCATCGATTCCAATAGCAACTCGATTCGGACGACCTTCGGCATGACGCGTCGCCACAGTGCGCAGCGCTCTGGCAGTCTCGTTTCTGTCGTTGAGCCATCCAGAATCCAAGGCGTTCCCATCCGCGTCCAATACAGCAAACGGACAACCTCGGCTCGTCTGAACGTCAACACCAATAAAGCGATCGATCACGATGGATCTCCTCACGGTGGCGAACAACTTCCTTCTTTCGCGACCACGTGCCCGTCTACCAATCACTCAAGTGAATCACTGATCGTCATATCGAAGCTCCAACCTTCGTGGGATATCAGGATGGATGCGAGGTCGTTGATAGACAGAGGAATTCCATCGACAACTACCATCACGCCGCCGTTGCCGTCCGACGCAATCCGGCCGCTCAGCTTGTCGTGCAACATGCGGTATCCGTGAGGCGATTTCGTGACGTGGCGTGTTGCCAGACCGCGGTACATCTTCTGCCTCAATCGGCCAAGGGCATTGTACGGGCTTGTTTCGCTGTACGCCGCGAACTCATAGCCAGTGCCTTCAGCCTCTTTCTCCTCGGCTCGCACAGTGAAGCCGAGGGGACCCTCATGACAGGTAATCACGAAGCGCCTCGTTCTGCCTGCATGGTCCTCGACTTCTTCTTCAATCGGGAAGTCATTGTTCCAGTCCTGATTACCATTCTTCACCTACGATTGCCTCCCGTTCCATTCTTGTAAACGCTTCATTCAGTCTACATCCGCTCGGGCAAGGAGAACCCGACTCGCACGAGACAGTGAATGCTACAGCCTACGGTTGGCGGACTCGACCCCATCAATCCGAGAAAGTTTCCCTTATCCCATTTCTTGAAGACGACCAAACAACATTAAAGGAGATGTATGTGTATGAATCGAGAATTGCTTGAGAAACCGTTCACGCCGGAGCAGATCAAGCGAAGGCAAGGCACGAATGGAGACGTGCTGGATTATATCGAAGGATGCGCCGTGATTCAGCGGCTCAATGAATCCTTCGATGCGGAGTGGATCTTCGAGATCCAGGAACACCGCGTTTACGACGACGAGGTCGTCGTCCTCGGGAAGCTGACGGCCCAGGGCGTGTCGAAGAGTCAGTTTGGAAAATCGAGGATCACCAGATCCAGGAAAGAGAATTCGATCATTTCCCTGGGAGATGATCTGAAGGCGGCCGCGACCGACTGCCTCAAGAAATGTGCCACCCTGTTTGGAGTCGGTCTACATCTGTATTTTGACGTTCCGCAATCCGGGAATGGAAACGGTCAGGGTAACGGAAACGGCACCGGCCACGGCCACGGCAATGGACACCACTATTCCGAAAATCCCGAAGGAAACGGGTTCGATAGCGGCCGTCTCACGGCGAAGCAACTATCGGCGATCTTCTCCTTGGCGAAAGCGAGGGGTTGGTCCAACAAGCAGATCCGCGACTTTGCCCAGGAAATGTTTGGAAAACTTCCAGACTTCCTTAACAAGAAGGAAGCATCGGCGGTCATCCAGCATTTGCAGGGAGGCCACAATGATTGAGGAGCAAACGACAACGCGCAGCTGGTCGTCGATGCTCCGGATTTCGAAGTCCCAGATCCAGACGTATCTCATCTGCCCGCGGAAGTTCTGGTTCCAATACGTCGTGGGTGCCATGCCGGAGTTCCTGCCCACAAGTCTCCCCTTCGGCCGGCGCTGCACGCGGCGGTCGCGGCGTTCTACCGGTCGATCCAGGAAACGGGAGCGAAGCCGGAATTGGAATCGATCACGCAGGAGTTCGCTGCCGTGTGGGAGACCGAGGTTGCCGGCCAACGGCTATCCTTCAAGGGCCAGACGTCGGTAGATTCCCACATTGGTTTGGGAAAGGCGCTCCTGGCCAGGTTCTACGACGAGGTGCAGCCCCGGAAGATCGAGGCGATTGAATACCCGTTCGCCGTCACGCTGTCGGATCCCAATACCGGCGATCCCCTGGACGTATCGCTTGTCGGTATCGTGGACCTGATCGAATCCGATGACGAGGGTAATTTGATCATCGTCGAGCTGAAAACATCGTCGAAGCGCTATGCGGAGTCGCACAGCGAGAACCAACTGGACGGATTGATCTACGCTTACGCGATGAACCAGCTTGGGTTCCGCACCACCAACGCGGAGACCTTGATCCGTTACGACGTCCTGGTGAAAACGGAGTCGCCGGCGTTCCAGCAGATCTATTTCAACAAATCCCCGCAGGACTACGGGCGGCTTGCTCGATGGATTCGGGAAGTCCTTCAGTCTATCGACCGCGAAAGCTTCTTCCCCAACTTCGGCTGTTCGGGGCCGCCGTTCGCAACCACGAGAACATTTGTATCGAGGACCACAGGATCCCTCACTGCTTAGCGGGCTCCGATTCTTTCTGCGCAGCCGCTTCCATGCGCTTGGAAAGATCCTGCATCGGATCGCCAAAAAACTCGTCCGGCCAGTTCACGATTTCCCCATATAGATTCACTTCAAGGGGGCGCAATTTAGAGCCATGCGCGTCGGATTCGCAAAAATATAAAGCAACTTCAGTTGTCTTTACATCCCCTTCGGCGATACGTCTTTGTAAGCGCTGTAAGAAATGCTCGGAATGGCTCTCCACGATGAATTGTATTGAGCGTGGCTCGCCTTTTTCCCAAGTGCGTATTGCCTCGATAAATAAGTCCGCAAGTTCAGATTGAACCCGCGGATGCAGATGCAACTCTGGCTGCTCGATGATCACTGTTGAGTTTCTTTTGACGTAAAAACATTCCACCACTACCGGTAAAACTTGCGATATGCCGAAGCCCACATCGGGCAGATCCACTTCCCCGGACCCCCCCTTCGTACGAACCCGGATTTCATATTGCTTACGGCCGGCCGCGAGCTTTCGTGCTTTGAATGAGTCCAGCAGACCCAACTGCTTCAACCAGCGAGCAATTACCTCTTGGAAGGGATGTGCCTTCTTCTTATAGCCCCAGCTGAACTCACGTTTCGCGCCAGCGAGAAGAGCGGCGACGGTTCCTTCTCCGTTCCGGCCGACATGTTCGGGATAGTCGCCAGCCCAGGCATAAATCCGATTCGGAACGTCGCGCAAAGGTCCGAGATATGTCAGTCTCTCCAATTGCTGTTCCAGGGCCAGCGCCAAGTCGTTCGTAAAAGCCGCATTCTGGTAGCGCGTGGGGACTTCGTCAGGAAAGCCGTAAAACCGCGTGGGCGAGGGAAGTGGCCAAACGCGTCCTTGAATCCTGACAAGATCGTATCCCTCGGCGCTGAGTTCGTATTCGACAGATTTTGAGTTTCGCCTTGCCATACGGACGGAAACCGCTACATCCCCGGTTTCTCGACGCAGTTTGTAATCGAGCCAATTCACAACCTGTGTGTCGTCAACTGATGCGAGGTTCGCCGAGAAATTAATCTCATCACCCTGGTAGGACTTTCCTTTCAACGGATCGTTGAATCGAAGGGTCTTGGGCAGCACCCATGCAACCTCAAATTCCAGCTTCAGGTTTGGATCGTGCTCAAAAATCAAATCCTCAAACGTACCGAGTTCAACAAGGCTGCGATCATCTCCGGGATGTAGCACTCTGCGACGGTCTGGCGATTCAGCCGTTTGCTTCAGCATCAACAAAAATTGCAGAAGACTCGTCTTTCCTGCACTATTGGCGCCAAAAAATACGGTAATGGGTGCCAGGCGGATCTCGCCCGTGTCCTTCCAAGCTTTGAAGTTCTGAATGCGCAGTTTAGTCAGCATGAATACCTTCCTTGAGAACGGACGCGTAGCGACGTTGCGCACGAGTTATTGTCTAGCTGCATTCGTGACTTTTCGATCGCCAAAGATTTATTTCTCAATCCATTATTGTAACGACGATCTATGAACACGCGTCTTTTTTAGGTCAAGTCAATCCACGCATGACGCGAAAGTTCACAGCACGCCCAAGCCGTATCCTCAAGTACAAAGCCGCTGCGAAAGATAACGAAAGATTTTAAATGGACGTCCGCGATGGGCAAGTCAGACAGAATTTTCAGAATTCTTCGTCATTTTCGTTATGGGCTACAGGAGAAGCTTGCAAGATCCGGCAAATGGCAAGAATTTGGCAAGGTGCGTTTTCCACAGTCAGTTCACTTTTAGGCGGGTCCGTATCCAACTGAAAGGAGACAACAAAAAGGCTCCTCAGGTAGGACTCGAACCTACAACCCTCCGGTTAACAGCCGGATGCTCTGCCATTGAGCTACTGAGGAGCAATGGCACGGACGGCGACATCTTCGCCGGCGTGACTCACAGAATTTAACAGAGCGGCGAAGCGTGGGTCAATGCCCGCTGGCGATAACCCAATCCCAGCGTGTACCGGCTTGTTGCACGATGCGGGGGATGTCCTCCTTTATTAAATAGCCCTGCGAAGCCAACTCGTTGGCCGATTTGGTCAGGCGGTCGAGGTAGTCTTCCTTATTTTTGTAGCGTTCCTCGATCGATGCACGGGGATCACCGGTGCGCTCGCGGTCGACGCGGGTGCGGGCGAACGGGATGAAGGAACCGGTGGTGGTGGACATCACATTCGTCGGGCCCGAGCGATCGTTGTACAAATTCCAGCCGGTGAAAGTGGCGAGGGGCACGAGAAGTTCGGGCATGCGGATGCCGGGAATGTCGTTGCCGTCCGGATCGGCTTGCGGGATGAAGGCAGGGAAGGCGGAACCGAGCCGTGGCGGTTCGTAGGCGACGATGCCTTTCTTGGCGAAATCCGGACCGTAGTCCGCGCGCCTGGCCATTTGCGGCGCTGCCGGCACGGTGACGTTTGGAATCTTTGGAAATTTCAACTGGTCACGAGCAATCAGCGTGGCGTCGGCGATGCGGGGAAGCGCGCTGGGCGGCGGCTCCGTTCCATCCGCAATCCAGCGATTCATCGAGACCAGCAATTTGCGCATGGCCCACCGGTACTCGAGAGGATTGTTCAATTGTTGCCCAACCGTGCGCGGCGGTGGAAACGCGGCTGGACCGTGTTGAGCGCCGGCAAACAGATACGCGCGGACATTTGGCGGCAGCGACAGGTCCTCTTTACCGTCAATCGTGGTGTGGAAAGGCGACGCGACGCGGCCCCAATACTCATAGGACGAATTCGTGTACATGATTTTCGGCCAGAACTGCTCTTTCATCCGGTGTGTCAACAACCCATCGCGTCGGCCCGTTTCGGGATCGAGTTGTGCGATGTCGCTGAAAGGGAAAATGTTGACCGGATAAAGAAAGTTGGCCCAGGGATCTCCGTCGCGGGACGGTTGGGCAAACCGGACGTTGAAGCTGCCGCGCGCGCTGGCTGCGCGTTCGATCATCATTCCATCAAATACTTTTCGATGCGATTCATCTTCGTTGAAGCCGTCGTAAACGTAGGTGCGAAGGAATCGCGCGCTTTGCGATGCGCCAAATCCGATTGCGCGTTTGATCGCTCCGGCTGTAATCGAAAGGTCAGAAGCGGAGCCGTATTTCAAATACGAAATCGTGTCGCGCACGCCGGCCAGGCCAAGGCCGGCGACAGGCGGGTCCTGGGACCTGTACACGACTTCATAGATCTTCTTTGGCTCGAAGCCGGAGGCCATGCGGACGCTACGTCCGTCGGCGGAGAATTCCCACTGATCCCGGGGAATCACTCGCCGCGGACCATCGGCTGAATCCCGGACGGTGAGGGCATTCGCAGGATCTCTGGGATCGGCGACGGCATATGCCATGTGTGCGCGGTCGGCCAGAGAGGCTTCAGAGATTTTCTCTACCGGCTCGAAATCGCTACGCACCAATCCTCGGATCGGACGCCCATCCGCTTCGCGCGCAACCGGTACGTAGGTGCGGAGGGTTCCATCGCGATTCGGCACATCGAACTGCCATCCAACCCACAGGAGCGTGAAACCCTGTTCAAGGAGGAAACCGTCGCCGAAATCCGACCCATTCTGCGGATCTGGACTGGCAGAGGCGAAGTCGAAGAAGCCCAACATGCCTTTGTTTCCGCGATTCGAGACCTCATAGAGGATGGAACCATTTCCGTGGTTCGGATCTTTTGGTTTGAGGATGTAGAAATCGGAAGAGAACTCGATTTTGCCGGCGGCGTTTCTGGGAGCCTTGTCGATATCGTTAACGATCTGGTTCGCGCTGTTGCGTGGATCGACCGCAAAATAAATCTTCCCCGACAATTTCTCATACGCCCCGGTTGCACCGAACGATTTACCTGCGAGAACGTCCGCACGCGATTTCACTTCAACGCGAACCACTTCGGCTCGAACCGGTAACGCGACAAGAAGAATGAGAATCAAACGTTTGAACATCATGCAAGCCTCCTAATCCAGGGAAATTCGGTGCCTGACACCATATACTGAATTTCATGGCGAGTCCACGATCCGCAGCCGCAGTGATTCTGGTGAGAAAAGACGACGATCCGGAAGTGTTTTGGGTGCGGCGGGCGCCGCACATGATGTTTCAGGGCGGCTTCTACGCCTTCCCCGGCGGTCAGCTCAATCCCGATGAAGACGCGAGAGTATGTGCGGCGCGAGAGTTGTTTGAGGAGATCGGAGTTCGAATCGATCCCACCACACTGGTCGAGGTGGGCCGGTGGGTGACGCCGGCGTTCTCGCCACGCCGATTCGATACTCGTTTCTTCTTAACCAGGTGTCCTGCCGGAGAAGAGCCGCGCGTCGACCCCGAAGAGCACGACTTTGGCGAATGGATCCGCCCGGAGGACGCGGTTGCGAAATGGATGGAGGGGCAGATTCTGGCGGCCCCACCCGTTCTGCATGCATTGCGATGCCTGGCGGAAGGCCTCGATGACATTGCCGCGAGAATGACAGCCGTGCCGTGGGCCAGGGGTGAGCCGATTCCTGAAATTGACATGCGGCCGGGAATCGCGCTCGTTCCCTTGCGCACGCCGACGCTACCGCCTGCGACGCACACGAACTGCTACATCGTGGGAGGCGATGAAGTGGTGGTGATCGACCCCGCGTCGCCATACGAGGAAGAGCAGGCATTGCTCGATCGCATTCTGGAAACGCGAAACATACGAGAGGTCTGGCTCACGCATTTACATCGCGATCACGTCGGTGGCGCCGTTCACCTGAAGCAAAGACGCGGCGTGAAGATCGCGGCGCATCCGATAACCGGGCGCGATCTCGACGGTATTGTGAAAGTTGACCGCACATTCAGTGAAAACGAGCGGCTGGAGCTTCCGGGCAAGCCGGGCTGGATTCTTCGTATCCTCCATACGCCGGGACACGCGCGCGGCCACGTGTGCATTTTCGAGGAAAAGAATGGATCTTTGATTACCGGTGATCTCATGGCAGGGTTGGGGACAATCGTAATCGATCCGCCGGAAGGTCACATGGCCACGTATTTCGATTCGTTGAAACGGATGCAGGCGTTACCGGTCACCGCATTATTTCCTGCGCACGGTCCTGTGATGGCGAATGCGAAGGCGAAGATCCAGGAGTATCTCGATCACCGAATGGAGCGGGAGTCCAGGATACTGGCTGCATGGCAGCGCGGGCATCGAGAATCCTCAGCGATCGTGAAAGAAGTCTATACCGATGTTGCGCCGGCGATGCACGGATTGGCCGAACGCTCGGTCATTGCGCATCTGGAGAAGTTGCGAGAGGAGGGGAAATTGGCCACGGATTGCGGCTAATCTCCTTTCTTCAGCAATACATGAGTGGAGCCGCGATCGGGCGCGTCGCGGAATGAAACGACCGAGGGGTGCTTCTTCAGCATGGAATGTACGATCTCGCGCTGCACGCCTGCGCCACGCCCGTGAATGATGCGCACCTCGTGGAAGCCCCGCCGGACGGCCTGGTACAAGTACTCTTCCACCACAATTTGGATTTCCCGGGGTTGAAACGTGTGGAGATCGATGGAGTCTTCGATCGGAATCTCGTGCATAGCTGTAGAAGGGGCGGTCTGTGACCGCCAACCGTCGGCGGTCACAGACCGCCGCTACAGTATATAATCGTCAGGTTATGAAGTTTTACGTGCGCACCTACGGGTGCCAGATGAATGTCGCGGATTCCAGCGAGATGGGGCGTCACTTGAAAGCCCGGGGTCTCGTCGAAACGCAGAATCCGGATGAGGCGTCCGTCTTTCTGGTGAACACCTGTACGGTCCGGCAGCATGCCGAAGATCGGGCGTTTTCTGAAATCGGGCGCCTGAAGCGATGGAAAACGAAACAGCCCGGCCGGAAAGTGGTTGTGACGGGTTGCGCGGCCGAGCGCACGAAAGAATATCTCGAGGATCGATTCCCGTTCGTCGATCTCGTCGTGGGAGCCAAGTCCATCGAGGATTTCAGCCAAATGGCGGAACGGCTCCTAGACCGCCGCCAGACCGATGAAGAGCTCGATTATGCTGTTCCCGCAATTGACGAGAAGATTGCCGCGTTTGTAACCATCATGCGCGGCTGCAATTACTCGTGCACCTATTGCATCGTGCCTTATGTACGCGGGCGCGAGATCTATCATTCAATAGATCAGATTCTTGGCGAAGTTCGCGATCGAGTCTCGGAAGGTGCGCGCGAAATTACCTTGCTGGGGCAGACGGTGAATTCCTACCGGCATGGCCGGTACCGGTTCGACGATCTGTTGCGCGCTGTTGCCGCTGTGGACGGTGTCGAACGCATCCGCTTCATCAGCCCGCATCCTTATTACATGACAGATCGTGTGATCGAGACGATGGCTGCCGTGCCTCAGGTTTGCGAGTCGCTTCACCTGCCGGTTCAGTCCGGATCGAACACCATGCTGAAGGCAATGATGCGGAATTACACTCGCGAGCATTACGTGAGTCTGGTTGAGAAGATGCGCCAGGCGATGCCCCGGATGACGCTGAGCACCGACATCATTGTCGGATTTCCCGGCGAGACAGAATACGACTTCCGGCAGACGCTTTCGATGATCGAGGAACTCCGATTCGATTGGGGATTCATTTTCAAGTATTCCACCCGGCAGGGCACGCCCGCCTCAGATCTGGAATGTCTGCCGCTGGAGCTCATCGAAGAGCGGCATCAACGATGTTTGGAACTCGTGGATCGGATTGCGCTTCAGAAGCGATCAAACCTGGTAGGCACGACTCAGGATGTTCTGATCGAAGAAGGCAATTTCGGCAGGACGCGGACAAATTACAAAATTCATGTTCAGGGCTGCGAAGCGCAAGCCCGGCAGGGCGCGGCCTCAAGAGACGTCGTTCGCCCACCGGCCCAACATGGCGAGGAAGTGCGTGTTATCATCACCAACGCGCAACGGGCGACGTTGGAGGGAGAGATTCAGAATGGCAACATTACTTTCGAGAATTTTCGGGAAGAAGACGGTCGACCCCGCGCCCGCACAGAACAATAACGGGCCGGACGACCTCGACATACGTGCGCTGAAACCGCTAATTGAACAGAAGCCGGTCACGAGTACGGATCCGAAAGATTTATCAGGCGCCTGGACGATGCAACAGGTCACGACAGTATTCCCGACGGCGCAGCGAGCGCTTTTTCAGAAGTACCACGTCGGAGGCTGCAGCAGTTGCGGGTTCCAACCGACGGACACGTTGGCAACCGTCGCCATGAATCATGGGCTCGACACCAACCAAGTCATCGAGCATATTCAGAGGAGCCAGGAAATGGAAAAGGACATCGAGATCACGCCGCAGGACACGGCGGCATTATTGAAGCAGAGCAAAATCAAATTGCTCGATGTCCGGACGACCGAGGAATACGCGATCGCCAGTGTGCCGGGCAGCATGCTGGTGGATCAGTCGCTCGCCCAGGAGATCATACAAACCTGGTCGAAGGATACGCCTATTGTGACCATGTGCCATCACGGCATGCGCAGCCTCGATGCCGCCGCTTACCTTCGCGGCCACGGATTCATGAATACCAGGAGCATGAGGGGCGGGATTGATGCCTGGGCGGATCAGATTGATTCGTCGATCCAGCGGTACTAAGAATAATACTTTCAGTTAAGGTGATTCGTGGCGCGAGGAACATTCCCCTCCTCGCAGAGGAGGGGTTGACGCGACGTCAATAAAAATATCGCGAAGCCACCTTTGCGCGAAGCGCAAGCGCGATAGCGCGCAGCCTCAAGTAAAGGAGCGGACGGGGTGGTCAGCTCGGCGCCATGCAACGTTTCGCCGGTCTGACCACCCCGTCTGCGCGGAACAAGGTGGCTTCGCGACTTCTTATTGACCGCGCAGCCACCCCTCCTCTGCGAGGAGGGGAATGTTCCTCGCGCCACGAATCACCTTAACTGAACCGTGTTGGGGCCAAAGCCCACCTTTCAATCTGCGGCTAAATCTCAACCTCCAGAAGATCGTGTCCGATCGTGATCCGTTCAAAGACCTGGCGCGCATCATCCCCAATTTCCGCGACCTGCCGGCCGTCGTAGCGAGAGCTGAAGTGCGTGGCAATAAGGTTTTCGGCTCCGGCTTCTTTGGCAACGCGAGCGGCGTCTTCCATCGTGGAGTGTTTGCGCTCGCGGGCCATATCGACGGCGTCAGGGCCGAACGTCGTTTCATGGATGAGCGCGGTGCACTTGTCCGCAAGTTGAATCGAGCGCTCTGAAAATTGCGTGTCCAGGCAGTACGCGACCGACTTGCCTGGCCGAGGCGGGCCCAGCACCATATCCGGCGTGATCATTCGGCCGCCGGCAAGCGTGATGCTTTCTCCGTGCTGTAGCTTTCCATACAGGGGCCCGCGCGGAATGCCTAATTCCTCCGCTTTTTCGAGGTTGAATACGCCCGGTTTGGTTTTCTCCTGAAACCGCCACCCCAGGCAAAAGATCGAGTGATCCAGAGGAAGGGCGTCGACAAAAAACTCTTCCTCATCCAGCACGCGACCTCGGAAACCACGAGGAAATTCGCGCACCGTCAATTTGAATTCAAACTGAAGATCGGACGTTCGAAAAGCGGCATTCAGGAAAACTCGAAGACCCTCGGGCCCGAAGACATTCAGTGGCGCTTCACGGGCGTCAAGATGGAGCGTGCTGAGCAACCCCGCGATGCCATAAAGATGATCCCCGTGAAGATGTCCGATGAAAATCGAGTGAATGCGGCTCCGCTTCACCGTCGACCGCATGAGTTGTAATTGCGTGCCTTCGCCGCAGTCGAAGAGAAAAACGTCGCCTTCGCGAACCAATGCCGTTGCCGACAAACCTCGCGTCAGTGTGGGGACGGCTGAACTGGTTCCAAGAAGTACTATCCTCATGCGAGTCTCACTTGAACATCGCCTTAAACACGTATCCGGCCAGGCGCGGATTTTCCCGCAGACGGCGGACGGAGTATGCATACCAGTCCCGTCCAAATGGAATATAGACGCGCAGGTTGTGGCCGGCCGCCCGGATGATATCGCGGAGTTGTTCATCGACACCAAGCAGCATTTGGAACTCGTAAGCAGTCGGCGGAAGTTTCAAATCGCGGATAATTCGAAATGCCTCCCAGACCATCAGTTCGTCATGCGTCGCGATGCCGACATAGGAGGCATTGCGGAGGAGCCTCTCGAGAATGTAGGCGTAATTGC
>Ga0137394_10003452_pt1 | contig 11867 bp, 10 predicted proteins | sample czobulk116metaG_FD_108278 | JGI IMG/M metagenome (GOLD analysis project Ga0137394, IMG submission 108278) | Vadose zone soil microbial communities from Angelo Coast Range Reserve, California, USA - czobulk1.16 metaG | ecosystem: Environmental > Terrestrial > Soil > Vadose zone | place: USA... | reverse complement strand
CCACGAAACGTGGCGCAGCAATATCGTGTCGAGGCGGCCGTGCACCGAGTTCGCAGGGACTTCGGCGAGACGCACGACTGCGATGTCCACCGAATTCCCGCAGCGATCCGTCAATCCGAAGACGAGAACCCTCGGGTGTAATTTGCGAGTCGCCCGACGAGCGACACGACAGAAGCGCCCTCGTAGCTGCGTCAAGCCGCTCGCGTAAGCTCGTCCATTCTCCTCAGCCAAGCGCTGATCTGGTTCCAACTGGCGGGCATCCTCGTAGAGATCATGCTGAGTCGCGGCGGTGGTCAACGCGTGCAGGTCCGGCGGTCGCTCTGCTGACTCAGCAGGAACGCGTGCCGGTCCACGTCAGGTGACGTGGTGAAGTTGACAAGCGCTTCGCAGCCATTCACAGCCAAGTGTCCGCTTTCACGGTCAGCTGCTGCGCGACGCTCAGAATCGAGGCGCGGGCGGTCGAACGAACGAAGCAGAGCGCCTTTGGCCTCAATGCGTTCCGGACGCGCTCGACAGTTGAAGCACTTCGGTTAGCTGCGTTGTCGCGCACATACCGCGCCATTTTGCCGCGCATTCGCGTAAACCGCTTCGGGAGCTGCGCCTGCTACGATGAAGAATCCAGGATGGTTGCGGTGGGCGCGGCTCGAATCGAGCGCGCACGCCGGTCAGGTCCATAAAGAGTTAGCCGGACAGGACCACTGTCTCAAGAGATTCAAGCCGGCCGAGGTTTCCGGCAGTCACAATGGAATTGCGGGTAACCACAGACCGCGGATCTGAAACCGACCGTTGGCAGCCCGAGGTGGTCGCATCGCTGGAGGAGTGAAATGAACAGGTTCATGATCTTCGTGGGAGTCGCTCTATTTTGTGCCGGCCCTGTGTCCGCCCAGGAATGCTTGCACGGATCCACCGAACGGCCGGAGCAGCAGGCACGTCGACAGCAGGCCGTTCGCGTCGCACGTGTCGTGAACACGATTCAAGCGAACCAGCCCGGGCGATCGGAGCAGCGATTCTTGCGACATGAAGAGCTCGCCGCGTCTCCTTATGCATTGAGGCAACCGGCATCGGACATACGTTTCAACTTCGCTCCGGGACAGGAGGTTGCGCCTGGCTGGGAGCTCACACTCAACGTCACAGACAATGGCTATTGGTTCATGGTCAAAGACAAATTGGACCCGTGCGGGTTTGCGTATATCAGCAACACTGCGGGCGTAATCTATACGGCGGAGCCGATTCGCTAGCGGCCGGCTAATCGCGTTTGCAGCCAACGGCACGCCTCACGGGTGAACGCCGCGGCTGAAGCGCGTTGCGTTGATATGGCCGTGTGTGAGGATCGGAACAATCGTGAACGAACGAAGGCTTGGAGCAGTTGTCGTCGGACCCGGCGCACCCGGCCTGTTGAGGTGATGTTCGGGCGAGACAGCAATAAGTACGTAACAGACATGATCGCCACACATCTGGTGTCCATCGAAGTCGAACAGATGGAGGTCGGGGCGTCGCCGTTGAACAAGCGACTTGCGGTGGCGGCAACGCTGCGGAGGCTTCAACTGCCCGCGATGTCTGGTCGGCGTGATGGCTAAGCCGCCGCTGCAGCCGAGCAGCGGCACGGGCACGGCCAAAGTGATTCGAACGATGGTGAGCGCCACTCGCGGCTGAGTTAGGGCGTCACAACCATGCCATATCCGGTTTCTTACATTGGCACCATTGCGCTGGGCCACAGGCCCCACAGTCGCGGCGCCTGGCCAAGGCACCTCAAGTTGCACGTAGACGCGCTTCGGGAGGCGTTCGTCGAAAAGGGTGCTTCAGAATTCGTCTCGAACGATGACCATATTCGATTTCGCGTCAAGTGGTGGGTTTCGACTGGCCCGCTCTGGATGATCGACAAGGGCGAGCTGTCGCTCGTGCCGGACAAGGCCGGACGTGTTCGGTTTGCTGTCTCTTTCTGGCGTTCAGTCGTGCCGTTGACGATCGCTGTCATCTTGGTATTCGGTGTTTTGAACGGGCCGTTCGGGGTACCTGGTAGGATCATCACTCCAATCGTCGCGTTTCTGTGGCTCGTGACCCCTGGTTATCTGTTTGCGGTCTGGCGTTTTTCACGTTTCATACGGCGGACCATTCGCTAGTCGCCCGCGTCTCGCACCTGACATCCGTATATGGAGCCGGCGCGCCCGCTGTCCTGTGCGAAGATGTCGCCGCGGCGCGCGGCTCATTCGACCGATAGACGCATTAGAAAATCGCATGCATATTGGCTCCGTGCTTGGGCTGGTGTTTGTCTCTCTGTTCGCGTTCACGTTCTGGGAGTACCGCCTGATCCATGATCTGGACGCTTGGGCAGGCCTGACCGGTCTAAGAGTACTGACACTTCGTGGAGTGTTGCGGGAGGGACATTCCGGAGACCTCTCAGCGCCGCCCGGGTTCAGACTTCAGCGTATTGAACCGGGGAAGTACTTGGTGCGACCCGCCGAATGGAATGAGCCTGGTGCCCGTCTCGACACGTCGTTCCCTTGGATCGTCGCGTTGTTCAGAATCGTTGGAAGAGAATGGACTCTCGACGTGCGATTTGGGCTGGGTATTCTGGTGACCTTCAGCGCTGCGGTGGCGACCCTCCTTTCGAGAGCAGTGATGGACGGATTTACACTTGCGGCGTGGACCGCGGCTCTCGCGTGGACATCGTTCGTCGCGCTAGGGTTCCTCCATCTGCGCCGGAGAGTGCGAAGCACGTTTACGAAATTCGCGGCGTATCTGAGTTCGGCAGACAGCGTCTAATCGGTCGCTGGTGCGCCTTGAAAGGTTCGGATGACTAACCGGTGGAAGTCCGGTCGTGGTAGTCGCCAGAGAGCCACGTAGCAGGCTGCCGCTGCACGTTCAGCAACTCGATTCGCGTGGTCCGCGTCTCGTTGCTGCCTGGCGACGCGCGCCGCGCGGCGTGGTGTGCAGGTCAGGTTCTGATCAGTAGAGCTTGCGCAGGTTCATGCCGGAGTACAGCGACGCGACCTGATCGGCGTAGCCGTTGAACATCAGCGTACGCCGCATGAAGAACTCGCCGATGCGGCGCTCGGTGGCCTGGCTGTAGGACGGCGTCGGGACCTCCGGATTCACGTTCGCGTAGAAGCCGTAGTAGGCCGCGTTGGCATCCTGCCACGTGTTCAGCGGCTGCTTCTCGACGAAGCGGATCTTGACGATCGACTTGAGACCCTTGAAGCCGTACTTCCATGGCACCACCAGCCGGAGCGGCGCGCCGTTCTGATTGAGCAGCGTTTCGCCGTACAGGCCCGCCGCCAGAATGGCGAGCGGGTGCATGGCCTCGTCCATCCGCAGTCCTTCCTTGTAGGGCCACGGCAGAAGCGCGGGGAAGCGGCGGCGCTGGCCCGCCATCTCGTGGGGGCGGTAGACGCTCGTGAACTCGACGTACGTGGCGTTCGACGCCGGCTGACATCGCTTGAGGAAGTCGCCGAGCGGAAAGCCGTCCCACGGGATGACCATCGACCAGCCTTCGACGCACCGCATGCGGTAGACGCGCTCCTCGAGGGCGTGCGGCTTCAGGACATCTTCCAACGTGTAGGTCCCTGGCTTACCGCACAGCCCTTCGACGGCCACCGACCACGGCTTGGGCTTGAACGCGTCGCCGTTTTGCATGGCGTCGCCCTTGGCCGATCCGAATTCATAGAAGTTGCAGTACGACGTCACGGCCTGCCGCGCCGTGAGCGTGTCGGTAGTGGTGACGAGCCGGTTCGTGGTGGTCAGCTTGTCCCCGAGACCCGTGACAGCGACCAGCGCGCCGAGAAATTCCCGGCGCCGCATGTAGACGCCCTTCGGCGTGATCTCGGACGAGGGGATGTCTGCAGGCGGCTTAATAAGCATGGCGTTTCTCCGCGTGCCTGGCGGTGATCTCGCCGATGGCCAGCCCCGACACGGCCATCGCGATGAATTGGACGGCCAACTCGGTCCAGTTCTTCGGCTGAGGCAGACCGCGCATCAACACACTGAGCGCGTCAACGTACGGATTGGCCGCCACCGGCTTCAGGCCGGTGAGCGTGCGCTCGACCACGGCGCCGCACAACAGCGCGGCGATCGGCAGCGCGATGCCGCTCGCCAGTGCCCACGCGCGGGCGCGACGCACCTGCGCCGGCAACAGCCGCCATTGGCCGATGGCGATCGTGCCGCCGAGGACGAGACCGAGGCAGGCACCGTAGCCCCACGCCGGAACCGTCAGCCCTTCGAAGTACGGGTGATAGAAGTAGCTGAATGTCCACGCCACCGCGTTGGCGACGAGGACCGTGACGATGAGACCCAGGGCGCAGGTGGCGAGCCAGCGCAGCGCGAAGCGCCGAGAGCCGGTGCGACATTCGTCGAGCTGTTCGCGGGCGGCAGAGCTCACGAGGTCGGCCAGGACAAACCGCCAGAGGGCGAGCGGCGAGCGCCGGCTCGACGCGCGCAGGTCGCGAAACGCGTCGAGCATGGCGGCGCCGTACTCGTCGCGGAACGGCTTCGAGTACAGCCTCAGCAGCGCCGCGTAGAGACGTTCCGGCGTCATGTGGCCGAGGGCAGCAGGCCGCATTTCCGGGCCTCGCTCACCAGGTCGCTCAGGCGGTGCGCTTCGTCGCTCGCGACGCTCTTGCCCTTGCGCGTGAGCCGGTAGCAGCGGCGCCGATCGGCATCCGCGTCGCACTCCCTGATGAGCCCGCTGGCGCGCAGGCGCTTGATGGCCGTGTAGAGCGTGCCGGGCCCGATCTGGAGCTGGCCGGCGGAGAGCTCCTCGACGTCCTGCATCAGGCCGTAGCCGTGGCGCGGGCCGCGCATCAGGGCGAGCAAGACGTGAAATTCAGCGCGGGTTGGCGTCATGGGGTCGTGACAGCACGTCCGATGGTCGATATATCGACAGACGATATACTCGCGCGGCCGCCGCGTCAAGTGACCGGGCCGATCTGAGTGCCCGTGGGGGTAGTCACGCTCCCAGTCATCGCGTCCGCGTGCACCGTTGCGTACTCTCTTACGTCAATGCGACCGAGGGCGGACGCGAGAGCCACAGAGTCGGGCTGGAACCGCACGAAATGGAAATTAAGTCACAATGACACCTTCAGACGAGAGATATGCCAGATTTTCCGACGAACAGCGTGCCACGATTGACCCAGCACCTCGTCAGCCAACGGGCCTTCGAGGTGGAGCCTGTCTGCGTCGTCGACGCCGGCGCCTTTGGCGGAGTCGAGTCGCATTGGACGCATTTCGGCGAGCAGGTGCGCGTGATCGCCTTTGAGCCCAATGGCGAGGAATGCGCACGACTGAATGCTCGAACGACCGGCGTTCGCTACATCCCGTGCGCTCTCGGGAGCCAGGAGGGAACCGCGTCGCTTCATCTCTACGCCTTCCCACCCGCCAACAGCCTTCACCAGGCGAACCCTGACTATTGGAATCGCCGCGTCAACCGGGAGATGTACCAGAAGATCGGCGAGGTCCCTGTCTCCGTCAAGCGCCTGGACGATGTCCTCGCCGATTATGGGCTGCCGTACGTCGATTTCATCAAACTCGACGTCGAGGGCTCCGAGCTTGACGTCCTATCAGGCGCGACCCTGACGCTGGCGAATCCGTCGACGTTCGGAATCGTCTTCGAGTTCGTGACCTCCAGGAAGGCGTTCCTGCCAGAAGCCGGGCGCATGTTCGGAACGTTGTTCGACGTTCACACCGTCCTCGACGAGGCGGAGTTCGAGCTGTTCGACATCTCGACCTACCGCTATGCGAGGGCCGCGTTGCCGCAGCCATTCTCCTACCGTTATACGGACAGTCAGGGAGAGCTGTATGCCGGAACGTCCATCCGGGGACAGAAGACCAACGGCGACGCGTTGTACTGCCGGGACCTGGTCGGCGGCCGCGAGAAGCGGGTTCCCTCGATCACGCACATCCTGAAGGGTGCGTGCATTCTCGAGCTCTTCGGGCTCGAGGATTGCGCGGTGGAATTGCTGTGGCACTATCGCGAGGCGCTCGAGACTCACTACGACGCCGCGCACCTTGTTGAACTGCTCGTCCCGAAGGTCAGGGGAAAGTCGATGTCCTACCAGCAGTACGTTTCGACCTACGAGACCCGGAGGAGCTTCTTCATGCCAGCACCGGGCTTTCGGTTCCCCGATCACACGACGCACTCCTTCGACGGCGTGTTCGTCGAGCGCATTCCGTATCGCCCGAAGGACGCAACACAGCCGCTTGTGAGTCTCGCAGCGGCGACGTTCGCGAAGGCATGGAGCCTGGCAACGCCGGCGACGCATGCGTTCCCCGGCGCGGACGGCATCCATCTGATGTCCGATCGCTCCAATTACTCGTACCAGATGGTCAGCGCGGTCGCGAGCGTCAGCCCCCAGGGCGACTATGTCCTGGCCTACGACATCACCGTATTGAAGGGAGGCGTGACCGTCGGCGTGGTCGACGGCGAGACCGGGCAATGGGCCGCTCAAGTCAGCCTGCCGCAGGGATCGAATGTGGGTCGCATGCACGTCTCGACGCCCGGGGTGAACGCTCAGGTCGTCGTCGCGAACTGCAACGTCGCGGCGCCGATGGAATCGGAGGCGAGGCTCAGGCGGCTCGAACTCTTCGAAGCGGAATACGCGGACGCGTGATTGGCGGGGTCAGCTCTTCGCGTATTCGCTTCGGCGGAGGCGTCCGCCTGTGCGGGATCGTCATCTGCGCGTGCGGCGTGATGACCCACAAGCTCAGGACGAAGGCGGCGCTCCCGTCGGGGACGCAGAATCCTCGCTGATCGGGGGGCGTCATAGTCGCGTTGCATGCGCAATACGCATGCAACCCCAGGGTCTGGCACGGGGGCCAGGCAACGACCGCAGATAGCGGCGTTCGAGTTCGCCCGCATCGATGTCGCTTTGAACCCTGAGGCCCATGGGATGCATGAACGCGGCGATGTCGTCGACTCCGAATCGGTTGACATTACCAAGCCGTCGCCACCCGTCGGCGAGCCGACGGGCGCCGTAGCCGCTGTAGTCGCCATCGACGAACGCTCGCGTCACATAATCGAACAGGATCGTGCTGCCAGGGCCGCTGTGCGACGCGACCAGAGAGAGGATTGCTTTTACCGCGTCTTCCGGAAGGTAGTAGGTGACGCCCTCCCACAAGAACAGCGTCCGCGCAGCCGACGCATACCCCCGTTCACGCAGTGCCTCGCCGAGATCTTCGCGCTCGAAATCGATCGGCACCGCGATCGCTGAGGCCGGCGTGTTCTGGTTTCTGACCAGGTGCTCGGTCCTGAGCGTCAGCACCTCGGGCATATCCACTTCGAATACACGAGCCGTTCGCATCGCGTCTGCGAATCGGAGGGAGCGCGAGTCAAATCCTGCGCCCAGGATCACGACTTGCTCGAGGCCTGCTCGAGCCTCCTGGAGCAGAACTTCATCGAAGTATTGTGTGCGAGCGTTGAAGTAACCGAACGCTCCGGGAAGGCCTCGTTCCAACAACCACCGAGCGAGCTTCGGCGCGCGGTTCAAGGCCCGTTGATACGGCAGGAGAACGCGTCCAGCCAGATAGTCGCCGTTCGCGGCCTCGCCGGCGGTGAGACGGCCAAGCGCGCGTGCCCACGCCGTGAGGTGCGCCGTCCGGGCCACGTTCGCCTTGGCACCTTTGAGGCTCATCCGCGATCCGTATCTATGACGGGCATCATCGGCCTCGAGGAACGAGATCGCGAGTCGACCGAAGTCCGTTAGGCCTGCACCTCGGAATTCACCGCGTGAATCAGAGCCTTGATGTACCCGTTGCCGAAAGCGAAAGCTTGAAGCTTGCCAGGATCATCAGGATGGCTCGGCATGTGATCGGCACAAATTGAATAGGCAAATTGCGTATCCCTCAGAATGCGCATGATCTTGAAGAAGTCCATGTCTCCTTCATCCGGGTAGACCTCCGCGAAATTGTGCAGCCCTCCCCGAATGTTGCGCATGTGAATCTGGTGGATTTTCCCGCGTTCGCCCAGATATCGGACGATGGGAAGGATTTCCGTCAGGGGTTTCTTCAGTCCCTCACCCGTGGTTCCCAGGCACAGCTGAAATCCGTTGTAGGGACTGTCGACGATCGCTTCGTAGCGTTTGAATCCCTCGAACACCGACGGAGAATCCCAGTTCTCAGCCCCTTGGTAGCCAAACGGCAGGCCCGGTGGATCATAGGGATGGGCCGCCATCCTCACATCGTGCTGCTCGCACACGGGAATGACGTGCTGGAGAAAGTAGGAGATGCGCTCCCAATAGTCCTCCGACGAGACGGCACCCGCTTTCCCGACCGGAAGGTCCTTCCAGTTGTCCTCGAGCTTGAACGCTTCATACGTCGCACCACCTCGTCCAGGCACCGTTCCGTTTCGCCGGATCGGTATCACGGTCCAGTGATGGGTAATGACCTTGATGCCGATCTGGGAAGCCTTCTGGATATTTCCCATGATGCGCTCGAGCATCCGATCGCGTTCAGGGCCCTTACGAAGCATGATGTAGTCGGAATCCATTCGTATTGCTTCGAGGACCACGCCGTATTTGTCGCAATTGTCTTTCATCCGCTTCAAATCATCGACGTCCCAAGCGCCTTCGGGAACCTTCTTGCTGATTTGCGCGGTGAGGTGTCCGACGCCGTGACGCACGTTGAATTCAAGATTCTCCTTGCCGGTGATATCGGCTCCGCGGCCCCCTGCCACGTAGTGATAATCACCGCCAACATGCATCAGCGTATTCTTCCTGGGAGCAGCTGCTGCGCGGGCCGAAGGTGGGGCGACTGCATCCGCAGCGCCAGCACCGATGACGCCGCCAGCGAGAGCCTTACCGAAATCCCTTCGTTGCATGCGACACATCCTCGGCTAGAAGCTGAATTGGATCCCGATACGGGCAACTCGCGGGGCAAGGATGTCGGTGATTCTGCCGAATGTCCCGCTCAAGTAAGAAATTGCAACAGGCGCGCTGCTGTTGATGAGGTTGAACACCGAGAAGTTCACGTCCACGGCGTATCTCTGGGCAACTCTGAACTTCTTGGCCAGCCGAAAGCTCGTCACCGGTACGACTGGGCCGTATTGCGCACCAAATTCTTCCATGCGCAGAGTGACAGTTCCCTGGAGGAGCCTGGGGTCAGCGAAGGTCTGAGTCCTCTGTCCCTGTGCACCGGATGCGGCTCGCAGATTAGCGGACGCATTGACGTCCCAGGGAAAGCGGTAATTGGCATCCGCTCGCGCTTCCCACGCCCATGTATCGTTGATGGCGAAACGATCGTCGTTCGGACTCGTCGGCGTCGCCCGGATCCATTGGTGAGTCTTGGTCATCCAAATGGACGAGGACAAGTTCCACTCTCTCGAGAAACGTTTGTTCGCCGTCAGCTCAAAGCTGTGGTAGTAATCCGGCCGGTCATTGGCAGCGTTCAGCACTTTGTTCTGATTGAATGCCGCGCCCGCGTAAGCGGCAGGGTAGGTGTAGACCGTGACCTGCTGTCCGTTGAACGGATCCGTCAGAACAACCGGAACGTTCCAGACTTCGTACGGCCGCCCCACATTCACAACCCCCGTGTCGTACCAGTTGGTGTGCCTGTGATAAACGTAGGCGAATCCGACGCCGACGTTCGCCACGAGTTGCCGGTCCAACCGCACCGACACCTCATAATTCTTGTTTTGCTTCAAGTCAGGATTGGGCAGCGTGTTGGATCCGCCGGTCGCACTGATGTAATCTTTGCCCGTCGGACTGAAATCGACGCTTCCGGGCAGGTAGTCGCAGCTCGTATTGGGAAGGTTGTATGACACGTTCCTGAACGGGGTCACCACACATGGGCCGCTCCATCGGTATCTGGTCGTGACTTCTGAATTCGGGTTGTAGGTCTGCGAGAAATCGGCGCCCATCGTATCTCCGAAGATTCCGAAGAACGTCTTGAGCGACGTTTTGCCGTCGCCCGTCACGTCCCAATTCATCCCGGCTCGGGGAACGACATCCGTCCACGTCAGAACATCCGCACCTTCGAACCTTTGCTCGATGCTGAACTGTCCGGCAGCCTTCGTCTGGTCAGGGTAGAAGTTGTGGTAGCGTTCCCACCTGACTCCGTAGGACAGCGTCACCCGTCCGCGCGTCCACGTGTCTGTGACAAACGCGGCCTGGCTGAACAAACGGTCGATAGGAACAGTAGGCGTATTGTACGTTCTGATCTCCGTCGGTGTTCCCCGATTGAAAAACAAGGTATAGCTGCCGCTGGGATACTCATTCGGACGCGTGGAATCCTGACGCTCCCAGTTGAGATCGGTTCCGATCTTCAGCCGGTGGCTCCCTGTCACATAGCTGAACGACGTTCGAGCTTGCCATCGGTCGGCGATCGTGCCGGGTATCGCCCCCAGAGGTCCGGTCAGGATGTTGGTCGTGATTTCCTGCGAAGCCGGGTTGCCGGCGACGGCCGTACCAGGCTGTGGTATGTAATTCGTTTTGTAGCAGCAGAATCCGAATGCCGAATCGATGAACGTGCGGCTGTTCGGAGTATTCTGAGCTCCCACCTTCCACGTCCTTGTGGGTTGACTTTGAACTCTCGTGCTTGGCTCTGGTGTCGTGGCATTGAATCCAAAAAACGGCGTCACTTTCTCGGCGTGCACGAAGGTGCCGATCACCTTTGTCGCTTGTGAGGCCTGCCAGGAGAACTTGGAATACTGCTGTTTCAGAATCCTGATCACGGTTCCCGGCGGCGCCTCGGGGCAGGTCCAGCAACCCGCAGCATCGGGACCCTTCACGTAACCGATCTGCAGCTGGTCGATTTCCTGTTTGCTCGCGCCGCCATAAAACCAGAGTTTGTTCTTGACGATGTAGCCTCCGAGATCCCCATTCACGTCGTAATAACGAGTGGTCGGATTTGTGATCGAGAAACCTTTTGCGGCGAGGTCCTTCGAGACGTTGTTGCTCTGCCACTTCTTGTTCTCGTAGTCGCCCTCGACGGATCCGTGAAACGCGTTCCCGCCGGATTTCATGATCATCTGCTGGTACACACCGCCAAAGGCCACGTCAGCGTTGTTGCCGCTCGTCTTGAACGACGCTTCCTCCACCTGGTAGAAGTCCAGATAGAGTGCCGTGTTGCCTTGGTGAGCCGTCGTCGAATTGATGCCCTCGAATTCCAGCGTAGGCGTCAGTGCGACGCCATAGGTCACAATGCGCTGCCGGTTGGCCAGCTGGCTGTCTCCTACGTCTGGCGGGCCCTGCAAGCTGACGCCCGCAGCCAGCGGGAGCAGGTTCTGGATGCCCAGTCCCAGAGGGACCGTTTCGAGACGCTCCAACTGTATTGACGAGACGCCGGCGACGCTCACGGTGTCGACTACCGGGCTCTGACCGCTGACTTCCACTGTTTCAGAGACGGTACTGACTTTCATTGCCGCATCAATCCGGCCTGTGAAGCCGGCGGTAAGGCTGACGCCGTCGAATGCAATCGTTTGAAAGCCCTGCAGCTCGAAGACGACGCGGTACATCCCTGGTGCGGGCAGGTCGCGCAGATGGTAATTGCCTTCAGCATCGGTGACGGTCATCACATGGGGCACTTGGAGAGCAGGACTTGTGGCCCTCACCGTCACACCCGGCAGTACGCCGCCGGTCTCGTCAGCGGCTTTTCCCATGATGTTGCCAAGTGTGCCCGCCTGTGCCCAAGCTGTTTCAGTCGCAAGACTGAACTGCAGCGGCACTACAACAGCCATTGCTACTATTATTGATGTGGACTTCTTGAATCGAGTCATGAGACCGCCTCGTTTTCCTCTTCAACGTGTTGAGTTCAACATTTTCAAGTAGTCAACGATCTGCTTCAGCTCCTCGTCGCTCAGTCAGATTCCGTGAAGACCGGCATCCCACATGAGCCACCGTGTCGAACGCTCTCCAGCGTCCGCGAATAGTTCCAGCCGAATG
>Ga0137394_10003451_pt1 | contig 11870 bp, 11 predicted proteins | sample czobulk116metaG_FD_108278 | JGI IMG/M metagenome (GOLD analysis project Ga0137394, IMG submission 108278) | Vadose zone soil microbial communities from Angelo Coast Range Reserve, California, USA - czobulk1.16 metaG | ecosystem: Environmental > Terrestrial > Soil > Vadose zone | place: USA... | reverse complement strand
GGCGCCGGTTGTGGCCGTGACCGACATCATCTTTCCGTCTGTCGACACGTAGAACAACTCCTTACCGTCCTACCGCCATCTCGGCTCTTGTCCTCCTCCGCTCGACACCTGCCACTTGCCGTTGCCACTCGGAAAAGAGGACACGTAGATCTCCATACTTCCCGTCTCATTCGAGGCGTAGGCCATCCACCGGCCATCGGGGCAAAACTGTGCGTTCCGCACCGACCACTTGGCCTGAGGCAGCGGCTTGGCTATTCGCTCCGATGTGGAGAGGTACCACAGCTCGTTTCCCTTCCCAAGCAAGATGTACTTGCCGTCGCGCGACCAGTCCCAAGAATTAAACACACCGGCGCCCAGATCAGCTAGCGCTTGCTCGGAGCCGGAACCGTCGGCGTTTTTTAGAAAGAGCTGGTTGCCGAAGTTCGTATTCGCACTGAAGAGGACCTGCCTGCCATTGGGATTCCAGATAGGCCCTTGATCTGTCCCTGGATCGAACGTCAGCCGCGTGGCCGCACTCTGAGCCGACTCGTGGATCCAAATATCAATCTTACGTCCGTCCGGGTCCGTTTGATCTGTGGCGACCCTGCGCCCGTCCGGGGAGAGACTCACGTTGCTGTACAACCCCGGCCTCCCGACCGTGCCCGCCGGCTTTCCGCTGCGGTCGAACCACGTCAACTGCGAAACGGCTGCGCCTTTTCCGGCTTGCGTGACCAAAACTCCGCCGCCCGAAACACTGAAAACGGCCTTGTCCACGAGAGGGGTATACAGCACTTCGTCGCTCAAAGTGCGGCTCGCCGCTCAGAACATAGCGCCGCCGGTCAAACGGTTGTGCCACCAGCGTCTTGTCGTCCCGCAGGTAAAGCAGGTAGCCTGGTTCTGCATACGCCGCGTTCGCGCCGGTACTAACCAGCAAGCGTCTTTCCCGCGAATCCAATGAACCCAGGAAGATGGCGTCATACTCCAAATGCCCGCTGAAATTTGCCGCCAAATAGAGGAAGTGATTCCCGTCCGGAAGGAACACCGGCCAGCGGTGGCTGGATTCAAAGCGCGATGGGTCGGGCTTGGTGATTTCCACGGGAGAGCCTCCCCGGGAAGATACCTGGAATAACCCCACGCCGAGTCCGTCGGGCGTGAACACGATTACTCCGTCGCTGTTCCACGCGCCGCCACGGCCGTTGGGTGCATCGCAAAGCACCTGGGGCTGTCCTCCGGAAGCTTCCACCTTCTTCAGTTTGCCGTCAGCGAAGAATCCGATGGATTTCCCATCCGGCGACCAGAATGGGTAAGACGCTCCTTGTGTGCCATCGATCGAATTGGTCCGCCGGCCTCCCACCTCATACGTCCAGAGCACATAGTTGCTGGCTTGCTGCGAGTAGGCGACCATCGCCAGCATTCGTCCGTCTAACGACAAAGCCAGGTCGTTCGCGGGAAAAGGTACAGAGGTATGGAAATACATCGGAGGCGCGCGCCGATTGCCTGCGCGCCACCAGGCCGCGCCAGCAGCTACCGCTACTAGAAAAAATGTGGCGGCCACGAGCCAACCTGCGCGTTCCCATTTCCCGCGCGCGACCGGAACGCGCGTTGCTTCTACTGTCTGCGAGCCTGCTTCTGCGATCCAGTGGAGTTGCAGCTTCACGTCGTGCGCCGTTTGGATTCGCTCCTCGGGATCCTTCGCGAGGCAAGTGCGAATCAAGCGATCCATCGCGGGCGGGGCAAGCGGTTGAAACGCTGAGATCGGCTGGGGTTCGTGTTCCAGGATCGCGGCAATGATGCTCGCCTGGCTCTTGCCGTCGAACGCGTGGTTTCCGGTCGCCATTTCGTATAGCACGGCGCCAAAGGAGAAGAGGTCGCTTCGCGCGTCCGTTTCTTTTCCCTCCAGTTGCTCTGGGGACATATATTGCACTGTTCCAACGATGGTACCTTCCGCCGTGAGCGGACGGCTTGCTGCCGGAGAGACCGAAAGCGTCTGGCCGCTCGCAATTGCTTCGGAAAGAGGCTTGGCTAATCCGAAATCGAGCAGCTTCACGCCGGACTTCGTGAGCATGATGTTGCCGGGCTTCAGGTCGCGGTGAACGACGCCGCTGCGATGGGCCTTGTCGAGGGCATCGGCAATTTGCGCGCCATATTTCAAGGCTTGATCAAACGGCAAAGAGCCCTTTTCGAGACGCCTGGCGAGAGTTTCACCTTCTACACACTCCATCACCAGATAATCGATACCGTCCTGATGCCCGATGTCATGCAGCACACAAACGTTCGGATGATTCAGGCTCGAAATGGTTTTCGCTTCGCGCTCGAAGCGCTGCTTGCGAACAGGATCGGAGGAAAATTGTGCGGGAAGAATCTTAATGGCGACGGTGCGCTCCAGCCGCGTATCGCGGGCACGATAGACTTCGCCCATCCCGCCTGAACCCAGTGGTCCGGCAATTTCATAGGGGCCAAGACGCGTGCCTGAAGCGAGGGGCATAATTGGCCGCGATTATACCCTTGGAATTCGATTGCGTGCGTTTTCAACCGCCGATTGGGCGCCAGGATCAGCTGATGCGGAGGGCGGGACATGCGGTCGAGGCGGCGGTGTCGCTATCAACCAACGCTGTTGAACGGAGTGCCAGGCTGCATTTCTAACGAAATTGTCTCTATTGCTTACGACGATGTGGGGGTCGGCTGGCACGCGAAAAAGCAAAAACGCCAGCAAGGATGCTGGCGCTACGGAGTGCGGGGGCGTTGCGTTACTGGGAAGTTGGAGGTTCTGATTTTTCCAGCGCAGGGACGTAGATGGCCGCCACGCCCTGGGCGATCTTACTGGGGTCGGCGTGACCGGAGTCCAGATTGGTCATCACTACGACGGTCAGGCGGTCGTCCACGTAGCGCGAGATGTGCATGGTAAATCCCTGCCACGAGCCACCATGCTCAAACAACCGGTGTCCGTTTACGTCCGAGATAGACCAGCCAAAGCCGTAGGGGTAGGTTTTGCCGCTGTTCAGTTTTACCGGGGTCCACATCTGACTGAAGCTCGAGCTCTTCAGCAGCTTTTCGGTATACAGCGCCGCGTCCCATTTAGCGAGATCGAGCACATTGGTATACAAGGCGCCGTCGGCCGTAGTATTCAGTGACGGAGAAACCCATTCCTGATTCTTCAGCTCGCCGTTCACCAGGCGGTATCCGGCGGAGCGGTTCGGAACGATGTCGGCCTCGCTGATGATGTGCGTCGAACTCATCTCCAGAGGCTGGAAAATGCGCTGCTGGAGAAAGTCTCCATAAAACTCTCCCGTTACGTTGTGAATCAGGACGCCTAGAAGCAAGTATCCCGAGTTGCTGTAGCTCCACTTTTCTCCGGGCTGAAAATCAAGCGGCAAACCGGCGATTTTCTTGACCAGCTGCTCTTCGGTGTAATCCGCGCGCAGATTGATGGCCTCGCCGGCCTTTTCGGATGTGTAATCGGGGATGCCGGAAGTGTGCGTCAGCAGATGGCGGACAGTGACGTCTTTCCATGCAGCGGGTTCGTTCGCAAAATACCTGCTGATCTTGTCGTCCAGGCCCACTCTTCCCTCTTCGACCAGCATCATGACCGCCGTCGCCGTGAGCTGCTTGCCCACCGAACCCGTTTGGAAAATCGACTCCGGCTTCGCGGCCACGCCGAGCTCCACATTCGCCATGCCGTAACCGGCGGCCTTTACGACTTTCCCATTGAGCATGACTCCCAGCGTGGCGCCGGGCACACGCTGCGCGCGGAACTCCGCCGCAACGAACTCGTCCACCTTGCCGGAGACTTGTTCGGCCGGAGGGGCTTGCCCAACCGCGCCGCCGGCGAGGGCGGCGAACAACCATACCGCCAAGATCAAAGGCGAAGTCTTCATCGCTGCCGCGCTCCTCCTAAGGGGTATTCCTTGCCTCACGCTTCCACCCGCATGCCCATGCAGGAGAGTCCAAAAAAAGGGGGCATCCCGGCGGATGCCCTGGATAAATCGATTAATTAAAGCGGAAATGCGCTCTCAGGTTAAGACGGCTGCTGGGGTTGCTCGGCGCGCTTCTGCTTGATCTCCTTGACCTTGTCGACGAGATCGTCGGCCTGCTTCTTTAGGCTGGCACGCTCATCGGCGGACTCCACCATGTCGGCCTTGCGGCGATAGAGGAGATTCAGGTAGGCCATGGCGTCATCGTAATCAGGCTTGAGCTGAATGGATTTCTGCAGGTCGGTGATGCCTTCATCTACGAGGGCGCCATACTTTGCGGCATATTCCGCGCGAATGGCCGGGGGAAGCGGATCGTCGTCCCGCACTTGCTTGTTGATGTGATCTTTGTTGTAAGCAGCACGCAACTCGCCATTGGCGCGGTAAGCGAGGGTCCAATCAATGACGCCGATCCAGTAATACGGCTCGGGATCGTTGGGCCTCAGCTCGATGTGCTTCTGATGGTAGGACTTGGACTCCTCAAACTTTTTGGGATCGTAGGGCGTGCCGGCCATCTGGAAGAGGATGGAGCCGATGCCATCAATGGCGCTTAGATTGTTGGGATCAATATCCAGAACTTCCTTGAATTCATTGACAGCCTGGGTGCCGAGGCGCACGTTCTGCTCCGAGGGCGCACCTGGAATATACTGGCTGGCGTAAGCGGTGGCCAGGTAGAGGCGGGCGTTCATCAAACCGGGATCGAGGTCCTTGGCCTGCTTGAAAAACTCGATAGCGGTGTCGTACTGGGCGTTCTTGTAAGCGGCCACACCTTTATTGAGAAGGTCGCGAGCTTTCAATTTGTTGCAGCCGGAGACGCCTGTCGCCAGAATCACGAACGCCACGAAGGCCAAAGCGCGGCGAACCGGCCCCGCCCAAGCTGAGGCCACCCCCGGCCTTGATTCCCGCCGAGTTGAACCGGCACTTATCACCGATGATGCATAAGTCATCGAAGCATCCATCCCTGCTGTGCGTGACCCCAAGATTGCCGGGGCCAACGCCCGGAGATTCACGTCCGCCCTGCGAGGGGCATTTTAAGACTGTTAGAGGCCCTTTTCCAGATCCGGCGTCAGCAGGCCGACTGACGCAATTCCCGAGGTGTGCATCACATCGATCACGCTGGCCACCACACCAAATTCGACCGGCTGATCGCCGCGAATAAACGCGACGCGGGACGCGCGCTGCTTGAAAATCTCCTCAATCCGGGGGCCGAGCTTATCAAAACTGACCGGCTCCTGATTAATCTTGAGCGTCCCGTTCGCCAGCAGCTGAATGACAACTACTTCAGAATCGATCGCCGTTTTGTCGGGCGGTTGCGTCGATTGCTGGGGAACCAGCGCTTCCAGGCCCTCGGAGTGCGCCGGAATGATCATAAAGATCACCAGGAGCACCAGCAGGATATCGATCAACGGAACGACGTTCATTTCCGAGACGATACCGCGGTTACCGCCAACTGCCATTCCCATAATCCACCTCGTGTCAGGCAAATGCCCCGCGAGGAGGACTCTCACATCCCGCGAAAACAGGTGGATCCCTTGGGCTTCACTCAGGGTAAACAAGCCCCACCCCTACAAATTCAAGAAAACTTACTGGCCCGCTTCAAGTTTGGCGGTGATCAAACCAATTTTGTCAATGCCGGCGCCGCGCATGATATCGATGGCGCGGGCGACGTCCATAAACATTACATCGTTGTCGCCTTTGACAAAAGCAATTTTCTCGGCGCGCTCCTTGAAGATCTGCTCCATGCGCGGGCCAAGACCATCCCAGGTAGTGTCTTCGTTGTTGATCTTAAGCTTGCCGTTCGTGGCCACCTGGACGACAACGGTCTTGTTCTCGAGCTCGACGTTCTGCTGCTGGTTCGGCGAGGGCTGAGGAACGAGCGTGTCCAGACCCTTCGGCGTGAGCGGAGTGATGACCATGAAAATGATGATCAACACAAGCAGAATGTCGATCAGCGGGACCACGTTGGGCGTGGCCATCGATCCGCCAGTTTCTCCTCCAACATCCATCCCCATAGCGAGTCTCCTGTGGGCCTGAGGTAGAGCGTCTCTTCAGGCCATGAAACCGCGCCGGGTGGGATCCGGCGCGGCCCTAAAGAATCAGCAAACGAACGGTGCAAACAGACCGCGCGGCGCTCAATCCGCGGATGGCGGAGGAGCAGCCGGTCTCTCCTTCTGGTTTTTCTCGGTGAGCAGGCCGAGCTGATCGACGCCGGCAGAGCGAATCTCATCGATAACGGCGACAACATCGCCATATTTGGCGCGGTAGTCGCTCTTGACGTAGACGGTCTTGTCCAGACGGGTCGAGACGCGATCCTTGATCTGTCCGGTGAGATCTTCCTTGTTCATCTGAGTGTTGCCAAGGTAGATCTTGCCGTCGCGAGTGACGGCGACGACGATAGCGTCATCCTTATCCGCGTCTTTCATATCGTGCGGATTATTGACGTTGGCCATGTCCACGGAAACACCCTTCTGCAACATGGGCGTGACCACCATGAAAATGATCAGCAGCACGAGCATGATGTCGGCCATGGGAATGACGTTGGGGGACGCCATCTGGGAACCGGCTTGTGGCTTGTAAGCCATGGCCGGTTACTTCTTCGCGCCACGGCGCAGGATAAAGTAGTTGATGAGCTCCATGGAGGAGTTGTCCATCTCAACGTCGAAGGCTTCCACTTTGTTGGTGAAGTAGTTGTAAGCCCATACCGCGGGGACGGCCACGAGCAAGCCGAAGGCGGTGGTGACAAGCGCTTCAGCGATACCGCCGGCGACAGCCGACAGACCGGTGGCTTTGTTGGCGGCAATGCCCTTAAACGCGTTCAAGATGCCGACGACGGTGCCGAACAGACCGACGAACGGCGCGGTCGAACCGATCGTGGCGAGGGCCGAGAGGCCGCGCTTCATTTCGGCGTGGACGATGGCGACAGAGCGCTCGAGGCCACGCTTGGCGGCATCGATGACGTCGGAGTCCGAAACTTGTTGTGAGGCGGACTGGAACTCGGAGAGGCCCGTGGCCACGACCTTGGCGATGTGACTCTTCTTGTTGCGCTCGGCGATGGCGATGGCTTCGTCGAGTTTGCCTTCCTTGAGGGCGCCGGCAACCTGTTGGACGAAAACACGCGACTGCTTGCGCGCCGCGCTGTACATCAGCGCGCGGTCAATCATGACGCCGAAGGAATAGATGGAAAGGACGAACAGAATAAACACCACGACGAGCGCGAGAGTGCTCATCGAGTGCAACATGCTGCGCAAGTCCCAACTGGTGCTCGCCTCTTGCAGCATCAAGGCTGAATAAACGTATAAAGTAGCTACCATTCGTTTGCTCCTTAAGTTTCAAGTGGCCCACCGACCAAGCCGGGGGGCAACGAGAGTGTTTGCCGAACACTGCTACCCGGAGAGACGTGCCTGTCCCACGACCGGCACGCCCATCCGTACTACTGGTTGAGAGAGAAAATCACGTCAATCGTCGTGTCGACTTCCACCGGCTCGCCATTCAGCAGCGTCGGCTGATAGCGCCACTGACGCACGGCATCCAGCGCAGACTGCTGCAGCAACGGATGGCCATTCATGACTTCGAGCTGCTGAATCATGCCATCCTTGCCGATAATGGCGTGCAGACGCACGGTGCCGGAGATGCGCGTCTGGCGCGCCAGCGGCGGATAAACCGGCTGAACACGGTTGATGATGCGGGCTGCCTGGACATTGCCGCCGACGCGGAGCGGGCCGGTCTGCTTCGGCTTCGGCGGGGGCGGCGCTCCGCCCATGCCACCGATGACGCCACCAAGCACGCCGCCCATGGAGCCACCAGCAACGCCGCCCGGGACACCACCGCTCATACCGGTATTCATGTCAGGCTCGGCGTCTTCTTTAATAATCTTGACATCCTTCGGGATGACCTTCGGGGCCATCAGTTTTCCCGCATCCATCAAATGGGCCTGCGGCTTGACGTGCACGACCTGAGCAGGCGCGGGAGGAGGTGGCGGCGGCGGTGGCGGCGGCGGCGCGGTAAGCATCGTCGCCATCATGGTCTTCGGAAGCGCCTCGGTGTAGATCAGCGGAATGAGAATCAGGATCCCCAAGAAGGCGACCTGAAAAAGCATCGAGACGACGACCGTCCAAGGCTTGTTGGTCTTCTTCGGATTCGGACTGGAAATCACCATTTCTTCAAACATGGGTCCTACCTCCTCCCGGCGGGAGCAAGACGTCCAGCGACGTTTTCACTACCGCGGGCTTTGTTGCCGGCTGCGGGTCCGGTGCCTGCCGCTACGCCCTGACCGCGCCAGCGATTCCAGGCAACGACGAGCGGAGCAGCGATACCAAAACTGGAGTACGTTCCTACCACAATCCCTGCCACCAGGGCAAAGGAGAAAGCACGAAGCACCTGGCCGCCCATCAGGAACAGGACGAGCACGGTAAGGAAAGTTAGACCGCTGGTCAAGATCGTTCGCGAAAGAGTCTGGTTGATGGACTTGTTGACTACGTCAGCAAACGATTCCTTGCGCAGCAAGCGGTTGTTCTCACGGATGCGATCGAAGATGACAATCGTGTCGTTCATGGAATAACCGACCAGCGTGAGCAAGGCCGCGATGACCGTCAGCGAAATCTCGAAGTGCAGCAACGAGAAAAGCCCCAAGGTGATCAGCACGTCGTGAAAAACGGCCAAAACGGCGGCGGCTCCGTAAACCCACTCGAATCGAAAGGCAATATATACCAGCATGCCGCCCAAAGCATAGAGGGTAACGAAAATCGCCTGCTTGCGAAGCTCGGCGCCAACCTTGGGGCCGACGACTTCGACGTCGCGAATCGCGAAAGGCCCGAGGGCATAGCTGTCTTTCACGGCGGCGAGGACCGGACCGGTCACGCCGTCAACTTTCGAGAGGTAATCAAAATTGGTGAGCACGCCGTTGGCGTTTTTGTCGCGGTAGTCGAGAAGTTTTCTGGCGAGCTGCTGGTAACGATCAGCGGCGTTGACCGAAAGGCCCAGAGGATCCTTCTCCGTGAGGACCGCGGCGAGCGAGGAGGGCGTCGCGGAATTGAAATCGGCCTTGTTCGATCCGGAAACTCCGTAGCTGGCGTTCAGCGCGCCCAGCACTTTTTCCCGGCTGGCTTGGAGAGTCTGTTCGTCCTGGCCTTTGCCTTCCACGAAGATCAGCACTTCGTTGGAATTGGGATTGGCGATATCACTTACACTCTGGATTTCGGTGTCGCCGAGCCCTTGGGCGGCGAGACTACTGCGAAGCTTGTCAATATTGGGAGGCTGGGCGAAGCGCACATCCACGTTAGTGCCACCTTTGAAGTCGATCCCGTAACGCAGACCACCTTTGAAGAAAATCGATGTCCACCCGGCGAGGAGAAGAATGCCGCTTAAGGCAAAGAAATACTTGGCTTTGCCCATCCAGTCGATGTTGGGCTGTTTGAAGAGCTCGATCATGCGGCCTTTACTTCCCTTTCTTAGACACCAGAGGAGGCGGAAGGTTCCCGGCCGAAAGGCATCTACCCTAGGGTAGAGGAACCCACGCCTCGAACCCACAGCCCACTCGTTTGAACTCGAATGGGACGCTCGCCCCAGCAGTTCTAGTACACCCTAAATACTCAATTCGGCCTGACGGTCCATTTTCGTCAAGTGATACTGGAAAATCGTTTTCGAAACGTAGATCGCGGTGAAGATGTTGGCGATCAAACCAATCGTCAAAGTGATGGCAAAGCCGCGGATAGGGCCTGTTCCAAAGAGGAAGAGGAAAAAGGCCGAGACCACAGTTGTCACGTGGGTGTCGATAATCGTCAGGAAGGCTTTGTCAAAACCGGCGTCCACGGCTGCCGACGCGGACTTGCCGTTACGCAGTTCCTCGCGGATGCGTTCGAACACAAGAACGTTGGAATCGACGCCCATGCCGATGGTCAGGATGACGCCAGCGATGCCGGGTAGCGTCAGTACGGCGCCAAAGAGGCCTAGCACGGCGAGAAGAATGACGAGGTTCAGGATCAAGGCCAGCACGGCGTTGCCGCCGGAGAGGCGGTAATAAACGAGCATGAAAAGCATCACGACAACGAGGCTAAGGACGGAAGCCTGCACGCCGTGGCGGATGGAATCGGCTCCTAGCGAAGGGCCGACCGTGCGCTCTTCAAGATATTTGATGGACGCGGGAAGGGCGCCGGCGCGGAGGACCAGCGCGAGATCATGGGCGCTTTCCTGGCTGAAGTTTCCTTCGATCAAACCGGAATCATCAATGCGGCCATTGATCACCGGAGCGGAATAGACGCGGTGGTCCAGAACAATAGCCATCTGGCGGCCCTTGTTTTGCTCCGTAAAGGGTCCGAAGCGTCGAGCGGCTTCCGGTGAAAGAGCGAAATTCACCTGCCACATGCCAGGGTTATTCGTGTTGCGAGTTTCGACGGCGCTGCGCAGGTCGCGGCCCGTAACAACAGCCAAGCGGCTTAAGACGTACCAGCTTTCCGCGGTATCGACTCCGCCCGACGGATTACGCGTCTCCGAGCGGCCGGGGACGATCTCCGTGCCCGCCGGCAGAACGCCTCCATGACGGCTGAGGGCTTCCGCTTGCGAAGCATAGGGAACCGGATCTTCGACCAGTTTTAATTCCAATTGTCCACCGGCCTGAATGACGGACTTTGCGCGATTGGGATCGCCTTCGCCGGGAAGCTGCACGAGGATTTCGTTATCTTTACGGCCGTGTAGCTGAATGGTCGGTTCGGTCAAGCCGAGAGCGTTGATGCGGCGCTCGATGGTTTCAAGCGATTGGGTCATGGTCGATTCTTGAATGCGCGCGATAGCGCTCGGACGAAGCGTCCAGGTATAGCCGTTCAGATCGCCTGCGGCGGCCGACATATCCCAGTCGGTGGCAAATTGAGCGTTATAAATGTCGCGGAATTGCGAGAGCTGGGCGGGGTCGACGTTGCGAACAAGAATGTGCGTGTCGTCGACACGGCGCACTTCATCATAGCGAATATTCTTCGAGCGCAGCAGGGTAGTCAGGCGGTCCACGGTCGTGTCCGTCTCCTGGGCGACGGCTTCCTGCACCTGGACCTGGAGAATCAGGTGGGTACCGCCCTGGAGGTCGAGGCCGAGCTTGATCTGTTTGGAGAAATTGTCCTTCATCTGCGCGAGCGAGGTGGGGAACACCGGGTAGCCAAAAAGGAAATAGATACAGAACAGAATGACGGTGAAGATGAACAGCGCTTTCCACTTCAGATTAGGATTCATGGTCAGAAAGTAAGGCCCGTAGTCCGACGAAGGGTGGGCTTATTTTGCATCTTCCGATGCCTCCACCTGAGCAATCGCCGTACGCGCGATGCGAATTTTAACTTGCGGTTCGGTGGAGATTTTCAGAATGACCGAATCGCCATCGATACCATTGATGGTGCCATAGATACCGCCGTTGGTGATCACTTTGTCGCCGGATTTGAGGTCCGCGAGCATGGCCTGCACTTTCTTGCGCTGCCGCTGCTGCGGCATGATCACCATGAAATACATGATGGCGAACATGAGACCGAGCGGAATCAAGAAACCGCCAAAGCCCCCGCTGCCAGTAGCCTGAAAAATTATCGCTGCCATCATCGTCCCGAAAATCAGCTGTTAGCTATCGGTTGTCAGTTCTTAAGTTCTTAGTCTCAAGAAAGTGCCTCTTCTTACCAAGAACCTGACTGACCAGGGCGCCTCTTCTTCCTCCCGGAAGATAAAAACGCCGTGCCGGGGGCGAGCTGCGTGCCCCTTATTGCTACGACCTTCTCTGCTCTTGGTGCCCCGCGGACGGCCCGCGCACTCCAAGGAGTTCGACCCTTAGGCCGGACCCGCTGCATAGCGCGCGTGTATCTCTGATGAGAAATTCGCTAGGTTCCCAAACTCGATAGCCTCGCGGATTTGGCGCATTATGTCAAGGTAAAAGTGGACATTGTGGTGGGTGGCGAGGAT
>Ga0137394_10003450_pt1 | contig 11870 bp, 7 predicted proteins | sample czobulk116metaG_FD_108278 | JGI IMG/M metagenome (GOLD analysis project Ga0137394, IMG submission 108278) | Vadose zone soil microbial communities from Angelo Coast Range Reserve, California, USA - czobulk1.16 metaG | ecosystem: Environmental > Terrestrial > Soil > Vadose zone | place: USA... | reverse complement strand
TCCTCCGAATGAAAGAAATCCAAAAAAGGCTGACAATATCCCACTCCACCAACCCGTTCCAAAGCCAGTAGACTCGGCATCGCCAAAGAATTCATTAATTTTTTGCTCGATCACGATGTCTCCTAGTTTACGTTCCTCGACTCATCCGAAGGAAGCACTAAATGCGAGCGATGTTCAAGCGCTGAAAAGCCCAAGAATTGGAATTGCCACTGCAACCTGTCGCGGTGAAGGGTTTTCTATCCTCACGCACCGCCTGATCCTTCCTAGCGTGAGGGGTAGCACGAGTGAGGTTTCTATACCGCGAATCGCAGCTTGTGCACGTCTAGGGCCTGGCACGCATAATCGGACAAATAGACTTCGGGTTTCTTAGAATGTTCACCATTTCCGACCGATCGCCGTGCCGTCGTCCTTCACCATGAGCCACAATGCCAGAGCACCAACAGTCGTCAATTCGCTCGGCACATTGTCTCCCCGGCGATTCACGTAATGAGAAAGCACTTCCTTGGCGTTTTCGATGAGCGCATTGAAACGGGTTAAGGGTGTTCTACCCGGTCGTAGAGGATTTCCGTATGCCACCCGCCTGAGTCCTCGTATACGATGGCGACCCGGTTTCCTGATTCGTCTGCAATCTCTGCCTCTGTCCGACAAGCATCCGGGTTTGCAGCGATTATTGTCTCGAACATTTCGTCTGCTCCGCTTCTGACAATGCAGTTCGTATTGACATTATGCCTTGTGACGCCCCCACTCGACATCTCGGTGGACGTACAGTCGGATTACAGGATTAAGCGGAGGATTAAACGATCGCGGATCGAAGACAACAATTCCAGGCGTCGTCAGCTTCAGCGCCCCGTCAGCCCCAGTCGAGACGGCCGCAGGAGATTGTGCTCTCGCAGTGATTGCGGAGAGTAGAATCAGTGAAATGAGTGTTACTTTCATGGCTATCATTGTGTCTACGTTGCTTTCACAAAACCACACGAGCCACCGGTTGGAAATGTGATGGAAGCGCTGCAAGTCGATTGCTGCAACGTTCCCGCTAATGGTGAACAGTTTACGGCCTGGTCCGGGCCAATTTCCGACATCACAATGACCTTGGGGACGGTACCGACTGGAATGAATTGCGCCTGAACGTTGACCGTGACTGGGCCAGAAGCATTGAGCGTTGCATCGGGAAAGCTGAAAGGGTTGGCGTTGATCGGAATGCCGTTGATGCTCGTAGCCTTGATACAAACGGCTCTATCGAACGCGCGCAGAGGACCTCGCCCAACTTCACGCTTGGTCAAAACGCGCCTCCGATAGAGCACTAACGTGACTCGGGCGCAATCGCCGAACTGTCAGAAATGGCCACCTCCGGTTTGCCCGACTCGCCGATAGTGGGGTAATGGACTGTACGGGCTAATGCCCGCTTTCTGTCCCACGGGCCAGTAGCCTCTTTGCGCAAACCAACATAGGCTCAGTCAACCTAGCCAGGCGAAATTCAACCGCACACCACGGGGTGCAAAAGAATTTTCTAGTCGTGCGTCCCAGTGCTTGAGGTGTGCTCGGGACAGGCACCGGAGGAAGTTGCCGTGAAACGTCACTTCATCGCATTAAGCGGAACCTTGGCGCTCCTTCTGACGGGATGCTCGGGATTGGTGAGCGGTGGAGGCGGCAATCCCCCGCCCAGCAATCTCGTGGTAACACCACCCAGCGCAACGTTGCGGGGTGGCGATACGCAGAGCTTCGCGGCACAAGTGAAGGGCGCCGCGGTGGCGGTGAACTGGTCCGTGAATGGCGTGGCAGGCGGCAACGCCGCGAATGGAACGATTTCGGCAGCAGGCCTGTACATGGCCCCAGAATTTCCGCCCGCCTCGAACGCCATCACGATCGGAGCCGTGGAAACTTCCGATTCGACGAAAACGGCAAGCAGCGCGGTCACCCTGGAAAACCCCATCCCGCAAATTGCGACGGCGTCGCCCATGTCGATCCAAGTTGGGGCGTTCAATCTGACGGTGAGTGGGGCCCATTTCGCGAATGGCGCCACGATTTATTTTGGAACGACTGCGCTGACAACCACGCGAGTGTCTTCGACGCAATTGACCGCCAGCGGGACGGCCACGACGGGCCAACTCGGGAGCATTTCCATCACGGTGAAAAATCCGGATCCGGGCGCGGTTTCTTCGGGTGGGTTGATGGCCCAGGTTGTGAACAACTCTGCAATCAGCGTGCAGGTGACTCCTCCAACTGCGACGATTCGCGCGGGGAGCCAGCAGTCCTTCAGCGCGACAGTGACTGGCAGCACAAATCAAAGTGTGACGTGGTCGGTGAACGGTGTGGCTGGCGGTTCGGCGGCGACTGGGATGATCTCGGCGCAGGGGATGTACAGCGCGCCAATTGCACTGCCCAATCCGAATGCGATCACAATCACGGCGACAAGCGCGGCGGATTCCACAAAACAAGGCAGCAGTGCGGTCACGCTGGAAAACCCGCTACCTGTATTGACGGCAATCAATCCCAACAGCATGGGCGTTGGCGGATTCCAGATCACCGTCACGGGAAGCGGATTCGTCAGAGGATCGACGGTGAATTTTGGCGGGCAGGCGGTGACGGCCACGTTCGTTTCGCCGACGCAGTTGACCGCGACGGGCACGGCCACTGTGGCGCAGGTGGGTAGCGTGCCGGTGACCGTAACGAATCCGAATCCCGGCGGAGCCACTTCGGCCGTGCTAATGGTTCAAATCGTGAACAGCGGCACAGTAGTTTCCGCAGCCGCGGCAGTGCGCTTCCTAGAGCAATCGAGCTTCGGGCCGTCGGCGGAACAAGTGAATCAGCTTCAGCAGGCCGGATTTGATTCACTGCTACAAAGCCAGTTTGCGGCGCCAGCATCTGTGTATCCCGCGCCGCTGGCGACCGACATGGGCCTTGGCAAAGTGCAACAGCAATTTTTCTTCAATGCCGTGAACAACACCGACCAGTTGCGGCAGCGCATGGCGTTTGCACTGAACGAAATTTGGGTGGTCGGCGAAAACAAAGTTAGCGACGCGACCGGGTACACCAATTACATCCAGGCGCTGACGAATGATGGTCTGGGAAATTATTACGGCGTTATGAAAGACGTGACGCTGACGGCGGCGATGGGCCATTGGCTGGACATGGTGAACAACGACAAGCCGGGGACAGGCCAGCATGCAAACGAAAACTACGCGCGCGAGCTGATGCAGCTCTTCACGCTAGGGTTGAACCAGCTGAATCCGGATGGAACTCCGGTGCTGGATTCGACGGGGACTCCGATTCCGACGTACACGCAGGATGACGTGATGGCGCTCGGACGCGCGCTGACGGGATGGACGTACCCGACGCAAGCGGGGCAGACGCTGCAAAAACATAACCCGGAATATTACGGTGGGCCCATGGTGGCGTTCGAATCGAACCACGACGCCGGGGCAAAAACTCTGCTGGGACAGAGCGTGGCGGCCGGGCAATCGGCGGAGCAGGAACTGGACAGCGTGCTGACGATTATTTTCAACCATTCGAACATGCCCCCGTTCATCGGCAAGCAGCTGATCGAAAAGCTAGTGACCAGCAATCCGAGCGCTGCGTATGTGCAGCGCGTGGCGCAGGCATTCGCCAGCGGCAAATTCAACTCTTACGGCTCAGGGAAACGCGGCGACATGCAGGCGACCGTGGCGGCGATACTGCTGGATGCAGAAGCGCGGCGCGGGGATTTGGCGGCAACAACGAATTCCAATGACGGGAAATTGCGCGAGCCGGTGATGATGATGGTGAGCATCGCGCGGGCGTTTCATGCCACGTCGGATGGCTCCGGATTCGAAAGCCGGGGCGCTGGCATGTCCCAGGACATTTTCAACTCGGGAAGCGTGTTTAACTTTTTCCCGCCGGACAATTTGATCCCGCAAACGACGCTGAACGGGCCGGAATTCGCTATTTTTAATACAAACACAAGCCTGGCGCGCGTGAACTTCATCAACTCGGCGGTCTATGGAGGATTCAACACCACCGCCAAACTGGACTTCAGCCCGGTCGTCAACGCGGGCACGCCCGACCAGATGGTGGCGTGGCTGAACAATCTGCTGCTGCACGGAACGATGTCGGATCCGACCAAGCAGAGCATTCTGACGGCGATCGGGGCGATCACCAAGGCGACTCCGCCTTCGACGACCGATTTGACCAATCAGGCGAAGGCGGCCATCTACGTGGTGGCTTCTTCGTCGCAATATCAGGTACAGCGTTAGCGCGCAAAAAGGAGCAACAAACGTGACGCCTCATACAAGAAGAGATTTCGTGCGTCTGGCGTGCTGCTCAGCAGTTACGGCATCGATGGTCAGCGGGCTGAGCAAGTTCGGTTTGGTCAGCGCGCTGGCGCAAGGCACGCCGGGCTATAAGGCGCTGGTGTGCATATTTCTTTTTGGCGGAAATGACGCGAACAATATGGTCGTGCCGATTGACGCGGCCGGCTACACCAACTATCAGAGCATTCGAGCGAACCTCGCACTGCCGCAGGCGTCTCTGCTTCCTTTACAGATCGGCGGCCAAGCGAACTTTGGATTGCACCCAAGCCTTCCGGAAGTGCAAACGCTGTTCAATACGAACAAATCGCTGGCCATATTGGCAAACGTGGGCACCCTGGTGCAGCCGACAACGCGACAAAATTACCAGAAATTTCAAAACCTGCCGACGAATCTCTTTTCGCATTCAGACCAGCAGAATCAATGGCAGACGACGCAATTAAAGGGTATCTCTAACGCCGGCTGGGCAGGAAAGGTCGCGGACAAGATTGCCCCGGCATTCAACAGTGGAGCGTTGTTTCCGCCGATTCTTTCAGTAGCTGGGAATCCAATTTTCAGCACGGGTGATATCACGCGTCCGTTCACGATGAGCGCAGGAAGCACGCCCGGCGTGCAGGGATTTGATAGCTCGGCCGCGGCGCAGGCACGCCTGCTCTCACTTCAACAGCTACTGACATTCGATACGGGCATCTCACTGGTGCAAGCAGCCAGCACCGTTACGGGAGAAGCGATTCAGGATGGTCTGGTGCTGGCAAACGCGCTCAAGAATATTCCGCCCATCCAAACGGTGTTCCCGGCACAGAACGCTCTCGCCTCGCAATTGAAGCAAGTGGCGCAGGTGATTGCGGCGCGTAGCGCGCTGAACATCAACCGGCAAATCTTCTTCTGTTCGCAGGGCGGATTCGACACGCACAGCGACCAACTCCCGGCGCAGGCGGGGCTCCTCACGCAGTTGAGCCAGGCGATGTCCGCGTTTTACCAAGCCACGCAGGAACTTGGCGTGGCGAACAACGTTACGACGTTCACGCTCTCAGAATTCAACCGCACGTTCCAGCCTGGCTCGAATGCGGGCACGGACCACGCGTGGGGCGGGCACCAGATGGTGCTTGGCGGTGCGGTGAAAGGGAATTCGATCTATGGAACGATGCCGACCCTGGCGCTGAGCGGGCCGGATGATACGGGTAGCAACGGACGGTGGATTCCGTCGACATCGGTGGATCAATATGCCGCGACGCTGGCGACGTGGTTCGGCGTTGCGAACACGGACTTGCCAAGCATCTTTCCGAACCTTGCGAACTTTGGGAGCGGGAATCTCGGATTCTTGGGCTGAAGCCTGACTTAGATTCTTCCAATGGCAGGACATCGGTGTGGCTCGCCAAAACGTCGTACATCTGCAGAATGAATGACTTGGCGAAAAGCTGAATTCGAATAGTTTCGATAAGATTCTTGCCATGATCGCCTCGCTCCGGCACGTCCTCGGGTGGTTGGGACTGAGTGCAAGATTCAATCCTTTCCGAGACTCGGCGGCCTGCACCACCGTTATGCAGTGGCAGCGTAGACTCAAGAGCTATTTTTCTGAAGGCCAAACTCCTTTTCTTGAACCCGGCCGAGGCACGGTTCACGTTTTCTGCGAGCATCTTTCGCCGGTCGGCAAATCAGCTGCAACCCCAAACCGAAGAGCTTACATCAAGTGGAAAGAAATCCTTTTAATGCCGGGCGTAACGATTTGGCGAACTACACGGGTGCTCGATCGCTGAATCCACGAAATACTGGGCGAAAAGTTGGGTATGTCAGGGTCCGCGTCGATGAACTTGCGCGCAGAGAAGATCCTTGCCGAAAAAATGAATAGCATGCTTCCGTTGTTCGTTCATGATTCTGGAATGCGGGTAGACGTGAGATTTGAGGCAGGCCGTCAGCATTTTGTAGCACCCCGCCACGCAAATTTTTTCGCTTGTAGCGGCGAAACCCTTCGCGTAGCTTCTCGGTATGCGGGTGGAGATTGTGGGCGAAGTCGCCAGCCTCAAAGACAGGCTTCCTGCCATTAGTGGCGAGTCCTTTGAAAAGGCTAGCGAGAACCGGGTTCTTGCAGACTTTCGCGCGGCATTCAGTGGGGAAGTCTCTTTTTTCCACCTGCAAGACTCAATTGTGGGATTCCCGGGACAGGCAGGTGATATTCATGGAGCTTACGCAGGTCAGTTTATAATTACCTTCCGGCGTCTGGACTTGAATCGCAACCGCACTTTGTATCTTTTTCTGTTACAAGCGCTTCAGGAGCTCCTGAAGAAGGTGGGTTCTTCTGATGCACTCTTTGCGACGCTGTGCGTGAAAGCAACAGAAATAGTAGACGTACGCCCACCGGAACTTTCCTTGGTTTTGCAATTGGATGCGATTGGAACTACGCCAGAGCAAGCGGAGGCGCGCTGGGGTTTGGGACTTGTGCACGTACAGCAGGCGCTCCTCTCTGCGTCGCGCCGGCTAACGCACCACCTTGAAAAGACAAGCGTCTGAGAAGGAGCCTTTCCCTGAAGACGTTGGCCCGCTACTCTGTTCCCGCCGCTGGCGAACTTGACGCTGTAGTCGACAACTCCCCGATCGCGCCGCACCTCTCTCGTGTTATGGGAGGATTGCGCGTCGCAAGCCTGTTGCCCGGTACAGAGGCTGTGTGCGCCGCGAAGCTCATTCCTTCGCTCCAACCCCGCCTAGGACTTTCGGTGGAGCAGGCGGGAGAAGAACGAGACGGATTTCTCGTCCTTCTCTTCTCGCTTCGCTTTTAGCGCGGATTCGACGTCGCGCAGGCGCTCGCGGGCTTTGCTGTGTTCCGGGTCGATCTCGAGAATCTTTCGGTACAGTGGGATCGCGCTCGAGGGCAACAGCATCACCTCGTAGAGTTCTGCAAACTGGAAGTACACGGATGTGTTCCAGTCATCCAGTTCGATAGCTTTCTCGAACTGCTGAATTGCCTCCTGATGGTATTGCGGCACTCCCGCCAGGCTCCGCGCAAGAATTGCATGGTATTTGACCACGGCCGGGGCGATCGCCACACATTTGCGCAGCCACAGAATGGATTTTTCCGTATCGTGCGCCCGCAAACACTGTTTGGCCCGCGTGAAGCATTCGTCTACGCTTTCTTGGCTTTCGGTCTTGCTTTGACCGAGTGTGGAGGCGCCCGTGGCGGCAAGCTGCTTGTCGTAGCTGGCGCGTTTCTCCTCATCCACAAGAGTCTTGTAAGCCGTCGTCACCCGGCCCATCAAATCCTGCAGTAATCCGACCCGTTCACTCTGCCCCATATGCCGATCGGGGTGGAATTTTCGGGCTAATTGCTGGAAGCTCTGTTGGATCTGAGCGGGCGAGGAGTTTGCAGTAACGCCAAAAAGATCGTAGTAAGTTCCTTTCTCAACCACTTCGAGAAGTCTTCGAATTTCTTCTGCAGACTGTTTTCTGTCTTCTGATTGGCCCGAAGGCGGTGCTTCGGATCCGGGAGGCGGAATGGTGACGGCAGACTCGCGTGTCAGGCGTTCGGTGTTCGGCACACCTACGACGAATCCCAAAAGCAACAGGGCATAGAGAGCGCGGGCGGCTTGGCCCTTGGGCAGTCCGCACCGGGAGACAATGTCCTTGGCCGACTTGGGTTGGGAAATCAGGCCGAGCAGGTGTCGTTCACTCTTTTCTAGGTCCACTGCCTGAAAAAGGAGCAGTGGGTCGGGCGATAAGTCCACGCCGAAATTGGCGTCCTCAGCGAGGTGGTCCAGCGGCAGGTCATTGGCCTTGTGCACCGCATCCAAAAGCAGCTTCCCCAGCGGCACAGGGATGCCGATTTCCGGGACCACATTTCTTTCGAGAGAACCGAAGAAATAGTACCGGCCGGCGGGATAGTCGAGCACAGACGCGGTGATCTGAACAAGTTGCCGCTGCACCCAGGTAATGACCTCCTCGACTCCATAAACGCCCATCTCGGCAATTGCAGAACCAAAGCGCTGGCCCGTCTCCACCAGCAGGGTGGCCTCCTCAAACTGGCTCTGGGTCAGGGCGCCGGCACGAAGCATCATTTCCCCAAGGCTATCCTGCCGGTCGCTGCTGGTCGCGAACACCAGTTGCCCGCCATCGAAAAAGAGCTGCTTTTCCAAGCGCCCAAAGACGAGTTGCAACTTGCCGGTCAGGCGCTCGGAGTAAATTCGATTGAGCAGGGCCAGCAGGGTGTGATGACTGTCGATCTCCCCGGAATCCGGCAGCTGTTCCGTGCGAGGGAACCAACTGGACGGAGTGGCGACTACTGCCTTTTTCTGTTCCACGTCCAATTGCTGAACAAGACCTCCACCCTGCGAGGCTACACGCATCCCTTCAAGTGCGCTAAATCTGGGATAACGGCGATGATCTTGCTTTTCGCTCAGGATGGGCGGTACCTTTGCGGTTAGAATAATCTAATAAGAATGTCCCGAGAATAGGCCGTGCCCAATGAAGCATATCCGGGAGAGTAATCGAACTAGCAGGCCAGCCCCAAAGCTTATCGCAGTGTCGGTTATTGCTGACCGACCGAACCTCCCCCGCACTCACCTTAAACGCGCAGTTTTTGCTCCAGAAGCGGTGCTTAGGCCGCAAAACCAGCCTTGTTCTTCAGTTGATCAGGAGACGGGAAGAAAGCAGCGGCGAAGAAAAGGACAGCAAGTAGGGGATACGTAAGCCACGGTAATGGAACGGAGGGCTCAGGTTTCTTCGCGGTGGCGGCCGTGTATGCGGCTTCGGCAGTGACAAAGAATTTCCACACGACCAGAATCACGACTGTAGCGACGATCGTCGAAAAGGCAATGAGAAGACGAGCCTTTGCCATCAGCATGCCGAAGATCTGGGAGACAAGAGCGATAGCGAAAGCCTTGCAGGGCTGGCGATTGTAGAGTTGGCCCATGCCGGCGAAAAGAAGGTCGAGAAGGCCAGCTAGTGTAGCCTTCTTCCGGCGGTAAGAAGGTTTGGAGGCAGCACCTGGCAGCGGCAGGGAAAAAAGGCTGACCGGAGTCGATAGGGAGTTCGGTCATTGGGCTGGTAAGGCCGGGCTGGCAGTTGGATGGAACATAGAACAAGAGAATACCAAGAGTTTGGAGAGCATCACACAATTTGCGAAGTCGATTACCACAACCTACGCGGGACCTGCGGCCAAGCTGACGCGAGAAAACGCGTCGGGTAATCGGAAACTGAATCAACAGAATCAACAATTGGGAGCGGCTGAGGAACCATTGGAACGGTTAGACTTGGAAATTGGGGAGTTTCTTCGATCCCACCGCTTTTGTTCTCTCATGAGGTTGCCCAAAGTTGCCCAATTGAGGGTCAGGATAAGCGCACGACGGCGTTCCCCAAAGACCTGAGGCAAGGCTTTCGGTCCAACGTCAGTCCAATTCGAGAGGGTGATGGCACCGCGTGTTTCCGTGTAAGCGACACCAGATGCGGCACTTACGTGATTTAACCTGCTTACTTGCAAAGCAGGTGCTCTCCCAGCTGAGCTACACGCCCACTTCTACAACTACATCATTCTAAAGTATTCTTGGAGACTCGTCACGCGGATGAGCTCCGGAGCTGTTCCAAAACAGCTCCAAACTCCATCGCCTTCAGGTTGTGGCGCTGGATTGTTTTCAACCGGCACGACACTCCAAAACGAAACGCGGTCTAATCCTGAGGGCATCCGATGAGGATGCCCCAAGGACCTCAACGTAGGAATCCACCACCGACATTCACCGAGTGAGCTAGCGCTTTCCCGGCATGCCTTTTTTCTGCCCCGTCGAAAAATGCATAACAACCTTTACGTGTGGGTAAGGCTCCGAATTGCTCGGCGGAATTTGAATCCAGAGGTTTTCTTTTGCGGCGGCCGGATTTTCAACGCCAAAATTTAAGCCTGCTCCTTCGATACTCTGAATCTCCCCAGGATTCCACACTCTAAGTCCATATTCGCCGCCCGCCACCCCTGAGACTTCCAGTGTTGCTTGGTCTCTCGAAGGCGACCACGTCTCCGAAAGCACCCGCAGCCCACGGCTGGCGCTTCCGAGTTCTGGCAAAGCAGATTGCTCGCTCAATCCAAAGTCATTCAGCAGTCGAATCCGCAAAGAGTATTTTCCTTTCGTGATCGGAAACTGCACAACGATGTGTTGATCGCTTCCGCGCGTTTCCACTTGGAACGGGACTGGCTTTCCGTTCAACTCAACCTTCTGCACTTTGGCCCGCAAGCTGATGGCAGGGCGAAATTCGACGCGGCACTCTTCACTTCCCGAAGTCAGGCCGGTCTCCAACACGATTCCTTCGTCCGTCTTCGCATAATTGATCAGCAGCGCGTTCTTCCCAAGCCGTACATTCTCCACACTGAACCGTGTCCAATCCGCGGGAACATGCGGCGCCAATTTCACTCTGCGTTGGATCGCATCCGCTTCCAGCCCCAGCATCCCGCGCAAAATGGGGCTCACCACCATTGCCGCCGACCAAATCTGGTGCGGCGAGCTCGTCGAGAGCGGCTGGTAATAGTCGCCGGAAAGAACCTCCGTTACGTGTCCGAGCGAGCCATCCAGCGCCAGCAGCGCGTTGGCTCGCAAGTTCGCGTACGCAGGAAACGTCTGGTGATAACGGTACTCCGCGACCGACGCCCAGCCCGTAAACAGCGGCCACACGGAACCGTAGTGATACCCGCCTCCGCTGAAGACCGGCGAGCGATTCGAATTGATGCGCATCCCCCAGTCCGTTTGATGATCGAAGTCCGCCAGTTGCTGGATCATCGGCACCGCATCTGCCTCGCTGGGTAGGCCAAACCACATCGGCACGGTCGCCAGCACGCTCGGCTCGTCCACTTTCTTTCCGTTATTGTCCAGCGCAAACGCGAATCGTTTCTTGTCAGCGATCCAGAAGCTTTCGTTCACCAGCGATCGCTGCTTCTCAAAATCTTTCTCCAGCGTCTTGCTCATGTCCTCCTGGCCCGTCACCCGAGCAAGATTCGAAAGCGCGCGCAACGCCTCCGCCCCCACCCCGCTTTGGTAGAACTCCGTCTTGACTGGCAGCAGCGGCCCGCCTTCCACCCATCCGTGCCCCACGCCGACATTCTGCGGCAATCCGCGCTCATCATAGGTCGATTTCAGAAATGCGTAAGCCTTCTGCAAACTCCCCCACTTCTCTTTGGCAAACGCCGCGTCGCCGCTCTCCACGACGTAGTCATTCACTGCGATGATGTACAGTGGAGTGGCGTCAGCGGAGGCGTAGGGATACGGATAGCCTTTGAACCAGTCCACGAAATTCGCGCCCTGGGAAATTTCGTGTGGCATCTTGCCATCTTCGCGCTGGAATTTGCTGATGAATTCCAGCGCCGTGCGTGAATTCGCGAAATCTCCCGCGGCATTCAGGGCCAGCGAAGTCCAGCACGAATCGCGCCCGAAAAACCATGCGAATCCTGGCCGTTGGCTCTCTCCCGAAGTACGGTACCCCGCGACGAGCCCCGTGCCCAGAAAAGGATTTGTCACCATCCCCTGCAACATGCTCACCCGCGACCAGTCGTAGGCCTGCTGAATCTGCGCGTCCGGCAAATCCAAGGTCACGGTCTCCGCCAAATAGGTGCGGTAATATTCC
>Ga0137394_10003448_pt1 | contig 11870 bp, 12 predicted proteins | sample czobulk116metaG_FD_108278 | JGI IMG/M metagenome (GOLD analysis project Ga0137394, IMG submission 108278) | Vadose zone soil microbial communities from Angelo Coast Range Reserve, California, USA - czobulk1.16 metaG | ecosystem: Environmental > Terrestrial > Soil > Vadose zone | place: USA... | reverse complement strand
CCTTTTGGTCGCGGCCAGCCCGGGGACCACACTGCCGCCGATCAGTCCCGAGGCGATGGCGTTTGCAAAGACGGGCGAGCCCTCGTACGCCGGCATCACGGCCGAGACCTACGTCGGCGCCGAACGGCGCGAGCCGGGCACGGTCACCCTGGAGGGTCAGTGGCAGACTTCACGCCAGTACATCGAGCTCCAGCACGGCACGGGCAAGATCCTTCTTCCCTTCACTGCCGGTGAGGTGAACGTGGTGATGCAACCTGGAGCGTTGGGGAAGGCGGCGGTCGCGGTGATGCTCGACGGGAAACCGATCGCCGAGGCACGGGGCGCCGACGTCGGCCCTGACGGAGTGGCGCGCTTCGATCGATCAGGAATGATTCGCCTGGTGGCCCGCGCGCCCCGTGGAAAGCACGTGCTGACCCTCGTCGCCAGCGATCCCGGGCTGAAAGTGTTTGTGTTTACCTTCGGCCCTTGATGAAGCAACGGAGACTAGCCGCGACGACTAATCCCCGTCGCTCGCCAGGCGAAACGGCAGCTACTCTCCGTGAACGATCGTCGTGTACTTCGCGTAGATGCCCAGGATGTTGAGGGTCTCGTGATCGACGTGATGGATACGGGTGATGCCGCCGTTGGCGGCCGCGGCCGAAATACTGGCGTCGCCTGTGGCGTACACGAGAATGCCCCAGGCTTCAGCCCGGCCGACTTTTGGAGCCGTCGCGGCGGGCCCGGCAGAGACCGGGCCCTTCATGTTGATGGTGATCGGAGCCGTGACAGGCCCGTGGCCCATGGCGGCACATCCGCTGAGAAGCGCCACGCACGTCACGGCGAGTATCGAACCTTTCAGCATGGGCGGTCCTCCTTTAACTGTCCCGTCGCCCGTTCGGCCGGACTCGGGCGACTCCAAGGTACCAGCCCCGAGAATCAGCGGTTGCGGAGCCCTCGGTGAACCGGCGAACGACGGGTGCGAGAAGCTTGCGCGCCTCGACCCGTCGACGCTGCCGCTGCCAGAGACGCGCGAGGCTCGTTGCCCCGCGCGGCGATGGCCTGCTCGAAGTGCGCTTGTGCCTCCTGCACCGCATTGTCTCGGAGGCCGAGCTCGCCCCTCAACCGCAGAAGCTCCGGCATGGACCACTCCTCCTCCGTGAGTTCGCAGCGCGCCAACGCATCCGCCTGGAGGATTGCCACCTCCATGCGCTGGCGCCCGGGCTGAAAGTTTACGTGTTTACGTTCGGCTCCTGAGAAATGCATTCCGGCGTTCTTCGTGTTCACCCTTCCGCGATGCCGACCTCCCGAGCTTCGTCCCGCAGCGGTTCGCCCCGAGCAACGACGAGGACGACCTGAACGACAGCTCACGAACCTCTAGGCCCGTCCCCGGGTGCACTCGTCCCCGACTTTCGTCGGACAGCCGCAATGACGCGCAACGCCCTCTCAATGACAACGGAGGTACCGGTCATGAGCGTTTGCGCGCTGTGCGGACAACCCACCCTGGGCGAGGACATCTGCTTCTTTCACATCGTTCGGGAGCCCGGCAACTGGGCGGCGGCGAACCGGACGATGTGCAACTTCGTGCATCGCGGCATCGTGCCGCCCGCGTCGCTCGAGCCCGAAGCCGACTTCGAGCCGCCCCTCGATCTCTTGGACGAGGCCCTCACCCCGTAGTCAAGGAGTACGGCCATGAAGATGCTGGAGACCATCCCGGTCGAAACTGACGTCACCGTGAACTTGCGAAGGGCCCTCCACGATGCGCGCGCCCAGATCGCCGCGCTGCGCCAGGAAGTCGACAAACTCTGCGCGCCGCCGTCCAGCTACGGCGTGTACCTCGCCGCGCAGGAGGACGATACCGTCGACGTCCTGGCCCACGGCCGCAAGGTCAGGGTCCGGGTGCACCCCTCGATCGCGGCCGCGTCGCTGCGGCCGGGCCAGGAGCTTATCCTGAACGAGGCGCTCAACGTCGTCGCCGTGGCGGGCTGGGAGATCCAGGGCGACGTGGTCATCCTCAAGGAGCGACTCGACGCCGAGCGGGCCGTCGTCACGCTCCGCGCCGACCAAGAGAAGATCGGCATCATCGCCGATCCGCTGCGGGCGACGCGCCTCAAGCCGGGCGATCACCTCCTCATGGACCCGAAGTCGGGATACCTGCTCGAGCTCGTGCCCACGTCGGACGCGAACGATCTCGCGCTGGAAGAGGTGCCGGACGTCGGCTATGGCGACGTCGGTGGGCTGACGTCCCAGATCCGAGCCATCGAGGACGCTGTCGAGCTCCCGTACCTCTATCCCGACGACTACAAGGAGCACAAGCTCCGGCCGGCCAGGGGCGTGCTGCTCTACGGGCCTCCCGGATGCGGCAAGACGATGATCGCCAAGGCCGTGGCCAACAGCCTGGCCGAGAAGCTCTCGAGGCAGCGGGGCGAACGGATCACCGGGTACTTCCTCAACGTCAAGGGTCCCGAGCTGCTCAACAAGTACGTCGGCGAGACGGAGCGGAAGATCCGCGAGGTGTTCCAGCAGGCCAGGGAGAAGGCGGCGGACGACGTGCCGGTAGTCATCTTCTTCGACGAGATGGACGCGCTCTTCCGTACGCGCGGGAGCGGCATCTCGTCGGACATGGAGTCGACCATCGTCCCGCAGTTCCTGACCGAGGTCGATGGTGTCGAGGGTCTGCGCAACGTCGTCGTCATCGGCGCCTCCAACCGGCCCGATCTCATCGATCCGGCCATACTCCGGCCGGGCCGGCTCGACGTGAAGATCAAGGTCGAGCGGCCGGATCGGACGGCCGCCGGCGACATCTTCCAGAAGTACGTGACCACCGACCTTCCCATCGCGGCTGACGAGCTGCACCGGCACGGCAGCACCGAGGCGGCCATCGGCGCGATGATCACGTCCGCGCTGGAGGCGATGTACAGCCGCGGCGACGAGAACCGCTTCCTGGAGGTGACCTATGCCAGCGGCGACAGGGCGGTGGTCTACTTCCAGGATTTCATTTCAGGCGCGATGATCGAGTCGATCGTGCGGCGGGCCAAGCAGCTCGCCCTCAAACGCCACATCGGCGGTGCCGGGAAGGGCCTGGTCAGCGAGGACCTGCTGGCGGCGATCCGCGCGGAGTTCAGGGAGAACGAGGATCTGCCCAACACGACGAACCCGGACGACTGGGCGAAGATCGGCGGCAAGAAAGGCGAGCGCATCGTCTCCGTGAAGTCCCTGGTGGGCCAGGCCGCCCCGGCGGAACGAGGCGTCGACAAGGTGGTCAACACCGGCCAGTACTTGTGAGCCCGACGGCGGCCGGGCTCTCCGGCCGCGCCGTCATGTGCTCGGCGAGCCGCTTGCGGAGGAACAGACGCGCGCGATGCACGCGCGTCTTGCGTCCGGTCGAGCAGCAGTTGCAAGCTCATGTCCCATCCCTCGTCGTCGTGCGTGAAATGAGCGATCTCTCACGAGGCTACGGGGCGGAACGCGACGCTACTACCCGACCTTGGTTGGGTCGGAATCGACCCTCCTTTGGTCGGCGCGGAGGTGATCCGCGCCTCCCTCACATCCGGTCGTAGACGTCGACGTACTTCGCCGATTGCCCCTGCCCGTCGGTCACCACGCCGCTGCACGTCATCTGCTTGCGGTCGGCCGAGACGGTGCAGGTCTGGGTGTCCGACTGACCGGCAGGGCCGTTGAACGTCGCCTGAAGCGTCTCGTCGGCCATGCGAGCCGACGCCGTCGTCTCGATGCCATGCGGGGCGGCGCCGGCGGGGTCGGCCTGGAACATCACGACGTGGCGTTCGTCGTCCGGCATGACGATCGTCACCGACCACGACACCGACTCTCCGTGCGCTCGTGAGATCTCGCTCATGACATCCCTCGGCGCCGGCTCGCCCGGCGGCAGCGTCGATTGCGCGCGGTTCCAGTGCCATCGTCCGACGAACGGACTGTCCTCCTCGGCGCGCGCGGCACCGGCGGCCAGCGTCGCACAGAGCGCCATCACGAGCCCGGTGCTTCGATTCCCCATCATCACATCCTCCTGGTTTGCTCCGGGCTCGCGCCGGCACATCGACCGCCTCGCCGTCTCGCGTACCGAGCTCGTTTTGTTTCTCATGTGATGGTGCGGGTCGACCGCGGCGTCACACACGATCGGACACTGTGCAAGATTCCGGCACTCGAGGACGTCGTCGCAACGGCGCGCACGTGCCGGGCGTCCCAAGGGTGAACGATCGACACAGGAGGATGACGATGCGATACCGCACAATGCTCGCCACCATGGCCCTTGGCCTGCTCGTCTCGTCCGGACCGGCGATGGCCGGCGGTGGGGACGAGTCGGCCGGCCGCGAGGTCGGCACGATCGGCTTCATCGACCGCGCCGCGAACATCGTCCAGCTGACCAACGGGACCGAGCTGCACACGACGGATCAACGGATGCTCGCCAACCTACAGGAGGGCATGCGGGTCCTGGTCGACTTCGTCCACACGGAGAACGACCGTAACGAGCTCAACAGCATCACCCCCGTCGCCGCGGGAGCCACGGAGGACGCCCCGGACGCCTCGGCATTCGGCGAGTGAAGAACATCACGCCAGGCCGGCACGTGGGCGGGCTGCGTTCGCCCACATGCCGCGGCCTGGTACAGAGGAGAATCGCCATGATCCGCTACCGCGTGGCTGCCCTGACCCTGGCCCTACCGCTGCTCCTGTCGCTTCCGGCCGCCGCCCAGCAGGTGCTGCCGACCAATCGGCCGATCGTGCTGCCGCCGCTCGGGCCGGAGGTGCGCCAGGCCGAGCGCGACGCCGCGCGCGCGGCGGAGCAAACGGCGCGCGTCCCCAAGGCCGACACGCCGGCCACACCCGAGACCGAGGCCGACCGTCAGTCCCCGGGGCTGGGCTACGACGTGACGACCGGCATCCAGAACCGCGCGATCGAGAACGGGCGGCGGCGCTAAACGCCACGCGGAAGGATCGCCAGCACCTGGTAGAGCGCCGCGATGTCGCGGTGGCCGTACCCGAGATCCGCCGCGCGCGCCAGCACCTTGTCAGCGACCTCGGCGGACGGCAGCGCAACGTCGAGATCGTGAGCCAATGACAGCGCGAGCTGGATGTCCTTGTGCATCAGCCGCACGTCGAACCAGGCGTCCTCCGGCAGGTCGAGCACGAGCGGCGCGCGCGCCTTCAGCATGGCCGAGCCGATCGGGCTCCGCGTCATCACATCCACCGCGAGGGCGCGATCGACGCCGTCCCGCTCGGCCAGCCGGAGGCCTTCGGCGAAGGCGAGCATCTGCACGGCAAGGCTGATGTTGATGGCCAGCTTGAGGGCGAGCCCCTGGCCGTTCTCGCCGATGCGCGTCGGCGTTCCGAGCTCGCGCAGGACGGGCTCGACGCGCTGGTACGCGTCCTCGTCGCCGCCGACCATGATCGTGAGCGTCCCCGATTGCACCTGCGGGACGCTGCCAGACACGGGCGCGTCGAGCAGGGCGGCGCCCTGTTCGCGAGCCCGCCTCGCCACCTGCCGGCTCACACGCGGGCTGACGGTGCTGAGATCCACCCAGACTTTTCCGGCCGAGAGCCCGGCGAGGATGCCGTCGGCGCCGCCCGCAACGGCCTCGAGCACGCGGTCATCGGGCAGCGAGGTGAAGACGAACTCGGCGGCCTCGGCCACCTCGCGCGGCGTGTCGCACCAGTGCAGACCTTCCTGGATGAGGTGCTCGGCCGCGTCGCGGCCTCGAGCCTCGCCGTAGACCCGGTAGCCGGCGCCCAGCAGGCGCGCCGCCATGTTGCCGCCCATGTGCCCGAGGCCGATAAGGCCGATCGTCGCTTGCGTGGTCATGGCCATCTCCGATCTCGCGAGTCCGAATCGCTCGCTCATCCTGTACTGCGCCACCCTTATGACGCGCCGGGTTCGTCGCACGCTGCACAGAAGGGCTCGCCTCTCGACCGCTGGGCACCCACATGGTGATTCAGGACGGCATCGGCATCATCCGCGTGGGGCGGATGGCGGCTCCCTGCTGGACTGAGGTTCAGCGCATCCCCGGCAACGCGACGTGGAAGGTGGCGCCGTGGCCTGGGTTCGCCGTCGCCCAGAGCCGCCCGGCGTGGGCGTCGATGATCGAGCGGCTGATCGACAGCCCCATGCCGAGCCCGCCCGGCTGCGTCGTGTAGAACGCGTCGAACAGACGGGCGTCGCCGTCCTTCCCGAAGCCCACGCCGGCATCCTCGACGGCGACGATCGCCCAGGGACCATCATCACGATGCTCGACGGTCGAGCGAACGATCAGCCGGCGCCGCTCGGGCAGAACCTCGCGCATGGCCTCGGCGGCATTCATCAGCAAGTTGAGCAGCACTTGCTGGAGCTGGATGCGATCGCCCACGACCGGCGGCAGGTTCGCCGCCAGGGACGTTTCCAGGATGATGCCGTGGCGCCTGAGCTCGGGGTGGACGAGGGGAAGCACGCCGCGGATGACGTCGGCAGGGTCACAGGGCCCGTGCGGGACCGAGGAACGGGACAGGAACGCGCGAATCCTGGCGATCACCTCCGCCGCCCGGTCGCTGTCGTTCGCGATGGCGACGAGCGTCTCCCGAACGACGTCGAGTCGCGGGTGGTCCGCGTCAAGCCAGTGCAGGCACGCGGTGGCGTCGGCAATGATGGCCGCCAGCGGCTGGTTGATCTCGTGGGCGATGGAGGCCGCGAGCTCACCGAGAGTCATGACGCGGGTGACGTGGGCAAGCTCCGCCTGGGCCTGGTGCAGCGCTTCCTGGGCCCGCCTGCGCTCCTCGCTGGCGCGCAGCGTCGTCACTCCGGACGTCAGATCGTCCGCCAGATGACCGCGCAGCGCCACGACGGCCCGTGTCAGGCACGCCGCCAACCCGGCAAAATGCTCGAGCGTGCTCGGCTCGAAGGCGTGGCGCTCCGCAGAGTACAGGCTCAGCGTGCCATGAAGATCGACGGCGCCCGCGATGAGCGGCACGGCCATGCACGAGGCGTAGCCGTGGGCGAGGGCCGCCGTTCGCCAGGGAGAAAAACTCGGATCCGTCCGGATGTCGTCCACGCAGCACGCTTGGCCCGTGCGAATCGCGGTGCCGGACGGAGCCTGCCCTCGTTCCTCCCCTCCCCAGGAAAACATGGCGCTGTCGAGAAAGTCGCGACCGTGTCCCGCCTGAGCCACCGAGCGAACGGTCTTCCCGGGGTCGTTCTCGCCGTAGCCGATCGAGGCCAGCAGGAATTCACCGTCGGCGACCAGCGTGTCACAGATGGACTGCAACAACGCTTGCTCGCTCGCTGCCTGAAAGAGCGCCTCGATGCACGCGTAGAGGGTGCGGAGTCTCCGGTCGAGCCGCCGGTCAGACATCAGCTCAGACCGAGACGGCGGCTGGCCAGGGCGGTCCCCGCGACACGGGCCCGAATCTTGGCGAACGCCGTGTCCCGGGTCCGCGAGGTGTCGTCGCTGAAGGGCGCAAATCCACAGTCGTCCGTCGTTCCCAACCGATCGACGGGAATGTATTGCGCCGCCTGGAGGACACGCTCGCTGACGTCGTCAGGGGTCTCGACACGGGGATCGAGGGGATCGATCACCCCCACGAAGATACGTTGCCCATCCTTGACATGGGTCCGGATCAGCTTCAGGACGCGCTCCCGGTCGGGCTCGCTCGCCAGTTGCACGTAAAAGCTCGTCGCGCGCAGCTCGAACAGGCTCGGCAGGAGCTCGGCGTAATCGACGTCCGCACTGTGGGTCGACTGGCGATCGGCACCGGGGCAGGTGTGCACGCCGATTCGCCGGCGCTCCTCGACGGAGAAGCGCTCCAGGACCAGGTTGTTCAGGTCGACGAAGCTTTCGAGAAGACGCCGGGTCGGGTCCAGCCGGATCGACAGGCGCGCTTCCGTAAAGTCCATCTGCACCACGTGGGCGCCCTTGAGCAAACAACGCCGGATCTCTCCCTCGAGCTCGGCCACGACGGCCTGGAGATACTGCTCCCGTGAATAGCCTCGGATTCCGCCTTGTGGATACAGCAGACTCAGCGCCGACGCCGAGCTCACGGCCTGCTTGAGCGGCACGTTCGCGTACGGCCGGGCGATGTCCAGATAGACGTCGGCGGGGGTCTTGTACCTGAACGGCCCGGCCGTGAGGCGGGGCAGGATCCGAATGTGCCCGTCCGCGAACGAAATCGGCACGCCGTCAGGCGCCAGGGTCTCCAGGCCGTAAATCGAGTAGGTCGCAAAGCTGTGCTTGGCCTGCTCTCCGTCCGTGATGACCGGCGATCCAGTGGCCTCGAAACGCTCGATCGTGTCCCGGACGGCCGACGTGTAGAGCGCGTGCAGTTCCGGTTGCGAGATGCGCCCGCTCTCGAAGTCCCGCAGTCCTGCGATCAAGGCCGGCGGCCTCGGAATGCTTCCAATGGGCTCCGTCGGCAACGTCACACCCGGCTCCTCTTCCCTGGGAAAGTCGGCCGCGGGAAGCAGTGAATGCTCGCGAGTGTACTCCGAGGTGTTCACCCCGGAAACTCGCCGTCGCCTTGACGCCCGGCGCTACGACGAGGCGCGGTGAGGATGCTGCTCGATCCAGTGTCGGGCGATGTCGATGCGCCGGCAGATCCAGACGCCGGTGTGGCGCTCGACGTGATCGAGGAAGCGGGCCAGCGCCGCCGCGCGTCCTGGCCGGCCCATGAGCCGCATGTGCAGCCCGACGGACATCATCTTCGGATGCTCGGCGCCCTCGGCGTAGAGGACGTCGAAGGCGTCGCGCACGTAGGCCAGCCACTCGTCACCGGTCGCAAAGCCGCCCGGCAGCGCGAAACGCATGTCGTTGTTGTCGAGCGTGTAGGGCACGACGAGGTGCGGCCTGTCCGACACCTCCGTCCAGTACGGCAAGTCGTCGTCGTACGCGTCCGCGTCGTAGAGGAATCCGCCCTCCTCGACCACCAGGCGGCGCGTGTTGGGGCCGAGCCGGCCCGTGTACCAGCCGAGCGGGCGGCTGCCGGTCACGCGGGTGAGGACCTCGACCGCCCGGCGGATGTGCGCGCGCTCGACCTTCTCCCGGACGAACTGGTAGTCGATCCACCGCCAGCCGTGGCTCACGACCTCGTGGCCGGCCTCGACGATGGCCGCGGCCGCCTCGGGATGCCGCTCGAGCGCCATGGCGACGGCGAACACGCTCACCCTGATCTCGCGCTCCGCGAACAGGCGCATGAGGCGCCAGAAGCCCGCGCGGCTCCCGTATTCGTACATCGACTCGACCTGGAGGTTGCGCACACCGCGCAGGACCGGCATGCCGATGACCTCCTGGAGGAATGCCTCGGCCTCGCGGTCGCCATGCAGGATCGAGCGCTCCCCGCCCTCCTCGTAGTTCATGACGATCTGGAGCGCGAGTCTCGCGCCGCCCGGCCATTTCGGATCGGGCGGCGTCTTGCCGTAGCCGATCAGGTCACGCGGATAGACCTCCAAGGATCGCCGACGCTTCTTCATACGCGTCCGATACCCTCGGCGCCGAGGTTGTCGTCGACACCCGTTGCACCGGAGGGACCGGACGCCGTGTAGTGGGCGAGCGCGGCGTCGACGCCGGCGCCGGCGGGGAACGGACATCCCTCGCGCCGGAGGACGCTCTCGAGCGCGGCGAGGCAGAGCAGCACGTGCTGGCGCTGGGCCGAATATCCCATGGTCCCGATGCGCCAGATCCGCCCCTGGAGCGGTCCGAACGCCGCGCCGATCTCGACGCCGAAGTCCTCGACGAGACGCCGGCGCACTCGGAGCTCGTCGACCCCCTCCGGCACCACGACCGGGGTGATGAACGGCAGGCGATGGGCGACCGGCTCCTTGCCGAAGAGCGACAGCCCGAGCGCGGCGAGGCCGGCGCGCAACGCCTCGCCGTGGAGGCGATGCCGTGCGAAACGTGCCGGCAGCCCCTCGTCGACGGCGGCGCGGAGCGCCTCGCGCAGGCCGTACACCATGGCGGTCGGTGCCGTGTGATGGTTGAAGCGCGCCGCGCTCCAGTAGGCCGCGAGCTGGCCGAGGTCGAGATAGTTGCTCCGTACCTTGCTCCGGCGCGCCGCGATGACGGCTTCGGCCCGGGCGTTGTACGTCACCGGCGCCAGGCCGGAGGGACACGACAGACACTTCTGCGTCCCGGCCACGGCCACGTCGATGCCCCACTGATCGACGGCGACCTCCGAGCCGCCGAGCGTGACGACGCAATCGGCGAGCACGAGGGCGCCCTGGGCGTGGGCGACGCGCGCGATCTCGGCGAGCGGCTGGAGCACGCCCGTCGACGTCTCGCCGTGGACGATCGCGACCAGCTTCGTGCGACCCGTCCGGAGCGCGGCCTCGATGGCGTCGGGCTCGAGGATCCGGCCCCACTCACCCCGCACGGCGACGGCCTCGGCACCGCAGCGCTCGGCGATCTCCAGCATGAGCAGCCCGAAGCGGCCGCACTCCCCGACGACCACGCGATCGCCGGGCTCGACCAGGGAACCGATCGCGGCCTCCAGTCCGGCCCGCCCGGTGCCCGACACCGGGAAGGCCTGCGCATTGCGCGTCTGGAACGCGGCGCGCGACAGCGCGATGACCTCGTTCATGATCGCGGTGAACTCGGGATCGAACTGGCCGAGCAGCGGCGTGGACATCGCACGCAGCACGCGCGGATCCGCCATGGAGGGGCCCGGGCCCAGCAGGATGCGCGGCCCGGGGAGGAGATCGCCGACAGGCATGCCGGCGACATTATAATGGACGCGCGCGATGAGCCTCACTCGACGGTACGTCACCTGGACGGACGTGGGCCGCATGGTGCGCACGCTGCTGGTGCAGCTGCCCCGCGACTACGACAACATCCTCGTCATCACCCGCGGCGGCATGGTCCCCGCCTGCCTGATCAGCGAGCGGACGGGCATCCGGAATATCCTGTGCGCGGCCGTGGTCTTCTACGAGGACTCGAAGCAGAAGTACGCGGAGCCGATGTTCGTCCAGTTCCCCGAGGCCGATCACGTCAAGGGCCGCCGAGTGCTCGTGATCGACGACGTCTGGGACACCGGCAGCACGATCGTGGCGGTGCGCGACCGTCTCCGGACCGCCGGCGCGACCGTGGAGGTGTGCGTGCTGCACTACAAGCCGACGCACAGCCGCTTCCCCGGCGACAAGCCCGACTACTACGCCGAGGAAACCGACGGATGGATCGTCTATCCGTGGGATCCGGACCTGCCGCTGCCGTAGCGGACGAACGTACACTGGACGCCGCGTCCACGAAGTTCATCGGACAACCGCTCAAGCGCCTGGAAGACCCGCGCCTGCTACGGGGCCAGGCGACCTTCCTCGACGATCTCCGCCTGCCCGGCATCCGGCACGTGGCGTTCGTCAGGAGCATCCATCCCCATGCACGGTTCCGCGTCGACATCTCGGCCGCGACCCGCCTCACCGGCGTGATCGCGATCGTCACAGCGCTGGACTTCCAGGGGGCGCGCGAGTTCCGCGAGGTCCCCACCGTCGTGTCTCACCCCGCCCTGCGTCCGTGCGGGCAGCTGCCGCTCGCCCGGGACAAGGTCCGGTACGTCGGAGAAGCGATGGTCGCCGTCGTCGCCGAGAACCGGTACGCGGCCGAGGACGGCGCCGCGGCGGTGAGGGTCGAGTACGAGCCGCTCGATCCCGTGCCGGATGCGCAGCGGGCCACGGCGCCGGGCGCGGCGGTGCTGCACGACCCGCTGAACGACAACCTGGCCGCCACCTTCACCGTGCAGGTCGGGGATCCCGACGGCGCATTTCGCTCGGCGGAGGTCGTCACGCGAGGGCGCTACTACGTGCACCGCCACACCGGGATGCCGCTCGAGACGCGGGGCGTCGTCGCGCACTGGGAGGCCGGGAGCGGCCAGCTCACGCTCTGGTCATCGACGCAGTGGCCGCACACGCTCCGCGACGTGCTCCGCGACGT
>Ga0137394_10003447_pt1 | contig 11871 bp, 9 predicted proteins | sample czobulk116metaG_FD_108278 | JGI IMG/M metagenome (GOLD analysis project Ga0137394, IMG submission 108278) | Vadose zone soil microbial communities from Angelo Coast Range Reserve, California, USA - czobulk1.16 metaG | ecosystem: Environmental > Terrestrial > Soil > Vadose zone | place: USA... | reverse complement strand
TCGAATTGGCGTCGAATCACGCTGCGCATGATCGCCACGCCAACGAGCGGCGGCACGCCGGCGGTCGGCTCCACTACCGCGTGATAGTCGATCCTCGTGGTGCGTGCGTCGATCGCAGCGAGTTCATAGGTGGCATCGAAGCGCCTGAAGTCACCGCCCGCCGCTGCGGCACGGATCGCGACGCCAGGATCCTCCTCGACCGTCAAAACCAGGCTGAATGTCTGACGAAATGGACCAAACGTTGCGCGCCCGCGTTGCTCGACCAGCGCGCTTGATCCGGTCCGAGAGACGGTGCGGCTCGCCGCGACGTCGGGAATGAAATCCGCCAGCCGGTCATAGTCCACCAGCGTTGCATAGGCTTGCGCGAGCGTTGCGCCGGCTTCGGCTTGCGCCTTCACGAGAATCGCGTCGCCGTTGCGTTCGACGCTCACCCGCAGATCTTCCGCTGAACGAGGAGCAGCGGTTGCCGGCCGGACCAAGGTAGCGCCGGCGAGAGCCGCGCCCGCAAGCAGGAAGCGCCTCCTGCTGTGTTGCAGCAGGTGCTGGTTGTTCCCGGCCTGCAGTGTCTTTGCGCGCCTCATGCCCGTCCCCGTGGTTTCGGAGACGACTTACGTTGCGCGGGCGCGGATGGATGCCGGTTCGAATGAACGCGAATGCAGGACAGACCGGCGCTTAGAAGCGCGAACCGGGCTGCTGCAGGAACTGCGACTCTTCGGTCGAGGAGCTGCGGCCGAGGATGGTGTTGCGATGGGGAAAACGCCCGAATCGGGCGATCACGTCGTGGTGCTTCTGCGCCCACACGAGCGCCTCGCCATAACCCTCGGCAGCGAGATGCCCGCACAGACGCAACGCCTCTTCCTGCATCGGCAACGATTCGGAATGTTCGAACGGCAGGTAGACGAACCAACGCTCGACCGCTGACAGCTTGCGGTCCTCGCCGCGTTCGACCAAACCGCGGGCAAGGCTCAGCGCTTGCGGGTCGCCCGCAAACGCACGTGGCGTGTCACGAAAGATGTTGCGCGTGAACTGATCGAGCAGCAGCAGGAGCGCCAGCGTTGCGCGCGGACCGCTAGCCCAACTCTCGCGTTCGCCTGCCAGCGCCGCTTCCACGTCCGCACCAAAACGCGCGCGGATCGTTGCATCGGTCGCATCGGACTTGCGAAACCACAAGTCGCGCGCCGTTCCGTATTCGGGTGAATCCGGCGCGCCAAACCAGAAGTCGAGAACGTCGCGCGGCAGCGTCATCGGCGCTTGGGCAACGGCGGACGAGCCAACCTGGGACGGGCGCCGAAGTCAGGTTTGGTCGCTTCACCCGCAGCAATCTTCTGCAACGCGACCTCGAGCGCGGTCTCCAGCTGTCGATCGCGTCCCGCGCCTACGTCCTGCGGTGCGTTGTCGACGTCGATTTCGGGGTCGGTGCCATAGTTCTCCACCGCCCAACCGACGTCCTGAAACCAGAACGAGAACTCAGGCTGGGTGGTCTCCGTTCCATCAGCCAACTTGTGCCGCGGCCAGATTCCGATCACACCGCCCCAGGTGCGTTTGCCGACCAGTGGACCGATTTTCATCAGCTTGAAACAGTGCGAGAAGATGTCGCCGTCGGAGCCCGCGTGCTCGTTGGTCAGAGCAACGACCACTCCGGTCGGAGCCTCCGCGGGATAAGGCATCGGCTGCCCCCACCGCTGCAAGTCGTATCCGATACGACGCCGGGCCACTTTCTCAAGCAGGAGCTGCGATACGTGCCCGCCGCGGTTGTAGCGCAGGTCGACGATCAACGCGTCGCGGTCGCATTCGGTTGCGAAGTAACGATGGAACTCGGCAAAACCCGCGGACTGCATGTCGGGCAGGTGCAGATAACCCGCCTTGCCTTGCGAACGCTCGTGCACCCATGCCCGATTGTGTTCGACCCAGGCGCGGTACCGGGCAGGCACTTCGTCGCCCAACAACGTCACCAGGACGTTGCGTCGCGCGCGCGCATCGCCGGTGCCGGATTCAAGCGTGAGTTCGGCCTTCATGCCAGCTTGATTCACGAGCAGCGCCTGTGGCGGCAGAACGCGCGTGGTCGCCTGTCCATTCACGGCGACGATGCGCTCGCCGGGTTTGGCAAGCACACCCACGGCGTTGAGCGGTGAATCGGCAATCGCCTCCCATGGATCGCCGCGCGCGATTTCGACGATTTCCCAGCCCGCACCGTCGGTGGCGAGACGCAGATCGGCTGCCAGGTGACCGAGTGCGATCTGCGGCGGACGTCGATGGTCGCCGCCGGCCTCGTACGCATGCGACGTGCCGAGCTCGCCTTGCAGTTCCCAGATCAGGTCGGAAAGTTCGGCCCGCGTCGAAACGCGCGGCAGCAACGGTGCATACCGTTGATACACCGCGTCCCAGTCAACCCCCGACATGTCTTCGACCCAGAACTGGTCGCGCTGCAGGCGCCAGACCTCGCGCAGCATCTGCGCCCACTCGGCGCGTGGTTCGACCGAAAGGCGCACGCGGCCGATGTCGATCCATCCGCTGCTGCGCGAGTACTCGTTGTCATTGGCAGTCGGTTTGCCGCCGTTGTGGTCGCGTTCCTTCGCTGGATCGAGCGCGCGTACGCGTTTGCCTTCGCGCACGATGAGCGTCGACGCGTCGGCGGAAAGTTCGAACGAATCGGCGCGCTCCGCAAGCGTTTCGGTGCGCAACGTGCTGAAGTCGAACGACTCCAACCGCCCAGGTGACTCCTTGTGCCCGCCACGGCCGTGCGCGCCGGGTATCGGAAACGACGTCCACAGCGCGCGGCCACGCGCGCCTGCGATCTGACCGTAGCGACCTTCGGCCACCGGGAACGCCGCCACCCGGCGTGCAATGCCGTCGAGATCAACCTTGAGCGCCGCAACTTCGCTCGGCTTCTCGTTTGCGCCGTGTTCAGCGTGCTTCATGCCCTTCGGTTCAGGCTCGAATGGCGGCGACGCATCCTCGCGCAACGCAACCAGGTACGGCCGAGCGGCGCGCGGGAAACTCAACTCGAACTGCACCGCGTCGTAGACCGGGTCGAACGTGCGTGCCGACATGAAGTACAGGTACTTTCCTTCCGGATCGAACGCGGGGCTCCAGTCGCGAAACTCCGGCTGCGTAACCAGCGTCGACTGGCGTTTGCCGACGTCGTGCAGCTTGATGGCACAGTGGCGCGGTCCGGTCCAGAAGCTGTACGCGAGCCAGCCACCGTCGGGTGACCAGGCCAGATCCTCGGTGCGTCCGGCGTCGGAGCGATCGGCGCGCACGAGCTCGCCGGTGCGCACGTCGCCGATGAGGATCTCGTTGCGATGGTTGGCGATTGCGACCAGCGTGCCGCGCGGCGCAGCGCGCAAAGCGGTCACCCGGCCAATGTCCCACGAGCGCGTGCGCGTCTCCGCGTCAGCCGTGCTCGCGCCCGGCTCGAACACTTCGATGCGCTCTTCGCCACTCGCGTCGCTCACCGCGACCAGCGTCTTGCCGTCGGCCAGCCACTGCCCAAGCCGATAACGCGCGCCGGCCGGTGCGCCGTGCTGGCGCGCCGCTCCCTCCCACAATGCAAAGGAAAACAACCGGCCGCGCGCCTCGACCGCCAGGCTATGGCCAGCCGGATGCACCTGCACGCCGCCGACGTAATCCGCGGCGGACACGAACTTGCGCGCCGCTTGCGTGCGATGACCCGGCACGTCGACCTGCACTTCGCGCGTCGTGTTGCCGGCCGCGTCGAACAACCACAAGCGGGCGCCGCACTGATACACGATGCGCCGGCCGTCCGTCGATGCGTGACGGGCATAGAAGTCGTCATGGTCGGTATGGCGCCGCACGTCCGACCCATCGGGGCGGCACGAGTAGAGATTGCCTACGCCTTCGTCATCCGACAGGTAGTAGATGCGGTCACCGAGCCACATTGGACTGCTGATGTTTCCAGTCAGCCGCGTCAGGCGCACGAACTCGCCGCGACCTTGCGCATCAACCCACAGGTGGCCCGCGGTGCCGCCGCGATAGCGTTTCCACCGCGCCGGGTCTGCAGTGTTGCGACCGATCACGCGCGCACCGCCGGGCCCGACCGAAAGATGATTGACCTGGCCAAGCGGCAGCAGCTCAGGCAGCCCGCCGTCGACACTCAACGTAAACGCGCGGTAATTGCGAAAAAACGGCTGCCCATGCGTGGTGACGAAAAGGATGCGGCCATCAGGCGTGAAACCACGCACCATCACATCGGGCCCAAGCCAGGTCATGCGGCGTGCGGGCCCGCCTTCGCCCGGCATGAGGTAGACCTCCGGGTGCTGCTCGTCGCGCGCTACGTAAGCAAGCCAGCGCCCATCCGCGGACAACGCCGGCGTTGACGGTTCGCCAAGCCCGGCGGTCAATCGCCGCGCCACGCCGCCTGTCGCATCAACGCGCCAAAGGTCGTCGTCACAGACAAATACGATCGCATCGCCGCTGATCGTCGGCTGACGTAGATATCCCGCTTCGCTCATCGAACTATGCCTCGGTGAATTGATTTCCTGGACCGGTCCATTAACTCACATCGCAAACCCGAGCACCACCCGTCGAGTCCGGGCCGATTTTTTTTCGATCTTCGTTACCCGCACCGCGCCGATCTCGCGCGTATTGCGCACGTGCGTGCCGCCGCAAGCCTGCAAGTCGACGTCGTGAACGCGCAGCAAGCGCACCCGGCCGAACCCCATCGGGGGGCTGACGCTCATCGACTTGACGAGCTGAGGGTTGGCCGCCATTTCTTCGTCGCTCACCCATTCGCACGACACTTCGTGGCCCGCGCGGATGAGGTCGTCGAGCCCGGCCTGCACCGCCGCTTTCTCGAGCGGCGCAGTCATTGCGAAGTCGAGCCGTGCGTAGTCGGCAGTGATGCTGCATCCGTCGACCAGTTCCTTGACCACGGCACACAGAAGATGGGTCGCCGTATGAAAGCGCATATGGCGATAACGACGCTCCCAGTCGATGTCCGCGCGCACGGTTGCGCCGACCACAAGCCGCTCGCGATCGGCTGGATCGAGCACATGCAGCGTGTCGTCAGGCGTTGCGCCTTCACGCTTGCTCTTGCGCAAATCGAGCACCTTGAGCGTGGTGCCGTCGTCCAAGCTGAGTGTGCCGCTATCGCCGGCCTGCCCGCCGCCGAGGGGATAAAAGACGGTCTGGTCGAGCTCGACCCCGTCCGCATCGACGTGGGTAACGTGCGCTTCGCAGTGGCGCAGATACGCGTCGGCCCGATACAGCGCTTGCGTTGGCATGCGTCGATCAGTGATGCGAGCGTGCTGCCGCAAAGGCCGACTTGCGCTTGCGTATTCCCGGTGCCTTGGCGGAGGCGCCATCAGGAGCGTCCGCACCGTTGCCCTTGCCGGGCGGATGCTGCATATGCGCGGCGATGCCTGCCGCGGTTTCGGTGGCTTGAAGCGCGTGCTTCGCAACCGCCGGGTCGAGCCGCTCGTCCCAGGGCGCAAGCAACATCGCGTACACGAGCCGCTCGAACTCCGGTGCAAACCCATCGATGATCTTCTGCGGTTCGCGGCACACCACCTTGTCGGTGACCAGGCCGAACTGGACCCCGCCGTTGTAGGAGAGGATCGACACGCCCACGGCCACGTCGCCACTCTGCGGCACCCAGAACATGATCTGCTGCACCGGCGCGCCCGCGAGGAACAGCTGCTGCTGCGGGCCGGGCACATTGGTCATGACCGCCGTGGTCTTGCTGCCGAAAAGATCAAGCACCTGTTTTTGCATCACGCGCGGCACGAGCCCGACTACCCCCAGAATCGCCATCGCGAGCACGGCCGTGTAGCCGCCTTTCAACTGGTCCATCCGGCGCCGCACTTCGAGCACGCGCTCGACCGGATGTTCGATCCCGATCGGCAACAGCACGGGCACGAGACCGAACTTGTTGCCGAGCGAATTGGCGTCCCCCGCCCGGCGCAGGTTCACCGGCACCATCGCGCGCAGTTCCGCGCCTTGCAGCGATTCGCCACGCCCGACGAGGTATTCGCGCATCGCGCCGGCAACGCAGGCGAGCAGTACGTCATTGACTGAACACCCAAGTGCCTTGCCCGCCGCTTTCACATCGGTGAGCGGCAACGGCTCGCACCACGCCACGGCCTTGGAGCCGCCCGGGCGGCCTTTCAGGCTTGTAGCGGAATCGTTGTCCATCAAAGCGAGCGCTGCAACGTCCTTCACCACCTGCGCGGCACTCTGCGCATATCCTGCGGCCGCCTTGCCCGCGATCTCCGGATCCTCCAGCACCCTGCCATAAGCTTTCAGCGCACGCGTGGCAAGGTCGCCTGTCCTGACGATTGCCTTGATGGCAGTTTCGGTGAAAGGCGTGATCCACGGTTCCCACGCCGTGCCGTGTTTCGCCGGCTCGCGCGCTTCAGCCGCAGCGCCGCCATCGTCCTGCGCAGGGTCGGGTGACGTCATCGACAGCAGCACACCCATCAGTGCGATGCCGTCCGCGATGCAGTGATGAATGCGGCTAACCAACGCGGTGCCACCGGCGTAGTTCTCGATCAGGTGGAACTGCCACAGCGGTCGCGAATGATCGAGCGCTTGCGACGCCAGTTGCGCCACCAGCTTCTCCAATTCTTCCTTGCTGCCCTTGCCCGGCAGCCCGATGCGCACCAGGTGTTGGTCGAGATCGGGCTCGATTTGCTCCCACCATGCGCCCGCGGGATCGACGACCACACGCGATCTGAAGCGGCGGAACGAAAGCAGGCGGTTTTGCACCACATGGCGCAGGCGCTCGAAATCGAAACCCGGACCGAGCACCATCACACCGACGATCATCATCAGGTTGCCCGGTGTGTCCATGCGCAACCAGGCCGTATCGACCGGAGAGACACGCTCGCGGCGTGCCGAGAACATCGCCATCACTCCCTCCTTTCGCCGACACTAACCGATGATTGCCTGCAACGCAGCGTGCGATCGCGTGCGCCGCAGGTTCGAACCTATGATAGCTTTCGCTCCGCGCTCGTACACCCGGAGGAGCTCATGAGCGATCTGAAAACCAAATTCGAACAAGCGGTCGCGGACTCGAAGAACCTCCCCGAGCGCCCGGACAATGCAACGCTGCTCAAGTTGTACGCCCTCTACAAGCAGGCGACCAGTGGTGACGTCGACGGAAAGCGCCCGGGGTTTTCCGACATGGTGGGCAGGGCGAAGTGGGATGCCTGGAACGAAATCAAGGGCACCGCGTCAGAGATGGCAATGAAACAATACGTCGAGCTGATCGACGACCTCAAGGGCTAGCCCGCCCGGATTTCAGACAACGCGCGCTAGGCGCTGCGGCTCGACTTCTTCGCTGCTGCCGTCTTCGTCGCGGGCGTGGCGGCCGCGACCAGTAGCTCATCGAGGCGATGCTCGATGTGCTGCTCGATCTTGGTCTTGAACGCGCTGAGCAGCATGCCGAGCTTGGCATCGATCCGGATTTCGCTCGCGCTCACGGCCATCGACCCGCTGACACCGCTGCGTGAAAAGCGCAGCGTGTCGCCCTGCCACTCGCTTTCGAGGTCGTATGCACTGGCCAGGTCATCGGCGGTCTTCTGCGCGATCTTCTTCGCTTGCGCCACTGTCAAGCGGTGCTTGCGAACGACCTTGATGTCTGCCATTTCGCTCTCCTCGATCGCGGGACGCGTCAATGCGCGACCGCCACATTGGTTTCAGGGTCGAGGTCTGCCCGCGGCGTCGACCCCGGATGGAACCCGATAACGGCAAGCATGACGAAAAACCCGATGACATACGCGACCGTCACGTGCCAGCCCTCGCGCACCCACTTGCCGACCGAACGCGCCTGCGGATACATGCTCGACAGCGCGACACCTGCTGACGAACCGAACCAGATCATCGAGCCGCCGAAGCCCACCGCGTACGCGAGAAAACCCCAGTCATAACCGCCCTGCTTGATGGCGAGTGCAGTGAGCGGAATGTTGTCGAAAACCGCGGACAGGAATCCCAGCCCAAACGCGGTCTGCCACGAGGCCGGCGGCAGCCTTTCCACCGGCATCATCGATGCGCAAAGCACGAGCGACAGCAGGAACACCGATCCCTTCAGCGCGCCTGGCAACAGGTTCCACCCGGTACTGCGCCACAGGGCACCGATCAGGATCGCCACCCAGACGGCCGCGCCGAGGAACGGGAAGAGGTTGGAAATCGCGGAGAAACGGACATTGACGATCACGTTCACGATGATCGCCAGCGCGAGGATCAGCACCACGATACCGACGCGGCCCCAGTCGACCACGGCGTTCTGAGTCGCATCACGCTGAATGCGCTGCAGTGCATCCTGCTGGCGTGCCGCGATCACGCCACAAATCACCAGGGCGACGCCGGAAGCGATGAACGCCTCCAGCACTTCGAGCGGCGAGATGCCGGAGATCCACATCATCGTGGTGGTCGTATCGCCGACGACGCTTCCCGCGCCGCCGGCGTTGGATGCGGCGACAATCGCGGCGAGATAACCGATATGCACATTGCCGCGAAACACGGTATGCGCAATCGCGCCGCCGATCATCGCTGCAGCGATGTTGTCGAGAAAACTCGACAGCACGAAGACCAGCACCAGCAGAACGAATCCGCCCTTCCAGTCATCGGGCAGGAATCGCGGCAGGACCGCAGGAACCTTGCTGTCCTCGAACTGCCGCGCCAGCAGCGCGAACCCGGTCAAAAGCAGCAATAAATTGACCAGGATCACCCACTCGTGCTCGAGATGGCCCACGAACCCCGGCAGTCCACTGCCGCTCTTGAACGGCGAAAGCGCAATCTTGTAGAGTGCAATGACGATCGCGCCCGTCACCGCGATCGGCAGCACATAGGAGTGAAACAGCGCCACGCCGGTCAGCACGCAGGCGAACAACAGGAACTCGATCGGAATTCCGGCTACTTGCGGCCCCGCGAAAACGGCGGCGCCGGCCGCTCCGGACACAACGGTGAGAAGGAGCGCCGCCAGCGCGCTCCTGAAGCGCAAAGACGATCTCACTTGCGCGGCGGACGCGTGGCGCGGCGGACAAAATCCGCAATGCGCTCGACGCCGGCTTCTATCGCGGATTCGGCGGCGGCGTAGGAAAAACGGATGTGTTGTCCGTCGCCGGCGACCCGCGGACCGAAGTGAATGTCGGCCAGCACGGCCACGCCGGCTTCGTGCAGCAGGCGTTTGCGCAGTTCCTCGGAGTCGGCGGCGCCGATCAGTGCGCACGCTTCGGTGACATTGGGCCACGCATAAAACGCGCCGCCGGGCGCAGCACAGCGAAAGCCTGGTACCTGATTCAAGAGCCGCACGATCAGATCGCGCCGTGCAAGAAACCGGCGCCGCATCGATTCGGCAGCGTCCTGAGGTCCATTGAGCGCCGCTACGGCCGCCCACTGGCTGATCTGGCTCGCGCACGACTCGGTATTGGTGATCCAGCGTGTAAAGACGGGAGCGAGTTGACGATTGGCGGTGAAGCCGATGCGCCAGCCGGTCATCGCGTACGTCTTGGAGGCGCCGTCGGAGATGATCGTGCGCTCCTGCATGCCCGGCAGCGCCGCGATGGAGACGAACTCGGCGTCGTAGACGAGGCGGCTGTAGATCTCGTCGGCGTACACCCAGATCTGCCGATGCCGTTCCAGCACCGCCGCGATCGCCTGCAAATCGGCGCTCGATAAAACACCACCCGTCGGATTCTGCGGCGCGTTCAAGATCAGCAGTTTCGTGCGCGGCGTGATGCAGGCGGCCAGTTCATCAGGATCGAACGCAAACTCGCGCGCCTCGCGCAGTGGCAACCCGACCGGCACTGCGCCATTGGCGCGGCATTGGCTCTCGTAGATCGGGAAACCGGGCACGGGAAAAATGACTTCGTCCCCGGCGCCGTAGTCTGTTACCGAGGCGATGGCGTACGCGATAAAAGGTTTTGCGCCTGCACCGACAACAACTTCATCGGGGCTGATGGAAATGCCGCGCGCGCGTGCCATCGAGGCCGCCGCCGCGGCACGCAGTTCATCGATGCCGGCTGAAGGGGTGTATCCGTGCTTGCCACCTCGCACCGCTTCTACGGCTGCGTCCTGAACGTGCGCGGGCGTCGCGAAGTCGGGCTGGCCGATACAGAACGAGACGATGTCCTTGCCGGAACGGATCAGCTGATTGACCTCGGCCAGAACGACAAACGCGTTTTCGGTACCGAGGCTTTCGGCCCGGCGAGACAGTGTCGGCATAGGGTTGACCCCGCAAGAAGCGCGGGGATTCTAGCCGCCCCTCTTCGTTCGCCGGGTTTTTTGCTAAGGCGAAGCAGGCACCGCAAGACGCAGCGCCTGCACTCGCATCTACTCAGTGATGGTCGTGGTCATGGTCATCGTTGTGACCGCGAATCTGGCCGCGGATCTCGCCGCCGGGCGAGACGGTGGTGTGCACATTCGCATAGGTGGCGCCGCCGCGGATCGCCCGTACCAACTGCTCGAAACCTCCCACCGGCAACTGCTGCGCTCCGCCTGGCCCTACGACATTGGCAGCCATGATCGTGCCGCTGAGAGTTCCGGATCGCGCCGGACAAAGCTGTGTGCCGGCAGGCGGCGTAAGCGGGGGATTTCCGCACAGCCACACCGTAATACCGCCGTTCGTGTGGCGCTCGCCGAAGTGAATGTGCGCCTGGGTGGCGTCGGCTTGCAGATCGTCGTAGTCGAGTTCCCAGAAGATGCTGCCCGCATGTTCGTCGATGCGGGCCCGGAAGCGCGCGTTACCCGTGGTGGAAACCGCAGGCACCTCGTTGAATCCTTTCAGGTTCGCCTGCACCGTCTCCGCGCTGGCCACACCGGCGCCCAAGAGCATTCCACAGCCGGCCGCAATCAGCGCAAGAGGCAAAACTTTGTGCGTGTTCTTCATGTCCCAATCTCCCGTTGTGTGCGCGGAGTCCGAAGGCCTTGGCTCGCCTCCGGTTTGCCAGCGAGCCCGCGCCACGCCGCTGGTCATTCTTGCCGTTTCGGCCGCGGTGCGTGCAGATACGCTCCTGCGACGCTCCGGTCCGATACGGTCGATGGCATACAACACGGCGGTCGGGTTTGTTCCCGGCGGCCTCGGCAGCTACCGTCGATCGGGGATCAGTGACGGACGTCGAAGACCTGCCGCAAATATGCGAGATAAGCGGAGTCGTCGCACATGTTCTTCTCCGGCGAATCGGAGAGTTTTGCGACCGGCTGGCCGTTGCAGCGGACCATTTTGACCACGATCTGCAGCGGCGTGTAACCGAGGTCGTTGGTGAGGTTGGTGCCCACGCCGAAGGCGAGCCGCGCCCGGCCGTCGAAGCGCCGGTACAGCTCCACCACGCGCGGAATGGTCAGGCCGTCGGAGAACACCAGCACCTTGGTCTTCGGATCGACCCGGTGCCGGTCGTAGTGGGCGATCAGACGCTCGCCCCAGTCGATCGCGTCGCCGGAATCATGGCGCGCGCCGTCGAAGAGCTTGCAGAAGTACATGTCGAAGTCGCGCAGGAACGCTTCCAGGCCATACACGTCCGAGAGCGCGATGCCCAGGTCGCCGCGATATTCCTTGGCCCACACCTCGAACCCATAGGTCTGCGAGTCGCGCAACCGGGGCCCGAGCGCCTGGCAGGCCTGGAGGTATTCATGTGCCATCGTGCCAAGCGGGGTGAGTCCGTGCTTGAACGCGAACATCACGTTGCTGGTTCCAGCCATATGTTCGCTGAACTGGTCCTTGAGCGTCAGCAGGACCTCGTCCTGCCACAGGTGCGAGAAACGCCGGCGCGTGCCGTAGTCCGCGATGCGCACGCCGGCAAGCGACGGGTCACGGGCGACCAGCCCGATCTTCTCGCGCAAGCGCCGGCGTCCCTCTGCGAAGTCGGCGTGCGGCTGCGTGTTGCGGAAGTAGACCTCGTTGGTTATCGCGAG
>Ga0137394_10003446_pt1 | contig 11873 bp, 10 predicted proteins | sample czobulk116metaG_FD_108278 | JGI IMG/M metagenome (GOLD analysis project Ga0137394, IMG submission 108278) | Vadose zone soil microbial communities from Angelo Coast Range Reserve, California, USA - czobulk1.16 metaG | ecosystem: Environmental > Terrestrial > Soil > Vadose zone | place: USA... | reverse complement strand
TGGGCCTCGTCGGCGAGAGCTTCTCCCGCCGCGAGGTGATTGACCGCCTGCCCGGCTCGATCGCAATCGGGCATGTACGCTATTCGACCACCGGCGAGACCATCCTGCGCAACGTGCAGCCGCTGTTCGCCGAACTCGACGGCGGCGGCTTCGCCATCGGCCACAACGGCAATCTTACCAACGGGCTCACGCTGCGTCGCCAGCTGGTGCGTGACGGCGCGCTGATGCAATCGACGACAGACACCGAGGTGATCCTGCATCTCGTGGCGCGCGCCAGGCGCAACCGCTTCATCGACCGTTTCATCGAAGGCCTGCGCCAGCTCGAAGGCGCTTATGCGTTCGTCGGGATGACCAACAAGAAACTGATCGGCGCGCGCGATCCGCTCGGCATCCGGCCGCTGGTGGTGGGCCGGCTCGACGGCTGCCCGATCCTCGCGTCGGAGACCTGCGCGCTCGATATCATCGGCGCCAAATACGTGCGCGACATCGAGAACGGCGAAGTGGTCGTGTTCGACGAGGACGGCCTGCATTCGCACAAGCCGTTCCCGCCGATGCAGGCGCGGCCCTGCATCTTCGAATACATCTATTTCGCACGCCCGGATTCGATCGTGGGCGGCCGCAATGTCTACGACGTGCGCAAGACCATGGGCGCGGAGCTTGCACGCGAGGCCCCGGCCGCAGCCGACGTGATCGTGCCGGTGCCGGACTCCGGCGTGCCGGCCGCGATCGGCTATGCGCAGCAAGCCGGCATCCCCTACGAGCTCGGCATCATCCGCAACCACTATGTCGGGCGCACCTTCATCCAGCCGACCCAGTCGATCCGTGAGATCGGTGTGCGCATGAAGCACTCGGCCAATCGCGCAGTTGTCGCCGGCAAACGCATCGTGCTCATCGACGACTCGCTCGTGCGCGGCACCACCTCGGTCAAGATCGTGGCAATGATGCGCGAGGCGGGTGCCGCCGAGGTGCACATGCGCATCGCGAGCCCGCCGATCACGCACTCCGACTATTATGGCATCGACACGCCCGAGCGCGACAAGCTCTTGGCCGCAACTCATGATCTCGAAGGCATGCGCACATTCATCGGCGCGGATTCGCTTGCCTTCCTGTCGGTCGACGGCATCTATCGCGCCATGGGCATCGAGCAGCGTGACCCGGCACGCCCGCAGTTCACCGACCACTGCTTCACCGGCGACTACCCGACAGGACTCACCGATCGCGCCAATGAGGCCACGCCGCCACGGCAATTGTCGCTGTTGGCAGAAGCGGGCTGACTCATTGATTGAGCGACGCACGTCGCCCGGATGGAGCAAAGCGCGGGACAGGCCTGATCTGGCAAAGTGCTGTCCCGCATTCCGCTGCGCTTCATACGGGCTACTCGGCAAACGACAACGATGGCAGCAACGCCCCCTCCCCTCGCCGGCAAGATCGCGCTCGTCACCGGCGCCTCACGCGGCATCGGCCATGCGGCGGCACTCGCGCTCGCGCGCGCGGGTGCACACGTGGTCGCGCTCGCGCGCACGGTCGGCGGCCTGGAAGAGCTCGACGATGCGATCCGGGCGGCCGGCGGCGCCGCCACGCTTGTTCCGCTCGACCTCAAAGACTACGAGGGCATCGCGCGGCTCGGCGCCGCACTCAACGAGCGCTATCAGCGGCTTGACGTTCTGATCGGTAATGCTGGCGTGCTCGGCCCGCTTTCTCCGCTCGGCCATGTTGAGCCGAAAGCATGGGACGAGGTGATCGCCGTCAACGTCACCGCCAACTGGCAGCTGATCCGCTGCATGGATCCTCTGCTGCAGAAGGCGGATGCCGGCCGCGTCGTGCTGATCTCGTCGGGTGTCGGCATGAGCCCGCGCGCCTATTGGGGGCCCTATGCCGTGTCGAAAGCCGCGCTCGACGCGCTGGCATACACCTACGCGGCGGAAACCGTCACGACCAACATCCGGGTCAACCTGCTCAATCCGGGCCCGACGCGCACGCGCATGCGCGCCGCCGCGCTGCCGGGCGAGGACCCGATGACGCTAAAAACACCCGACGTGGTCGGCGCGAAGATCGTGGAGCTCTGCCTGCCGACGTTTCAGGCGACCGGCAAGGTCTACGACATGCGCAAGGGTGGCCTGCTGACGCCGCAACCGCCGGCGTAACAGCGACAGCAGCGAGCGCCGCCTTGTAGCCCGGATGGAGCGTCAGCGACATCCGGGATGGGCGCGTTCGCGGGGCTCGGCCGATCCCGGATATCGCTTCGCTCTATCCGGGCTACAAGCGACTGAAACTATTTCCACCCCAGGAACGCCAGCAGCCCGTCGCCCATGATCCAGCGCCGGTCAGCGTCCGAAAGGAAATCGAGTTCCTCGGTGAAGTGCGTCACGTATTGGCGATAGGGCACCTTGCCGCGCTGGTGCGTGAGGTCGGTGCCCCAGAAGCAGCGGCGTGGCCCGAAGGCGGCGAGCAGCGTCTGCAAATGCTCGGTCATGTCGCGATATGGATACGGCTCGTCCGAAAACCCCGGTATCGCGGAGAGCTTGACTGCAACGTTCGGATATCTCGCATGGAGCGCGATCAGCGCGACCCGCTCGCGTATCCGCCTATGCTCCGGCCCGCGTGTTGCCAGCCCCATGTGGTCGATGATCAATCGCAGCTTCGGAAAGCGCTGCGCGATGTGTCCGATCGCTTCCGGCGAATCCGGCGCAAAGATCATCAGCGGGATGTCGTGCTCCTGCGCCGCCGGCCAGAACCAGTCGGTGGTTCCGTCGACGATCCAGCGCGCTTTCTCGTGATTGAATGCGACGCGAATGCCGAGCATGCCCTTCTGACTCTTCCAGCCGGGCAACTGACTCGCCATCTCGGAGCGCTCGACCGGGAAGCGACCCATGACGGCAAAACGATCGGGATGGCGCGCGGCTGCTTCGAGCGCATGATCGTTGTTGTCGCCCGGCCAGGTCGGCGGAACGATGATGGCGCGATCGACGGCGGCTTCGTTCATCATCGGCAGGAACTTCTGATAGGTGAGCGGCTCGGGGAGATGCGCACGCTGTTGGCCGCCAGGGATCCACGGCCGGTCGGGCGTCTCGGGCGCCCAGAGATGGATTTGTGAATCGACAATCATGAATGCCCTCGCCTTGAGGATCAGGACCGTGTCGCGACGATCGCCGCCGCGGCCGCAAGGACCAGCAGCAGCGCGGCCAGCAGGAACGGCGCACCCGGCAGATGCCAAACAGCGCCAGCACCAACGAACAGCGCAAACACCTGCGTGAACAAGCCCGGGCCGAACAGGTTGGCGATCCCCATCAAGCTCGCGTTCGCGCCCTGCAACTGGCCTTGTTCGCTCGGCCCGACGCGCCGGCTCATCAGGCCCATCGAAGCAGCGTTCGCGATCCCCCACAGCGACATGAGCGGAATGCCGAGCCAGAAGAACAAGGCGCTTGGCGCAAAGCCCCAGAGCGAGAAGGCCGCAATGCCGAATAGCAGCCCCATGATCAGCGCCGTGCGCTCGCCGAAACGCGCGATGGTCGGGCCGATCAGGCCGCCCTGCACGATCATGGCGGACAATCCGACACCCGCCATGGTGAGGCCCACGACCCGCTCATCGAAGTTATAGCGGTACATCATGTAGAGCACCGCAATGCTGGGCAGGCTGGCATGTGCAAGATTGCCCAGGAAGTTGGAGATCGAGAGCCCGGACAACTCCGGATGCGAGCGCAAGAGCACCAGCGAGCCGAGCGGATTGGCGCGTCGCCATGCGAACGGCGTGCGCCGGTCTGGCGGCAGCGACTCGGGCAAGATGAAAATGCCGTAGAGACCGTTGCCGAGGCTCAGTGCCGCCGCGATCCAGAACGGCAGCCGGGGATCAACATTGCCTGCAAGCCCGCCGAGCGCGGGCCCAAACACGAAGCCCGCGCCGAAAGCGACCCCCAACATGCCGAAGCGAGCAGCGCGTTTCTCCGCCGGCGTCACGTCGGCGATATAGGCGTAGGCGGCGGAAATACTGCCCGCGCAGATGCCGGAGATGATGCGCCCGGCGAACAGCCACCACAGCGTCGGCGCCAGCGCCATCAGAATGTAGTCGAGGCCAAGGCCAAAGTTCGAGATCAGGATGACGGGCTTGCGGCCGAAGCGGTCCGCCAGCATGCCGTGCACCGGCGAGAACACGAACTGCATCAGCGCCCAGGCGGTGCCGAACAGGCCGAGATAGTCGGCGCCGCGCGCCGCGTCGCCGCCCACAAAATCGACGACCAGCCGCGGCAGCACCGGAATGATGATGCCGAGCGCCAGCATGTCCAAAAGCACGGTGATGAAGACGAAGATGAAGGCGGCAGAGCGCGCCGGCGCGATCGATGTGGCTTCAGTCATGGGACTACTGCACTGGCTTTACCGAATGTCCGTTCAGGCCCGCGTTCTCGCCGTTCGTACCCGCGCAAACGGGAACCCAGGGCCACTGACTCCCATTCTTCAATTTGTCGCGCTGGGTCCCCGCTTTCGCGGGGACGAACGGTGGAGATCTCGTGAACGGCAGAGATACCATCACGTCCGCCGCTTTCGCTTCGCATATGGATTCTTCTTTTCCCGCAGCATCAATCGGATCGGCGTGCCGGGAAGGTCGAAGGCCTCGCGTAGCGCGTTGACCAGATAGCGCCGGTAGTCGTCCGGCACCGCATCGGCGCGGCTGCAGAACAGAACAAAGGTCGGCGGCCTGCTCTTGGGCTGCGTCAGGTAGTCGAGCCTGATGCGCCGGCCAGAGACTGCGGGCGGTGGATGCGCGGAGGTGACCTCGGACAGAAAGCGGTTGAGCACGCTCGTCGGCGCACGCTTGTTCCAGACCGCATGTGCCTCGATGACGGCCGGCATCAACCGGTCAAGCCCCGCACCGGTGAGACCCGACACCGCCACGATCGGCACGCCTTTGACTTGCGGCAACCAGTGATCAGTCTCCGCGCGCAGCTTTCTCGTCGCGGCCGCTCCACCGTCCATCAAATCCCACTTGTTCATGCCGATGACGAGCGCGCGGCCTTCGCGCTCGATGAGATCAGCGATGCGCAGGTCCTGCTCCTCGAACGGATGCTGCGCATCCAGGAGCAGGATCACAACATCGGCGAAGCGGATCGCATTGAGCGTGTCCGCAACCGAAAGCTTCTCGAGCTTCTGCTCGATCCGGGAGGGCCTGCGCAGACCCGCTGTATCATGCACGCGGAAGCGCTGGGCGCGCCACTCGAGAGTGACCGCGATCGCGTCACGCGTGATCCCGGCTTCAGGTCCGGTGAGCAGGCGCTCTTCGCCGATCAGCCGGTTGACGAGCGTCGACTTGCCGCTGTTCGGCCGGCCCACCACGGCCACGTTGATCGGCCGCTCGGCCGGCTTCGCCACTTCTTCCGTTGCTGCGGCCGTCGCTCCAGGCAAGGTCGTGCGCAACGCCTCGTAGAGATCGGCGAGCCCTTCTCCGTGCTCCGCCGAGATCGCCACCGGATCGCCCAAGCCCAGCGCATAGGCTTCGAGCGCGCCCGCCGCACCGGCACGGCCTTCGCTCTTGTTGGCGACGAGGATCGCGGGCTTGCCCGAGCGCCGCACCAGATTGGCGAATGCTTCGTCGACTGGCGTGGTTCCAGCACGCGCGTCGACCACGAAGAGGATCGCGTCCGCCGCCGCGAGCGCGGTCTCGGTCTGCGCCTGCATGCGGGCGGTGAGGCTCTCGGGCGCAGCGGTCTCAAGGCCTGCGGTATCGATCACCGTGAAGGTGAGATCGCCGAGCCGGCCAGTGCCTTCGCGGCGGTCACGGGTGACGCCCGGCAGGTCGTCGACCAAAGCAAGCCGCTTGCCGACCAGCCGATTGAACAGGGTGGACTTGCCGACATTCGGCCGTCCGACGATGGCGACCGTGAAACTCATGACAGGAAGCGCATGGTCGGCGCCGACAGGTTCGAAGATCGTCGCCGCTTCATGCCGCGGCGCGGCGCCAAACGCAATCAACTGTGCAATTGGCTGCGCAATCAGCGCGTCGGGGGCGGATCCGGCCACTGTACGCCGCCGCCAGACTGGCTACCGCCGCCGCGCGGCGCCGGCGGATCAGGCCATTGCACGCCACCGCCGCTGCCGCCAGCCTGTTGTGATCGCTGCGGTTGCTCGCCCTGTTGCGGCTCAGGAGCGCGGCGAGCCGCGGCAGGCTGCCGCTCTTGCGCGGGCGGCTGCCGCTCGGCAGTCGCCGGCTTCGGCTTGGGCTTCGGCTTGGCTTTTTCGCGCGGCGCTGGCTGATATTCTTCCGGCTTGGCCGTATCTGCGTTGGTCGCGTCAGTCCTGGTCGCATCAGTCTTGGCCGCAGTCCTGGCCGCAGTCTTGCCGGTGGCCTGGCGCGGCGGCGGGCTGACGCTCTGGGTATCGGTGACAGTATACCCGTTCTCCTGTGGGGGCTGCTGATTGCCCTTCACCAGTTCGGACGGAATGCCCTGCGTCACGCCTGGCACGCCTTCGGGGAACACCGCTTTGCGATCGCCCGGAAGCTTTTTCTTAGTATTGAAAAGCTCGCCGGAGAACCAATCGGACGGGTCGATCGCATCTCCGACGCTGGCACAGCCGCCGAGCGGCAGGATCAGCGTTGACGTGACGAGAATGATGCGCATCAGACTGGTCATTGCATGGCCCCTCATGTGCCGGCTGCCACCAGCGCGCTCAGCATCTCGATGCGAGAGCGAGTCGCCGGAGGCGTCTGGATGTCCGTGACAATGAGATCGAACCAGCGCTTGGCGCCGGCCGTGTCACCCGCGCGCCAAGCCCCGAGCGCCAACAGCTCTCGGGCCGTGTACCGGTACGGTCGTCCTTCCGACGCCAGCGGCTCAAGACGCGAGCGCGCCTCGTTAAAGGAGCCCGCATCGATGTACAGCGAGCCCGCCCGCAAACCGGCCAGATCGCGCCACGCCGGATCAACCGACCTGTCATCGGCGATCTTCTCATAGGCACCGATTCCAAGCTTGGCGTCGCGCTGTGCCAATTCGGCAGCTTGCCGCACGCGGGCAAGATCACGATAGCTCGCGGTACCGTCGGCCGCGACCTTGGCATAGGCGCTTTCGGCCTCGGCCGCCTTGCCCTCCTGGTCGAGCGTCTGCGCCGCTTCGAAGGCGGCGCCGGTTTCGGCCGCACGCTTAGTCTCGTACCACTCGTAAGCCCGCCAGCCGCCCACCCCGGCAAGGATCAGGAAGATGCCGACATAGACGAGGTTCTGGTAGCGATCCCACAGCTTCTGCAGCCGTTCGCGGCGTACTTCCTCGTCGACTTCGCGGAAGATATCGGACACGCAGCAAGTTCCTGTATCTCAAAGCTTATCTTATGAGGCTTATCTTATAAGGGTTTCGCAAGCCCCGCCCGATTCCCATTGAGTCCGCGCAATAGCCTAACGATGTGGCGGCGGCAAGGCAAAATCCACCGCTAACTATCGGCCCTACCTCGAAAAATCCCTTTGTTTCCGGAACCTTGGCCGGACCGGACCGCCCCGGAGGGGGCCATGTTCATGGTCGGTTTTCCTCAACAACCACAGGCCGATGGCGAGCTTCGCGGATGGCCCGCCGGAATGGGACGCGCTGCTTACGGCTTCCGCTTCGCTCTCATCTCGTAGGTGTGCTCGCGGCCCGGAAACACGCGCGCACGCACCTCCTTGGCATAGCCCGCGATGGCGGCCTCAATGCCGGGCCCGAGGTCACCGTAGCGCTTGACGAATTTGGGCACTCGCGGAGAGAGCCCCAGCATGTCCTCCAGCACCAGGATTTGGCCGTCGCAGGCGGGGCTCGCTCCGATGCCGATGGTTGGGATCGGAATCTTCTCGGTGATGCGGCGCCCGAGCGGCTCGGCCACAGCCTCAATCACCACCGAGAAAGCCCCGGCCTCGGCGACCGCCATGGCGTCGGCCTCGATCGGCGCCCAATCCACCTCGTCGCGGCCTTGCGCGCGGAACGATCCGAGCGTGTTGATCGACTGCGGCGTCAGCCCGACGTGACCCATCACCGGCACGCCGCGCTCGACCAGGAACGCGATGGTCTCGGCCATACGGCGACCACCCTCAAGCTTGATGGCGCCACAGTGGGTTTCCTTGAGCGCGCGCACGCAGGACGCAAACGCCTGCTCCTTCGACTGCTCATAAGAGCCGAACGGCATGTCGACTACGACCAGCGCGCGGCGCGAGCCACGCATCACGGCGTGTCCCTGCAGGATCATCATGTCGAGCGTCACCGGGACCGTGGTCTCGAAGCCATGCATGACCATGCCGAGCGAGTCGCCGACCAGGATCACGTCGCAATAGCGATCGACCAGGCGCGCCGTATGGGCGTGATACGAGGTGAGGCACACGATCGGCTCGCCGCCCTTGCGGGCGCGAATGTCAGGCGCGGTCAGCCGCTTGATCTCTTGCTGCACTGACATGCTCAGCTCCCGAACACAGGCACGCCGATGACCCAAGGATGGAACCAGAAGCCGAGCACGAAATAAATGAGCGTGCCGACAACGACTACGATGAAGTCGTTTCGATATCCACTGCCTGTCACAACGGCTGGCGCCGGTGCATCGGTGCGCCGCTTGAGCGAGATGCGGTCGTAGACGGCCCAGGCCAGGATCGAGGCGAACAAAATGATTGAGCCAAGATCGCCATTGGACAAGAGGTGCGCCACCGCCCACAGCTTCACACCGACCAGCATTGGATGCTTGAGCACGCGCTTGATCTGGCCCGGAATATAGGCGGCCACGATCGCGATGATCGCGGGCCACACCAGAAGCTCCGTCACATGGCGAGTCCAGCGTGGCGGCATCCAGATGTCGATATAGCCGCCCGCCCGATAGTGCGCAAAGCCATAGCCGATCAGCAGGATGCCCACCAGCGACACCAGAGAGAACAAGCCCTTGTAGGGCCCCTCGCCGATGCGCGCGATCACGGCCGCCCGCTGCGGCCGCAAGGCAACGAGGGTGTGGCTGCCGAGAAAGACGGCGAGCCCGATGATCATGATTGCAAGGCCCGTGAATGCAAGGCTCATGCGGCCTCCCCACCGACAGTCCAACAGCGCAACCCGGATGAGCTGACGCTTCGCGCCGCCATCTTCGCCTGCCCCGCTGTCTCCTCACAAGCGCCCCGGAAGCGAAATCGGGTGGCAACCATATTTGCGGCCGGGCAGACCTCCAGGCGCCTGATCCGAGCGGCCTGATTCATAAGTACACGATCTGGTGCCCCGCTTCCGAATTTCGTTATACAGGGCGCAACTTCTGACGCGCCAGCGAGGCTCTCAAGGAGACGCATGAACACACGGTTTCAGGTCGCCATCATCGGAGGCGGGCCGGTCGGCATGGCGCTGGCGATCGAGCTCGGCCAGCGCGGGATTTCATGCGTCAATGTGGAGCGGCGCACGGAGCCGCATCGGATTCCGAAAGGCCAGGGGCTCACGCAGCACGCGATGGAACACTTCTACCGCTGGGGCGTCGCCGACAAGGTGCGATCGGCCCGCGTTCTGCCGCAAGGCTTTTCCTTGAGGGGTATCACGGCCTATCTCAATCTCAGTAGCGAGTACTGGTACTCGCCGCCCTTTCGTGAAGTCGTCAACACATACTATTTCCAGGACAGCGAGAGGCTGCCGCAATATCTGACCGAAAGCGTTCTGCAAACACGGATGGCCGAGCTTTCCAGCGTTCACAGTCGGATCGGCTGGACCGCGGAAACGATTGAGCAGGATGATGCGGGCGTCCGCGTCGGCATCGTCTCGCAACAGGGGGAGCCTGAAATCATCGAAGCGGACTATGCGGTCGGCTGCGACGGCAGCCACTCGACCGTTCGCACCCTGGTCGGCATCGAGCGTGACCGCCAGGATTTTGACCAGCTCATGGTTCTGGCAGTCATTCGGTCACGCGAGCTGCATGAAGGCCTCAAACGCTTCCCGCCGCGCTCGACCTATCGTGCGATGGATCCGGAGCTCAAGGGCTACTGGCGGTTCTTCGGACGGGTCGATGCCGAAGAAGGCTTTTTCTTCCATGCGCCGGTCCCGAAGGATACGACCAGGGACAACTACGACTTTCACGGGCTGATGGAGCGGGCTGCCGGCTTCAAGTTTGCGTGCGAATTCGACTATGTCGGGTTCTGGGACATGGCGGTCGCGATCGCCAAACAATATCAGGTCGGTCGGGTGTTCATTGCGGGCGATGCCGCCCACAGCCACCCGCCCTACGGCGGCTATGGGCTCAACAACGGGCTCGACGACGTCTCCAATCTCGGCTGGAAGCTCGCCGCGCGTCTCAACGGCTGGGGCAGCGACGCCCTGTTGCAAACCTATACCGAGGAGCGGCAACCGGTTTTCTGGGAAACCGCCGAGGATTTCATTCTTGGGCGCATCAGGGCCGATCGAGATCTTCTCGAACGTTACGACCCGGATCGGGATCGTGAGGAATTCGAACGCGCCTGGGAGAAAGCCAAGACCGACACCGCCATGCGCGCGATGACCTACGACCCACACTGCGAAGGATCATCGATCGTCTTTGGACCGCCGGGCAGCGTCTGTAGCGCGCACGGCACGCATACGTTCGAGGCCCGGCCCGGCCACCACCTGCCATCGCGACAGCTGTCGAACGGACGAAACGTGTTCGAGGCGCTGGGCCGCGAATTCACGCTGTTGGCATTCGGTGCCGAGGACCGCGCGGTCGCAATGTTCGAGCAGGCATCGACCTTGCTCGGCGTGCCGCTGACGGTGATCCGCGACAGCGATGCCGGCGAGCGTGAGGCCTACAAGGCGCGACTTATTTTGGTGCGCCCCGATCACTACGTTGCGTGGACCGGTGACAGCGCGCCGGACAACGCCATGGCAATCATAGGCAAGGCGGTCGGTCGCGCAGCTAAGTCGTTGCCTTTGTGATGCTCAATACATTCAAACACTGGCGGGTGGCGTTACATGAGTATGCTGCAAACGCTGACGTTGATCGTTTTCACGATAATCTTGGAACCTCGAATCAGGCGATCTCGATACCTTTCAAATCAGGAGAATTGGCTGTACGCTACGATGGATTGCAAAGTCGGCGGGTGCTAACGGGCACAGGCTGGAGACATCCCAATGATCGAAACCGGCCACGCTGACGCCGCGGTCGTCAGCGACGCGGACAGGGGACGGCGCCGCAAAAGTAGTGTTCTCGGCTTGGTACCGGGCTTCGTCTACATTCTGGCGTTGTTCATCATCGGGCAGTTCTTCTTCACGGACCCGCGAGCAATACTCGTCAATATCGGCAGATACCAGCTTGCGTGGGTCGAAGTCCTGTTAGTTGCCGCCGCCATCATGGCGATGGCGGAGCAGATCAAAGTGGCCACCCCAGGCGTGAACAATACCACCGAGGTGCTGTTCATGGGGGCGATTGCCATCATCCAAATCGTGCTGTTCGCCCTTGCCGCCGCCAAGGTGCAAAGTCTCGCGATCTTCGACAACACGGAGTTCCTGCTTCTCACAGTCATCAATTTGGCACAGACCGCCGTGGCCTATCAGATCAACTCCGCGACGCTGATGCGAACCATCTCTTCGTCCTGACAGGCTTTCGTTGGAGTTGATCCATCTCCTGATCCGCTCATTGGTGATGATGAGAGAGGTGCCATGCGGCGCCTCGATCACCATCTTTGGGTCTTACACCCACCGGCGAATGCCCGCCGTCGACGTTGATCGCCGTGCCGGCGATGTAGGACGCCTGATCCGATGCCAGGAAACATGCCAGGTTGGCGAACTCTTCCGCCTTGCCGATGCGGCGCAGCGGAATGTCCTTGGCGCGGCAGGCGATATAGTCCGCCAGCGGGATTCCTTCCTTGGCGGCGCGCTGCACATGCTGATCGGCTTCGATAAAGCCAACGAGCATCGCATTGACCAGGATGTTGTGCGGCGCGCCTT
>Ga0137394_10003445_pt1 | contig 11874 bp, 8 predicted proteins | sample czobulk116metaG_FD_108278 | JGI IMG/M metagenome (GOLD analysis project Ga0137394, IMG submission 108278) | Vadose zone soil microbial communities from Angelo Coast Range Reserve, California, USA - czobulk1.16 metaG | ecosystem: Environmental > Terrestrial > Soil > Vadose zone | place: USA... | reverse complement strand
GAACAGCGGTTGAGCGGCATCCGATCCGCCCTGCGCGAGATACGCCTCGCCGAGCCAGACGAGTGTCGCGACGTCGTCGGGGCGGAGTTGAAGCGCTCTGTCGAACGCCACGACAGATTTTGCGAGCGGTCCCTTCGCTTTGTAGAGATGCCCGAGATAGTAAGGCCACCGTCTGTCGGCGGGCGTGAGCATCTGCGCGTTGAGATAGCAGGCTTCGGCGGCATCGAAATACGACGCCGCCATGAGGAGTTCGCCCAGCTCGCCGTAAGCCGTGGCGAGGTCGGTGCCGTTGGTTCCGTCGCGCTCGGCCCGGCCGGCGAGCGAGGAGTATCGAGCGCGCAGCTGGTCGCGGACCGATGGTTCCATTGCGGAGAGATCGGGCAGGGGGACCGGCTGCAATCCCGCCCGAGTCGATCGTGGTCCGCAGGCGCCGGCGGCCGTCGCGCACGCGACTGCCACGGCGACGCGTGCCAATCCGACTCCGATCACCGTGCGGCGCCTTTGCCTTGCCTCAGAACAGACCACGTGTCGATAGCGACCGCAGACCATTCTTCGACGCGGCCATCGGGCCAGTGGACGCGCACCGTCGGCGGGTCGGTCCCGTCGCCAAGGCCCACGACAACGCGCGGGTCATTTGCCGACGCGTAGCTTCCGTCCGACCTGGCCCGGCGCCACAGGGTCGGCGCGTTCTTGCGAATCACCTCGACGCGTGCTCCCAACATGTCCCGCCCGTTGACTGACCCGCCCAGCAGGCGCACGCCGATCCAATGGTTGCGACTCCCCACGGTGTTGATCAGCAGGCGGGCCGGCGAGTGAAGGTTGGAGATGACGACGTCGATGTCCCCGTCGTTGTCGATGTCCCCGAACGCGGCGCCGCGGCTGACCTCGAATTGCTGGAACACCGACCCCGCCTGCGGCGTCACATCCTCGAATCGTCCGTTGCGCAGATTGCGGAAGAGGAGCTTGCGCTCACCGTAAGGAAACCGCTCCTCGCCGCGCTCCTTGATTGCTTCGATCGCGCCGTTGGCGACGAGCAGGTCCAGCCAGCCATCGTTATCGAAATCGAACCAGGCGGTGCCAAACCCGGTGTAGCCGAGACTCATCGGGCCAAGTCCCGACGAGGCGCTCACATCTTCGAACAGGCCGGAACCGAGATTGCGATAGAGATTGTTTCCTTCGGACGGCAATTGCGTCGTGAAGAGATCTTCGGCCCCGTCATTGTCGAAATCGCCGGCGTCAACGCCCATGCTGCCTTTCGGCTTGCCGTCTGCGCCAACCGCCACGCCCGCGAGCAGGCTCGTGTTCTTGAACGTGCCGTTCCGCCGATTCATCCACAGGACGTTGTCGCGGCCGTCGTTTGCCACATACAGGTCAATCCAGCCGTCGTTGTCGAAATCGGCGGTTGCCACGCCGAGCGCCGGACCGAAGGGGCCTCCAGGCAAGGCGGTCGCGGTGACGTCCGTGAACGTGCCGTTTCGGTTGTTGTGAAACAAGCGATCGCGCTGCGGACGATACACGGCCGGAGGACAGTAGTCGCGCCTGCCCGTGAGGCCCGTACACCTCTGATCCGACGGAATGTCCCAGCCGACGTAGTTGCCGACGTACAAGTCGAGCCATCCATCGCGGTCGTAGTCAACAAACGCCGCGGACACGCTCCAGCCAGAGATGTCGGTACCACTCTGTTTCGACACATCGGTGAACGTTCCGTCGCCGTTGTTGCGAAACAGCTGGTTCCGTCCGAGATTCGTCACGTAGAGGTCCACCCACCCATCGTTGTTGAAATCCGCCACGGCGACACCCATGTTGTACCCGTGCGTGTCGATTCCGCTCTGTTCGGTGACGTCGGTGAAATGCAGCGTGCGCGTGCCGTCCGGGTTCACGACCAGGTCATTCCTGAAAAGGCGTCCTTTGAGCGGCAGGGAGGCGGCTGGGATCGTCGCGTCGCTCAGCGTCTTTCCGCCGAGCATCTGTCCCTGCGCGAAGAAGACATCGAGGTCGCCGTCGTTGTCGTAGTCGAGCAGCGCAACACCACCCGGCAGCATCTCGGGATAATAGAATTCGCCGGACATCCCGTTGAAATAGGTGAACCTCAGGCCGCTCTCGGTCGCTCGGTCGGCGAACCACTCGCGGCCGCCGCCGTGTGCGACCGCGCCCGACGTGGCCGGGCTCGCGCGTGGAGACGCATCTGAGTGACAGCCCGCCACGAGACCGAGCATCAGAAGAATTGGCACACGGGCGTTGACCATTCGGCTCAACACCGCACATCGTGGATTGGCGCCCGAACGATTGAACTGTCGCCGTCTTGCCGCGGCTTTCTTGCTTGACACTGTCGAAGGCCGGGTGGTAGGTTCGCTCGATTTTACCTCTCGGTGCCCTCATTTTGTGACTACTGGCGATCGGTATTCCGCGATTTACTACCGAACTCTCGGAGGGGCACTATGGTGGATGGGTATCGAGTGGGTCGCATCGCTGCGGCGGTGTGGATTCTTGCCGTTCCCGCGGCGACATTCGCGCAGCAGACCAACGGCGGGATCGCCGGTATTGCACGAGACGCCTCCGGTGCCGTCCTCCCGGGGGTGACCGTCGAAGCGAGCAGCCCGGTTTTGATCGAGCGCGTCCGGACGGTCACGACGGACGGGGACGGCCGGTACAACGTCGTCGAATTGCCTCCCGGCAGCTATACGGTGACCTTCAGTCTGCCGGGGTTCAGCGCCGTCAAGAACGAGGGCCTCGAGCTGAACGCGGGCGTCACGCTCACGGTGAACGCTGAGTTGCGCGTCGGAGCGCTGGAGGAAACGGTCATCGTCACCGGGGCCTCTCCGATCGTCGACACGCAGAACGTCCGCAAGCAGATTGTAGCCACGCGCGAGCTGCTCGACGCGCTGCCGACCAGCACGAAGAACATCAACACGTTGGTGGCACTCGCTCCCGGCTTCACCGGGGTCAACGACGTTGGCGGTCGCTACTTTGCCGAGCCCGGTGCGTATCACGGTAAGCGCGGCACGAAAGTCTACTTCGACGGCATGGGCATCGAGAACAGCGCCGGCAACAGCAGCTACCAGGTCAACGCCGCGGTTGTCGAAGAGATGGTGCTGCAAACCAGCGGCATTTCCGCCGAGGTCAATGCCGACGGTCCCGTGATGAACGTCGTGCCGAAGGAAGGCGGGAACACGTTCCGAACGCTTCTGAACGGAACCTACAGCGGCACAGGGATGGAGAGCAGCAATCTCACCGACGCGCTGCGCGCCCGCGGTCTCGAAACCGGAAACAAGACGATCAAGATTTTCGACGAGGCGGTCAGCGTCGGCGGACCTATCAAGCGCGATCGTCTCTGGTTTTTCGCCGCTGCGCGCACCTGGGGTATGGCGCGGCAGTTTGCCGGCGTGTACTGGAACAAAACGCAGGGCGAGCTCCTGAGCCCGCCCGGCGCCGACCTCGAAGTGGTGCGGCTCACGCCTTGGATCGATCGGCCGCTCGACGTGCACAGCGGGCGATGGGAGTGGTACGACACGTACCTCGGCCGACTGACGTGGCAGGCAACGCCCAAACACAAATTCAACATCCTCAGCGACAACCAGCTCGCCTGTAATTGCGGATCGACTTCCTCGGCGCAACTGCAGGAGGTCGGCGGTGGCTATCGGTTCGAGCCGAATCGATTCATCCAGGGCACCTACAACTCGCCGCTCACGTCGAAGCTTCTCGTCGAAGCGGGCCTCGGCGCATCCATTTCGCAGTGGAACGCGTTCTGGCAACCGGGTGTGCAGGCCCGCACGGTGCCGATCACCGATACCGGACTCGGCGTCAGCTACGGCGCGACGGCCACCTACCGCGGCCATCCGGACTACACGAACAGATACATGCTGCGCGCCGCGATGACATACGTCACCGGCTCCCACACGTTCAAGACCGGTTTCCAACGCGAGCACCTGGTGACCGACAACTTCTTCATCGCGAACGGGAACGTGCAGTACACATTTCGCAACGGCGTGCCGATCAGCATTCTGCAGCGCACGACGCCCTATCTCGAGCTCGATCGCACCGACGACCTCGGCATCTTTGCGCAGGACCAATGGAGGGTCGGCCGCTTCACCTTGAATCTGGGGCTGCGGTTCGACTACGTCAACGGCTACGTGCCCGACCAGGACACGCCCGGACAGCCGGATCCGAAGTTCTTCGAGCGCTTCCCCGGCTCGCCTCTGTCAAATCCGTGGGTGGGCGAGCGGAAATTGACAGCGGTGGACGGGATTCCGTCGTGGAAGGATCTGAATCCGCGGGTTGGCGTTGCCTGGGACATCTTCGGTAACGGGCGCACGGCGTTGAAGACATCGGTCGGTCGATACGTCGCGAAGACGAACGTCGACGTCGCTGTGCTGCTCAATCCGATCACGACGACGGTCAATACCGCAACCCGCTCGTGGCACGACGACAATCACAACTTCTACCCCGACTGTGACCTTGGCAATTTCCAGGCGAACAGAGAATGTGAAGCGCTCGACAACCAGAATTTTGGAAAGAGCAACCCCAACGCTGTCCGGTGGAGCGACGCCGTGCGGACCGGGTGGGGCGTGCGCGATTTCAACTGGGAGTTTGGCAGCGAAGTGCAGCACGAGCTGACGCGTGGGCTCTCGGTCAACGCCGGGTACTACTTCAACACCGGCGGCTACTACCGGAATACCGACAGCGCACAACGAGTGAGCGACAACCTCCTCGTCGGCCCCGAAGACTTCGACCAGTTTTGCGTCACCGCGCCCAGAGACCCGCGCCTGCCTGGCGGCGGTGGATATCAGATCTGCGGGCTGTCAAACGTGAAGCCCGAAAAGTTCGGACAGAACCAGACACTCGTCGATCCGGTCTCCAGGTTCGGGAAAGACATTCGGCGCAATCACTTCTTCGGATTCGGTGTGACAGCCCGGATGCCCGGCGGTGTCCGCGTCGGTGGCGGCTTCGATGCGGGTCACATGTCGAAAGATCAATGCTTCGTCGTCGACGCGCCTGGACTGACGACCTATTCGATTGGTACGACCGGGGGCTTCTGGGGACCGCAAACCGCCACCACCATCGATGGCGAGAGGACGTGTCGCGTCGAGACGCCGGTCGCAGGGCTGGCGATGGTGAAATTGAACGGGAGCGTCCCGCTGGCGAAGAAGTTCGCCGCCAGCGCCATCTATCAGGATCAGGCCGGGCCTCCCCTCGAGGCGATCTATGCGGCCACGAACGCGGAAATCGCCCCCTCCCTCGGCCGTGATTTGGCGGGAGGGGCTCGCACCGTCAACATTCCGCTCTTGATGCCGAACAGAGAGTTCGAAGGGCGAATTCGCCGGCTCGACCTGCGGTTGACGAGAAATTTCGAGCTTCCGAGGCGGGCGCGGCTCCAGGTGAACCTCGACGCCTACAACGCGTGGAACTCCAGCGCGATTCAGGCGCTCAACAACACTTTCGGTCTGAGCTGGATGAAGCCAACTCAGATTCTGGATCCGCGCATTCTTCAGGTCAGCTGCCAGCTCGCGTTCTGACGCGCGGCAGCCGTTATTGGAGCTTCACGCAGGTCGTCGAGATGTACGTCAGCGACTGCATCTTGAGGGTTGGTGCGCTCGCGTCGGCGCCAGTGCGCGTGCCCGACGCAGGCGTGATCGGTCCGCCGATCTCGACCGTGTGTCCGACGTGCAGCCCCAACAGATCTGGATCGCCCTCGAGCCGGTATTGAGCCGGCGGTTTCGATCTCGAATCAGTAATCGCGAATACCGGCGGCGTGCTCTGTCCTTCTCGACTGACGCAGCCGACCGTGATGAAGTTGCCTGCGCCCGCCGTCACACGACCTGGATTCAGCTGCGTGCCCTTTGGAATGTCCGGCTGGGCCGCGGCCAGCGCCGTCATCATCGACCAGACGATCGCGCCAATTGCCGCTCGCACGCGTCTCTCCATAGTGTCTCCTGGACGGTCCTGCCGGCGCCTTGCCGACGTTTCACGGAGTGGACGGCTGCTTGCGCAGATGGCCGTACATCAGTTCCTCGACGAACTCCACGCACTTGTATTCCATGACATGCGCGTTCGTTTCGACGTGGCGATAGAGCGGCATGCTGATTTTCCACGGCCGCGAAAAGACCTTCGGGTCCTCCATCGTCGCTTCGTAGTTGATGGTGTTGCGATCGACGAGCGTGTACCGCTCGACGACCTTGAGGGCCTCGCTGTGGAAATTCCCCGCCCGATCGAACCACGTCTGATCGTTTTGATCGGTGACGTCGATCACCAGCGCATCGCCCTCCCACCGTCCAATCGACCAACCCATCCAGGCATCCGTCGGACTCTTGGCTTTGCTGTTCATCCTGATGGTGCGGCTGGCGCTTGCGAATTCAGACGCCATCAAAATCGTATCCTGTCCCTGCACGATCTGGATCGGGTACGGCATGTACATCATGCGCGGTACTCCAGGGAGGAAGCACTTGATTTCCGGATCGCGCGCCAACCAGTTTTCGGCGTTTTCCTTCTTCTTCGCGGCGGCGGCCGGAAGGTAGGGGATCTCGTTTCCCTCGACGACTCCCGGGCCACCCGGGATGCTGAAGGCGGCGCCGAGCGCAATCACCGGCCCGCGACGCGCCTCGTGCGCCTGAAGGTCCCAGTTCGCCGTGTTCATGGCCTGCCAGATGCCGGTGAAGTCCGGTTTGCGGTCCGCGGTGCGTGGCATCGCGGTGCCTGGGCTCTGGCCGGACACCGGGGTGACGGGCCCAAGGATTGCCGCCGAAACAGCCACTCCGGCCGCGAGAATCGCAAGTCCGATCCAAGTACGCATTCCCACCCCCAGACAGGTTCAGCTGAGCATCTGATCGTGTGGCGAACAGATATCCCTTAACGGCGCGAGTGTCAAGGCACCTCCTTGCAGCGAGTGAAGCCGCGCGTCTCTTCAAATCACCGTCATGATGGTGCCCCGCGCTGTCGTGCGGAGGACGGGCGTGCAATAAGAGGTGGGGAGATCTCCGATCGCCGGCCGGACGGCCAGCGATCGGAGGCACGACACGATCGCTTATCGGGAAGGGCTCGTGCTCTTTGCCGCTTTCTCTCGAGCCTTTTTCTCCTGCACACGCGTGCCGTTGAGGGTGCCGTACATCGCCTCATTTCCCTCATGACAGGCGTATTCGTAGATCTCGTCCTTGGTGTTCTTCATGAACAGCGCCGCCGTCCACGGCCTGGCCCAGCTACCGGGATCGTCGACCGTCACTTCGTACTTCAGCGTATCGGCGTTGATGCGGCTGAACCGCTCGACGAGATGCATCTTCTCGCTGGCGCCGCCTCGACCAACGGGGGAGTCGCTGCGGAAGTTCGTCGTATCGACGATAAACGTATCGCCCTCCCACCGGCCAATCGGATCTCCCAGCCAGAGACGCACGCTGCTCGGGAGATGCGGACGATTCGTAATCGGAATCATCCGGGTGTCATGCCGCATCTCCATGTTCAGCGCCACGTGCGTCGGCGATTGCACGATTTGATAATAGTTGTTGTAGCCGGCGCCGAGCATCGGGACGCTGCCCGTGATGCACCGCTCACCGAGGCTGATGTCCTCGGGCCCGTCGAACGGGTGGGCCTTCCGGTGTTCCGCCGCCGCGGCCTGCCGCTGCTGCGCGTCAGCAGTTACCGGCGGCAGCTTGCCGGTCGGCGGATCGGTGATGAGCGAGGTCCGGCGCTCGAACCACCGCCCCACGACCCAGAACGAGTTGTAGTCGCCCGTCCCGACGTCCCTGGACTTGAACCCTTTTTCCTTGCCCAAAATGTTGTGCAGAGCGGCGAGGTAAATGGAGTCGCCGAAACCGGCATCCCCGTCGCCGCCGAATAACTCCGCGGCCTTCGCCTTCAGTTGCGCCACTTCGTCGTCGGTCAGCATGGCGCGGCCAGCCAATTCGTCCGGGCGCTCCAGCGGCGTGGCCGCGTTGTGCTCCCAGGTCCCCGACAGATCGGGATGACCATCAGGACTGCGCGGCGCCGCCGACACCTTACTGTCTTTGGGCGCCACGGTCTGGCCAGCGAGCGTGACGCCCGCCAACGAAATCGCCGCAAGTAGAACAACGAACACCTTCAGGTTCGCGACACGTCTTCGATGCACAGAACCCTCCTGTTCATCAGTGCCCGCGATTGACACCGTTCAGTACGCATGAATGATACCCCGTCCCGACCGGTCGTCCAGGGTTTTCTTAGGCCGAGCTATTTCCCATTTTCCACGGCCATTGGCCAGCAGAATGCGATTTGAGTAGACGACGCTGGTCTGGACCGTCTCGCTGGACCGGACTTTCGCTCCGCCAGCCGGCGCGATCGTGGCGCGGCGTGCGGCGCAAAGCTTTCGTATGGCGACGTGGAGCACGACGAACCGATACTGTTGGTCGCGAGCCTCGCAAAACAAAACTCGTCCACAACACGCGAGAAATCTCGCGGGTGTTTCGCGTACGAACCTGATCCTCGGTCGCCGGCGTCACGGTCGCGCTGATCGCGGCTGCGCTATTCGCCTGCGACATTCCGCCCGGTACGCCGTTCGCGTCGATCCGCCGGTCGCGCTACGACACGCAAGCCCACCGACGACGCGCGGCCGAGCGCAGATGTCTTTCCGGCGCGCATGTTAGGCTAACGGCTTCCAATGTCGACCACGGCCGCAGAGCCCGTGTATGTCACTTCAGGACTGGTTCGCCTGACCAAGCCGCAGCTGATCGGCACGATGACCGGTCTGCTGCTTGCCGCGCTGCTCGCCGCCATCGATCAGACGATCGTCGGCACCGCAGAGCCGCGCATCATTGCGTCGCTGCAGGGATTCGACCGCTACCCGTGGGTCGCGACGATCTACATGCTGACGTCCACCGTGTCGGTCCCGATCTTCGCGAGCCTGTCGGACCGCTACGGCCGCAAGCCGTTCTTCATGCTCGGCGCGATGCTGTTCGTCGTCTCGTCCGCGCTGTGCGGCGCGGCCGGCGAATTCACGTTCCTGCCGATCGACGGCATGGGCCAGCTGATCGTCTTCCGCGGACTGCAGGGCGTTGGCGGCGGCATGGTCGTCGGCATCCTCTTCACGATCGTCGGCGACATCTTTTCGCCGATCGAGCGCGGACGCTACCAGGGATTCTTCGCCGCGCTGTGGGGCGTCGCGTCGATCTTCGGTCCAACGCTCGGCGGTTGGCTGACGGACCATTGGTCGTGGCGCGCTTGCTTCTACGTCAATCTGCCGTTCGGCGTCATTGCGGTGGCGGCGATCCACTTCGAATTCCCGAATATGAAGCCGCGCGGCATCGATCACGTCCTGGACTGGGCCGGATTTGCGACGCTCATCGGCTGGATCGTGCCGCTACTGCTCGCGCTGACGTGGGCGACGCAGTACGGCTGGGGCGCGGGGCGTGTCGTGGCGCTGTTCGTCGTCTCGGCGGTGATGCTTGGTGCGCTGCTGTACGCGGAGTCGAAGGCCGCGGAGCCGATCGTCCCGCTGACGTTCTTCACACAGCCAGTGATCGCGGTCTGCTCCGTCGCGGCGTTCGTCCTCGGCGTCGGCATGTTCGGGACGATCATCTACTTGCCGCTGTTCATGCAGGGCGTCCTCGGCGTGTCGGCCACAGTCCGGCAACCTGCTCACGCCGCTCCTGATGGGCGTCGTCGTCGCGAGCATCGTCGGCGGCCAGACGATTTCGCGCACGGGCGAGTACAAGATGCTCGGTGTCGTCGGATCGGTGCTAGTCGCGATCGGTATGATTCTCTTCGCGCGCATGGACGGGGAGACGGCGCGGCTGTACGTGGCGACGGCGATGGTCGTCGCCGGCTTCGGCATGGGACTGCTGCAGCCGGTCTACACGCTCGCGGTGCAGAACGTCGCTCCGCGCGAGCGCATGGGCGCGGCGACCTCGTCCACGATCTTCTTTCGATCGATCGGCAGCACCGTCGGCGTCGCGGCGTTCGGCTCGGTGATGCTGACGCGGTATCACAACGAGTTCACGCGGACGATTCCGTCGGTGGTGCCGAAAGTCACGCGGCCCTACTTCGAGAATCCGCTGCTGCTGATGCAGGTCCGGCCGCAGCTCGAAGCCGGGTTCGGCCGCGTGCCCGGCGGCGCCGCGCTGCTGCAGCGGCTGCTCGCCGGCGTCAAGGCGGCGTTGCTCCATGGACTGCAGGAGATCTTTTTCTGGAGCGCCGTCATCATGACGGCATCGATCCTGCTTCATATGATCCTCAAGCGCGAACCGCTGCGCGTCCGCGCGCCGGCCGACGCGCCCGAGCGCGCCGCCGCATCCGCGCCTTAGGAGAGGCCAGGTGAGCGCCAGATCGAGCCGGTCGATGACGCGCGTCGAAAAACGACGACACCAAGATCGATGGCCTCCAACACGAAGCGCGCGACTGCCGCGCGCCCGTGCGCCGCTCGTTGTGAGTGGGCTGGCGATTCTCGCTTTCGCGGCGCATCGGCCGACGAGCCCACGAGTCGAAGCACGCCAGTTGCCGGCGCCCGATTCCACCGCCTGCGAGGCCACCATCGAAGGTTGGAGGTTTCCGACGCACGGTCCTTCATACATGCAATGGGAACCGGTCTTGGCGGCGCTCGCCGCGTCCGACGAGACGGTGACGCGGCCGCTGAATGTCGGCGCGTCGACGCTTGGCGGGATCGAGGCGGAGGCCTTTCGGGAACCGAGCGGGCGAGGCAATTGAGAGCGATGTCGAGCAGTGATGTCGCCCTGGCCGCGGCGATCATGAACATTCGCGACGAGTTGATCCGGGAGCTCTCACCGACAACCTTCGATGATTTGCAGGCCATCGTCTGGAAACGCACGGAGGCCGCGGCGTTCAAGCTACCGACACGTGGCAAGCGCGTCAGGAATGAGGCGATCTCCCCGTGCCGTGTGGAAGCAGACTTTACGAAGCAGCCACATCTCGTCCCTGAGGACGTCGTGTGGGGCTTGTATTTTGGCGCGAAGGCTGGCATCGCCGCCGAGCATCGGCTCCAGGACGGCTCCTTTCCGGATTCGTTCATTACCGGGATGCGTACCGGGCTGCGAATCCAGCCGTCGAGCATGATCTCGCTGCTCGACAGTGCGTCGGACGCCGCCGCACAGGTCCAAGCCCTTCGGTCGCAGGAAGCGTCCGATCGTCAGATCGAATCGGCGGTGATGAGTCGGCGCGCGCATCTCATCCGCACGCTTCCGCGGCGCGACTGGGCGGAGATCAAGGCCGCCGTGGCGTCCGTTGGCGTCAAGTACTTCTTCCCGTCAGTCTGGTAAGAAGCAAACAAAGCAGCTGCTTCAAGGAATTCGCGCCCAGAAGTCGTGCGCCATCAAAAAGTCTGCGATCGCGCGAATTTCAGGTTCGATTCCCGCCCCCGGCACCAGAAAGCGTCATTAAATATGGTCACAATTCCAGCGCATTCGATGCGCCGGCGGCATATCGACTGCTGTCACTCCTGATTTTCTAGTGCCGCCGTCAATCGATCGATCTTGTGTTGGAGCTTCCGGGCTGCCCGTTGATTGAGTTGTCGGATGAGCGCGCCGATCAGGAGAACAAAGCCGAACCCGCGGAGCGCTGGCGCCGGTTGGGACCGCGTGATGGCCTGGCCGAGCGTCAACACAACCATGGACGGTAAGAGCGGGAGGAGGTACCACCACGTCACCGTCCGAAGCAGATCGCGCTGACGTTCAAGTTCGCGTCGGTAGACGGCCATCGCGGCTGAGAGCGCCCCGTTCGTGGGCACCGGGTGTGCCACACCGCGTGTGCGAATGCGATAAATGATGAAGAGCGCTCCCGCCATGGCGAGGCCGCAGCCGATCCGACTCACGAGCTCAGGTCCACGCCAGAGGAATGCACCGAAGCCGACGACGACGAACAGGCCTGCGAGCACCTCTCGGCGATTTCGCTCGCGAATCCTTCGCT
>Ga0137394_10003444_pt1 | contig 11876 bp, 9 predicted proteins | sample czobulk116metaG_FD_108278 | JGI IMG/M metagenome (GOLD analysis project Ga0137394, IMG submission 108278) | Vadose zone soil microbial communities from Angelo Coast Range Reserve, California, USA - czobulk1.16 metaG | ecosystem: Environmental > Terrestrial > Soil > Vadose zone | place: USA... | reverse complement strand
GGGCCCCCGGCTTCGCGGAAAGGTGCTTCCCGGCGGGGGCGACTGGACCCTCCTCCGAGGAGACGGCGTTCTCGAGCTCGATCTGCGCCTCACGCTCGAGACCGACGACGGGGCCCTGATCCATATGACCTCGTTCGGGGTCCGTCACGGGCCACCGGAAGTGCTCGCCGCGCTCACGCGCGGTGAGAGGGTAGATCCGTCCACCTACTACTTCCGGACCACGCCGCGTTTCGAGACCGCGAACCCAAAGTACGCGTTCTTGAATCGCCTCCTGGCCGTCTCGAGCGGCGATCGGCGTGCCGAAGGCCCGATCTACACGATCTACGAGGTCCTATGAGGCACCGATGGATGCTCGACGAAGAGAAGTTCTCAGGCTGGCAGCGCTCGCCACGCTCGCTGGTTGCGCGCCCGTTCAACTCGCCGCTCCCGTTCCACTCCTCCCCGACACGAGGCCTGGCATGCGAACGCGTCCCCTGATGTCGGTCCGTCTGAGCACGGCCCCCACGCAGGACATCGGCGCCGGACCCCACGGCACCCGGGTCACCTTTCCGATCGTCGGAGGCTCGTTCGAGGGTGACCGGCTTCGCGGCACGGTGCTGCCGGGCGGCGATGACTGGACGATCAAGCGCCCGGACGGCATCAGCGACCTCGACCTGCGCGTTACCCTCGAGACCGACGACGGCGCACTCATCCACATGACCTTCGAGGGCATGCGCGACGACGGAGCGCCAGGAGGTCCCTACTTTCGCACCACGCCGCGTTTCGAGACTGCCGTGGCGAAGTACTCCTTCTTGAACCGACTTCTGGCCATCGGCACGGCCGGGATCCGCGCCGACGGGCCGGTTCACGTGATCGAAGAGATCCTCTGATGCAGGCGCCGCATCTCAGTGGGCGAAGACGAGCGCATCGACGTCCGATGGAGCTATCCTGATGGCGTTGAGCACGCGGACGTGTGGCAATTCACCGAGCGCGCAGAAATGCAGGCCTCAAGGTCGCACTTCTCGCCGTTCTCGACGGCGTGTCCCCTGCCTGTCGTGATCGTCTGTCCCTTAGTAAGGGACATGGCCAGTGTCTGGACACTCGACCCATGACGTGAGGGGTGGCGCGCCAGAATCGAGCTTGTCCTTTACTAAAGGACAAGCTAGTCTACACACCATGCTTGAGAAGCTCGAACCGTACGTCAGGAACCTACGTAGCTTGCCTTTCGTTGATGACATCGACGTCCAAGTGGCGCCAGCGTCAGGTTCACGAGCAATACCCGACGCGATCCTCCGCGTTCAGGCCAAGGGCGCCGAGTACCAGTTTCTTGTGGAGCTCAAGACCTCGCACTTGTCGTACCCCACGGCCGATGCCGTCCTTGCCTACACGAGACGTGAGCCTGGCATCCCTTGGGTTCTGTTCGCGCCCCACGTCGGCCGTCCGATGACAGCCCACTTGAAGAACGCAGGTCTGAACTTCATGGACTTGGCGGGCAACTGCTGGATCACGCTTGGCACCGACCATGTGGCCGAAGTCGTCGGTCGCAGCATTGACAGAGCGCCACAAGAGCGTGCGCTACGGGCCCCTGCCTACCAAGCCCTCTTCGCACTCCTGGCGCGGCCAGACAGCATCTCTCGGCCAATTCGCTCACTCGCAGAAGCCGCGGGCGTCAGCAAGTCAGCAGTCGCGGGTCTCTTGAACAGACTCGAGGCCGAAGGATTTGTTGGGCGCAGCGGGCCAAAGAGACACTTGCTGCACCGAAAGATTCTGATCGACCGGTGGGTCACAGGATACGCGGAAGTGCTACGTCCTTCCTTGCTGGTTGGACGCTTCGACGCGCTCGAGCGCGATCCCTCGATGTTGGAAGAGCGTATCGAGAACGCGCTAGATGATCGCATTCGGTGGACCTGGAGCGGAGGACCTGCGGCATTCCGTCTGACCAAGCATTTTCGTGGTGAGTCGTTGACCATGCTCGGAGACTGGAGCAGCGACTTGACCCGAGAACTTCGGCTGCTGCCCAGCAAGACTGGTCGTCTCTCGATCCTGCGGCCAGTGGGGCCTTTGACGTTTGATGGTGCAATGCCTCGGACTGCCCACCCGTTACTCGTGTACGCGGAATTGCTTGCCACCCCCCACGAACGCAGCGCCGAAGCTGCGCTTGAGCTTAGAGAACGCTTCTTGGAGTTGCCGCAGTGAAGTTCTCTTTCACTGATGCTCAGGTCGCCGCGATCCGCGATCTGCGAAGATTGTGGCCCGAGGTTGCTCTCGTCCTTGTGGGAGCAGGGGGATTGGCCGTCCACAAGCAGATGCATTGGCGCAGGACCAACGACCTCGATCTCTCGATCTCGCTATCTGCCAGCGAGTTCCCGGGGGGGCTCGAACTAGTACCTGGATGGAGACGGCACTCGCACAAGGAACATGAATTCATCTCGCCGCTCAGCGTGAAGATTGATTTCATTCGCGGAGGGCTGCAAGACTTGGCTCGGCGAGAGCTCGTGTGGCCGAACGGGTTCAAGATGAATCTGACAGGGTTCAGACATGTCTTCGCGAGAGCCCTGCCACTCGAAGTAGAAGCGGGACTGCAAATCCATGTCGCACCTCTTCCAGTGATCGTTCTTCTGAAGATGGTGGCCTGGTTGGATCGCCCCGCCGAGCGCGAACGCGATCTCGAAGACCTTGCGCACGTGTTCGATGAATTTGTCGAACCACAAGACGAAGCGTTCTATGGCCCCGAAGTCATTGCCCAACAGATCAGCGTTGAGTACGTCAGCGCGTATCTTCTAGGGCGCGAATTGGGATTGCTCGTTGACGCCGAGGAGCGCGCCTTGGCCGAACGTTTCATCGGGAAACTCCTGGCGGATGAGGCTACTCGCTCACTGATGGCTCGTCTCGGTCCCCGCGGTTGGAACGGCAATGCCGAGGAACTAGCTCCAAGGCTAGAGCTTTTCCTTCGCGGCTTCCGTGCAACTCAACCCGCGGAAACCGCCTCGTCCTATCGGTGATAAGCGGCGCTAAGTGAAGCACCAGCGCGCGTCGAGCGCTGGTCCAGGGTCCAGGATCGCACCCCACGCCCGCATTCACCTGCGGTTGCACCGAATCCACCGAATCGTTTCAGCATCGTTTCGGTGGCGAGATCGCCTTGCGAAACCGGCGCTTCACATGCATTCCACGCAGGCTGGGGGACCAGGAGCCCCGATGCCCATTCGCAACGTATCGCTGGCCACGCCCTTCGTCGTCCTCGCGCTGGCGATCGCCGGCTTCACGCTCACCTCCGTGTGGATCCAGCGCCACAGCGCGCAGCTCCGGGAACCCGCGTTCGCGGCGCTCGCCTCGTCGGTGCGCGATCTTGGCGAGTTGGTGGAGATGCGCGCGCAGTTGCATCGCGCCATCGTCGCGCGGGACGAAGAAGGCGAGGGCGGAGATCAGGAAGGTGCGCTGCGCGACCTGCGCGCCGCGTTCACGCGGTATGCCGCCGCGCAGTCCGCGCCGCCTGCCCAGCTCGCGGCCGCCCTCGGCGGCTTCGAGCGCGACGCGCCAGGAACGGACGCCCGTGAGGCGCACCGCTCGGGCGACGGCCTCGGCAACCTCCTGATGGACGAGCTTGCCGTGGGAACGCGCCGGGCCGGCGGCGCTTCCGAGCGCCTGGAGGAGATCCGCGGCCGGTCGCTGCGGCTGGTCAACGCGCTGAACTTGCTCTGGGCGTCGCTCGCGCTGGCCGGCGGAGTGGTCGCCGCGGTGCTGGTGCGGCGGCACCAGCGCGTCGTCGAGCGGCTCCGGCGCGTCGAGCGGGCGCGCGCGTCGGAGCTGGAGCAGTTCGCCGGTCGCGTCGCGCACGACATCCTGAGCCCGCTCGCGCCCGTTTCGCCCGGCTTGCAGGTGCTCTCGCGCAAACTGGACGGCGACTCCGCGGCGCACAGGGCGGTCACCGCCATCCGGCGCAGCCTGGATCGCGTTTCGATCATCGTCGACGAGCTGCTCCGGTTCGCGCGTTCGGGGGCGCAGCCTGTTCCGGGAGAGCGCGCCGACATCGCCCGCGTGCTGGAATCCGTTCGGGATGAGCTCGCGCCCGATGCCGAGCAGAGCGGCGTCACGCTCCGGTTCGAGGCGGCGCCGCAGGTCGAGGTGGCCTGCGGGGAGGGCGCAATGCTCGTGGTCATCCAGAATCTAGTCCGCAACGCGATCAAGTACATCGGCGACGGACCGCACCGCCTCGTGGTCACGCGCGCGGTGGTGGCAGCGCAGAGCGTACGCCTGAGCGTGCAGGATTCCGGACCGGGGCTTCCGGTGGGAATGGAACAGGCCGTCTTCGCGCCCTACGTGCGCGCGCCGGGGACGCACGCGCCAGGCATCGGACTGGGGCTCGCGACGGTGAAGCGCATCGTCGAATCGCGGCGCGGCCGCGTTGGCGTCTGGTCCGAGCCGCGCAAGGGAGCGACCTTCTGGGTCGATCTTCCCCTCGCGAGCCGCATCTGAGCGAGCGGCCAGCTCGTCACCGCACCATGCCTACGCCAAGATGGCTGCAAGATCACGCCGGGCGGCGGAAAGCAGGGCCGAAGTGATCGATCCGCGCCGCAAGTGCGCGCAGCGCCGACAACCGCTCCGTTGCTGCGCCCATTCGGACTTCCTTACAGTGACAGGAGTCGTTTCCAGCCAACGCGAGAGCTGCCGTGCCCTTCCGATCACGGGTTTTCCTGGTCCTCGCCGTCGTCGGCTTCGTTCCGCTGCTGGTGCTCGGCTGGCTGTCCTTCTCGGTCAATCGGGCCGAGCTGGAAACGACCGTCGGGCGCGCGCACGAGGCGACCGCGATCGCCGCAGCCCGCGCGTGCGAACGATGGGTGGCGCAGACCCTCGACTCGCTGCGGCTCTCGCTGTCCGCCATCTCCTTCGATCAGCTGACCCCGGCCGAAGCGGCGACGGTGCTGCGCATCCCGTACCGGCAGCTGGACCCGGTGGAGGCGATCGCCCTCCTCGACGAAAGCGGCAACGCGCTCGTCCCGCCTCTCATCGAGGGCAAGTCCGGCGTGCGGCAGCTCGATCAGGAGGACGTCGATCTCTTCGCCCACCACGTCCCGTTCGCGTATGCGACCGCGGCGGGTGCTGCCATCGGGCCGCCGTACCGGGGGAAGTCGGGCTCCGCGCGCCTGGCCGTGGCGGTCCGCACGGGCTTGCCCGGGCCCGACGGCGCGCCACTCCTGATCGTGGCTGCGCAGCTCTCGCTCGACCAGCTCGAGCGCCAGATGCGCGAGCTGGCGCAGGACGGCAGCGTCGCCTACCTCGTGGATCGCGACGGCACTGTGATCGCCGGGACGGCGGGTTCCCCGCTCACTCCCGCCGAGGTGGACCTGATCAAGGCGGGCGTGGCGAGCTCGCACGCCCTGTCCAGGCAAGTGCGGCGAGGCAATGGGACCGACTGGCTGGCCGCCTTCGCTCCGCTGGGCGATCTCGGCTGGGGAGTGGTGATCGCGCAGCCGGCCGGGCGCGCCCTGCGCCCCGCGGACCGCGTGCGCCTGTACACGCTGTTCTGGGCAGGGGTGACGCTGGTCCTGGTGACGCTGCTCGGCGCGTTCCTCTCTCGAGGTCTCACCGAACCCATTCGCCATCTTTCGATCGCCGCGAGCGCGCTCACCGAGGGTCGCTATGACCATACCGCGCAGGTGGAGACCAACGACGAGCTGGGCAGGTTCGCCGTCGCCTTCAATCACATGGCGCGCGAGGTCCGCCGCCGCGACGACGAGATCCGCCGATGGAACGCGGAGCTGCAGGATCGGGTGGACCGCCGCACCGCCGAGCTGAAGGAAGCGCAGGACCAGATCCAGAGGTCGCGCCGGCTCGCCGCGCTGGGGTCGATGGCGGCCGGCATCGCGCATGAGCTGAACAACCCGCTGACCGCCCTGACCGGCGCTGCCTCGTTGCTGCGCCAGCAGCTCGATCCCGGCGGGGCGCAGGATGGCTTGGTTCGGATCCTCGTCGAGCAGTCCGCGCGCGTCGCGCAGCTCGGGTCCGATCTGCGCCGCTTCGCGGATCAAGAGCGCGAGCAGGCCGGAACGCGCTTCCCGCTGGCCACCGCCGTTCGTGCGGCGCTCGAGTCCTGCAAGGAAGAGCTGAGCGGCCGCCAGATCGAGCTGACCACCGATTTCCGGGAGGCCATTCCCGACACGCAGGGCAACCCGGAGCAGATCCAGCAAGCGGTCTCGCAGCTGGTGCGCAACGCCATCCAGGCGATGCCCGACGGCGGCAAGCTGACCGTCCGACTGGTCGACGTGGAAGGCGAGGCGCTCAAGCTGAGCGTCAGCGACACCGGAAAGGGCATCCCGGCGCCCATCCGCGAGCGCATCTTCGATCCGTTCTTCACCACCAAGCATCGTCACGCTGGCGCCGGGCTGGGCCTTTCCATCGCCCACACGGTGGTGCTGGCCCATCACGGCAAGCTGACCGTCGAGAGCGAAGAGGGCCGGGGAGCCACTTTCACGGTGCTGTTGCCTACTGCGGGAGCGGCCGCGCACCTGAGGTGAGAGGGAGGGGCAGTGAGCGAAGGTCATGAGCCGCTAGGCCACAGTGAATCTCTCGAGGAAGCGACGCTGCTGGCCCCGGGGCTGATCCACGAGCTGCGGCATCCGCTGGTGGGCATCAAGGGTGGCCTGGAGCTGGTCGCGCGCCGGCTGGGCGTGGCTCTCGCCGGAGTCGAAGAGTGGGAGCTGGTCCTGAAGCAGGTGCGGCGAGTGGAAGAGCTGCTGCACAGCTACGAGGGCCTGCTCTCGCCCAGCCAGGGCGCCGTCGCTCCCTTCGCCGTCGACGAGGTGGTGGAGCGGGCCGTCGAGCTGCTCTCGTTCCGCTTGCGGCGGCTGGGGCACAGGTTCGCTTGGAGCTCGCTACCCGTGCGGCAGTTCGCCTTGGGCGCACCGAATGCGCTGCTGCACGCCGTCACCAACCTCCTCCTCAATGCGGTCGATGCCGCGGAGGAGGCGGGAGGCGCCTCGCGGGTGGAGCTGCGCGTCTTGCCGGCGGCGGAACGCGTCGAGGTCCGCGTGAGCGACGAGGGCGGCGGCATCGGTCCCGAGGTCCGCGCGCGGCTCTTCCAGCCGAGATTCACCACCAAGGGCGCCGGCAAGGGGACGGGCCTGGGGCTGCACATCGCGCGCGCCATGATGCGCAACCACGGCGGCACCGTCCGGCTGGTGGAAGACGGCGACCCGACGCGGCTGCCGTGGGCGCGCACCGAGTTTGCCGTCGAGATCCCCGCAGGCCCCCGGTAGCGAGCCATGGCGAACGCGAAGAGCGGAGGTCGCAGGGCGGTGGAGGTGGCAGCGGCCACGCTCCTCTTCCTCTGCGCGGCATTCCTCCTCTTTCGCCATTCGGTGTATCAGCCGCCGGAGCCACCCACGGAACGTCGCGGGGACCAGCCGCCGGGCGCCGCGCAGCAGGCCCTCGCCGCGCCCGCGCCGCAGGAGGCAGTGGTCCTCACGGTGGCGGGGTCCGTCGAGAGGGCTCGCGGCTCGGGACCGTGGTCCCGGTTGGTCCCCGGCGAGCGCCTGAAGGCGGACGAATCCATCCGCACCGGGAAGAGCGGCCGCACCGACCTGCGCATCGGGGACAAGTCGACCTTGGCGGTGACCGAGTCGACGCAAGTGACCATCCGGGAGCTGACCCGCGCGGTCCACCGCTTCCGCCTCGAGCGAGGCCGCCTGGCCGTGGACTACAAGCCCGACGGCGAGCGGATCCTGAAGATCGAGAGCGAGAGCAGCGGCGCAGTGGCCGAGACGCACGGCGCGCGCTTCAGCGTGCTGAGCACAGGCTCGACCATCGCGGTGGCGACCGAGACGGGCTCCGTGAACCTGCGCGCTGCGCAGCGCGAGGTCGAGGTCCGCGAGGGGCAGACCGCCGCCGTCCGCCAGGGTGAGGCGCCGAGCGCAGCGGAACCCATCGCCTCCGTTCCCATCCCGCTCCTGCTCAAGGTCGCCGCCGCCATCTCGAGCGAGAACGAGCAGCTCTGCGCGCGCGTGACGGGCACGGCGCAGACCGGCGCCGAGGTGCTGGTGGATGGCGTTCCCGCCGACGTCGACCGCGAGGGTCGCTTCAGCGTCGCGGTTCCGCGCAGGCCGCCCGACAAGAACGAGGTGCTGGTGGCCATGCGCGACGCCGCCGGCCGCGAGCAGAGCCGCACCTTGCCGTGCGATGCGCTCGATCCGCGCATCCGGCGCGTCGGCATTCGCTGGGAGCCGCCGGAGAACGAACCTTGATGCTGCCGCTCCTCGTCGCCGCCGCGCTCCACATCGAGGCCAACCCGGCACGGCTGGAGTTGGGGAAGTCGTCCGCGCGGGCGGTGGTGCGCATCACGTCCAAGGCCGAGCCGCGTCTCTCCGCAAGCGTGGGAAGCCTGATCAAGCTCCGGCGCGAAGGACCGGAATCCTGGACCGCCGAGTACGTGCCGCCGCGCGAGACCTTTCCGCAGGTGGCGCTCCTCGCCGCGCTGGTGTCCGGCGAGCTGGCCTGGACCTCGCTCCCGCTCTGGGGACGTGGCGTCGCGCTGGTGCAGACGCGGGCAGGAGCACGCATTTCCGTGGACATCGGCGCTCGGACCTTCGGTCCCGCGCAGGCCGACGAGCGCGGGCAAGCCCTGGTGCCGGTGATCGTCCCCCCCGGCGTGCACGAGGTGCGGCACCGGGGGCGGCGCATCGACCTGCCGGTTCCGGACGCGCCGCGGCTGCACGTCGTGCTGCTCGAGGAGCGCGCGCGGGCCGATCGGGTCGAGAAGGTGACGGTCTGCGTGCTGGCGACCGACGACGAAGGCAAGCCGCGCCCGGGAGCGCAGCTGGTCCTCAGACCGGACCGCGGCGACGTCTCGGCCGCGCAGGAGCGTGCGGCCGGCGAGGTGTGGGCGACCTGGACGCTCCCGCCCGGCAGCGCCGGGACGGCCCGGCTGCGAGTCGCGCTCGCGGACGCGCCGACGCTCCTTGCGCAGGCGAAGCTCACGCTCGAGCCCGGTCCGCCGGCCACGGTCTCGCTGACCGCCGATCGCGAGAGCGTCGTAGCCGGCGCGAGCAGCCAGGTAACCCTGCGTGCCGGGGCCCGCGACACCGCCGGCAATGCTTCCCTGGTGCCTCTCGCGGTCTCAGGCCCGGCGGACTTCGGCGCGTTCGTCGCGGGGCGGCCCGGCGAATGGCGCTGGCATCCGCCGGACTCCTTCGGTGGGCGCCAGTCGGTCGAGCTGGTCGCTCACCCGGCGGGAACCGCCGAGCCGCACGCATCCGTCCTGCTGCGCCTCGTGCCCGGGGAACCGTCTTCCGCCTCGATCGAGCCAGGCGCCCCGGCGGTCCGCACCGGTCCTGGCGGGCGGCTCCTGCTCCGGGTGCGCCGGACCGACCGCTTCGGCAATCTCGTCCCCGGCGCGGCTCCCGCCGCCTCCGCCGAGGAAGGCAGCATCGCCGGGATCGAGCCGCAAACCGACGGCGCCTACCTCGCCACGTATCTGCCCCCCCGCCGCTGGAACCGGGAGGACACGGTGGTGGACGTGCGCTGGTCCGAGGCGGCGGCCCGCACCCGCGTGGTGCTGTTGCCGGGGCTCGCTCCCGTCGCGATCAGCCCCAAGGTCGGGGCGCTCAGCAACTTCGCACGGCTGAACTCCCCGGTGGCCGCGGTCGAGGCCTCGCTGCGCACCGACCGGTTCGGCCCCGAGCTGGCCTTCTCCGCCGAGCTTGCCTGGTACTTCTCCTCGCGCGAGCAAGTCGTCGGGCAGCTCGGGAATGCGCAGGGACGCGTCGATTTCTTCGGACTGTCCGCACAGGTCGCGCTGCGGATGCCGCTCGGGATCCGCACCACCGTGTGGGCTGGCGGGGGACCTTCGCTCCAGGCGATCGCGAGCAAATTGCAGCTCGGCAGCGAGCCGCAGATCTCGGAGAGCGCGCTCGTCCTGGGTGCGGCCGTTTCGCTCGGCATCGAGCGGAGATTCGCCCGCGCGGTTCCCTTCGCCGAGCTGCGCTGGTCCCGGCATCGGAATCCTTCGCTCTCCACCCTCACCGGCGCGATCAGCGCCACCTCGCTCGTCCTGGGGACACGCTTTGAGCTGCTCTAGACCCCGCGCCGCCCTGCTCGTCGCGCTGGCGGCCGCGGCCTGCAGCAGCGGCGTGCCGCCTTCGTTCGCGCCGCGGCCGCTGCGCATCGATCCCGCCGGCGGTCCGCGCAACGTCGACGCGCAGGTGACGATCCTGGGAGAGCACTTCTATGCGCGCGGCGTCCAGTCGCTTTCGTCGAACGGGGGCATCTTCGTCGACGACGGATACTCCGCGATTCTGGGCGGCGTTCCGCTCCGCGACGTGGTCCGGGTGAGCGACACCGAGCTGCGCGCCGTCTTGCCGGCCGGTCTCGCCGCAGGAGCGCAAGACCTGGTCGTGGTGAGCTCGGACGGGATGTCGGGAACGCTGGCCCGCGGCTGGCTGGCGTCCGATCTCACGCCGGCGAGACTGCTGGTGACCGCGGCCGCCCCTCCCCAGGTGAGCACCGGGCAGTCGTTCGCCGTCGCCATCGACGTGCGCAACACCGGCGGAGCCGCGGCGCGCAGCGTCTCGCCCTCGCAACTGGCCGTGTCCGGAGCGGGCGCGGCCACCGCGCTCCTGCAGAATCCGCCGGCCCAGGACATCCCTGGAGGCGAATCGCGCACCTTCCTCTGGTCCATGATGGCGAAGCAGGCCGGAACGCTGACGCTCGGCGGCGGCGCAGCCGGCGTGGACGAGGTGTCGCAACGGCCGGTGAACGCCTCGTCCGCGGCGGCGCAGATGCTCATCCAGCTGCGCAGCGCGCTCGAAGCGGCGGCCGAGGCACCCGCGCCGATGGTGGTAAGCGTGGGCCAGTCGATCGCGTTCACGCTGCTCGTCACCAACACCGGCACCGCCACCGCGCAGGCGGTCTCGTTTCCCTCACCGCTGACCGGCGCGGAGCTGGCGCTGATCTCGGCGCCCGCGCCCCAGGACGTTCCCGGCGCGATGGGCAGCCGCGCTTTCACCTGGATCTACCGCGCCGGGCAGGCGGGCCGGGTCGCGCCGGCAGTCGTCGGCGGCTCCGGCACGGACGAGAACGACCGGCTTCCCGTTCCGGTGCCGGCTCGTTCCTGGCCAGCGGCGACCATTCAGCTCCCGGCCCAGCTCTCCGCCTCGCCCGGTCCCGTGCCGGCCCAGGTCAGCATCGGCCAGTCGTTTCCGGTCACACTGCTCACGTCCAACACGGGCGAGGCCGCGGCAAAGTCGGTGATCGCCAGCTTGCAGCAGGCGGGCCCCGGAGCCGTGGCGGTCGTGAGCGCTCCAGCCACGACCGATCTTCCCGGGGGGGCCTCGACCACGTTCTCCTGGACTCTTCAGGCGACCGCGGGAGGAGCAGTGTCGCTGGCCCTTTCGGCAAGTGGCGCGGACGCCAACAGCGGCGCGGCAGTCCAGACCCTCCCGCCGGCGGCGGGGCCAGTCCTCGTGCAGACGCCGCCGCAGCTCACCGCGACCGCGACGGTCTCGCCGACGCAGGCCAGCACGGGACAACCGATCGAGCTGCGGCTCGATGTGGCGAACGCCGGCCAGGCTACCGCGGCGGCCGTGCTCCCCACCCCGCCCATCGCGAGCGGCCCAGGCACGCGGCTGCTGCAGTCACCTGCGGCGCAGGACGTACCGGGCGGGACGACACGCAGCTTTCTGTGGAGCTATGCGGTGGATTCCGCCGGGGCCGTCAACTTCTCGGTGGCGGCCGCCGGCAAGAACAAGAACAGCGGCGTGACGGTCCAGGCGCCCACCGCCACCTCGAACGCGGTAACGGTTTCCACCGCCGCCTTTCTCCAAGCGGTCGCCGCAACCGATCGCACGCAGGTGAGCGTCGGCCAGGACGTGGTCCTCAAGGTGGACGTCCACAACGTCGGACAGGCC
>Ga0137394_10003443_pt1 | contig 11882 bp, 7 predicted proteins | sample czobulk116metaG_FD_108278 | JGI IMG/M metagenome (GOLD analysis project Ga0137394, IMG submission 108278) | Vadose zone soil microbial communities from Angelo Coast Range Reserve, California, USA - czobulk1.16 metaG | ecosystem: Environmental > Terrestrial > Soil > Vadose zone | place: USA... | reverse complement strand
GGGAAGGATGATTCGTTCCACCGAGCTGTGAGAAATGTCGCGTTCGTGCCACAAGGCGACGTTTTCAAACGCGGCGAGCATGTTCGAACGCACGAGGCGCGCGAGGCCGCAGATCTGCTCGCAGGTGACGGGATTGCGCTTGTGAGGCATCGCGGAGCTGCCGCGCTGCTCGCCGCTGAACGGCTCTTCTGCTTCGCGGACTTCAGTGCGCTGCAGATGTCGAATTTCGAGCGCGATTTTTTCGAGCGTGGCGGCGATAAGCGCGAGGGTGCTGAGATATTGCGCGTGGCGGTCGCGCTGAATCACTTGCGAAGCGACGGGAGCAACGCTGAGCCCAAGGCGTTTGCAGATACGTTCTTCCATTTCCGGGCCAAGATGCGAGGCGTTGCCGACGGCACCGGAGATTTTTCCGACAGCTATCTGCGCGGCGGCTTCGCGGAAACGCACGATATTGCGCTGGTTTTCCGCAAACCAATTCGCGATTTTCAGGCCAAACGTGATGGGCTCGGCATGAATGCCGTGAGTGCGGCCTATTTGCGGGGTGTGGCGAAATTCGTGTGCGCGAAGATCGAGGACTTCGCCAAACATCACGAGACCGCGTTCGATCAACTTTGATGCATCACGAACCTGGAGGGCCTGCGCGGTGTCGACGACGTCATTCGAAGTCAGGCCGTAATGAAGCCAACGAGCCGCCGCGGGATCTCCGATGGAATCTCCGACGGCCATGGTGAAGGCGATGACGTCGTGCTTCACGCGAGATTCGAGCTCGTTGATTCGTGTGACATCCACTTTGGCGCGGGAGCGAATCGCGGCGGCTGCATCCTTCGGGACCTGGCCTGCTTCGGCAAGGGTCTCCGTGGCGGCAAGCTCGACTTCGAGCCACTTCGAGAACTTATTGGCGTCGCTCCAAACGTGGCCCATCTCCTGGCGCGTATAGCGTGGTATCAATGCCTTCTCCCCAAAAACAGAAAGAAAATTGCGCGGGCAGTCCCCCCGGTGTTTTCTCCTTCCATGATACCGCAGATGGGGAAATGTGCACGGCGCGAGGATTCCGCTACCCGGTGTCCGAAAATGGGATGGGCAGTCGCGGAAGCGAGCGATTGGCACCGGGAAAGCGAAAGGACCGCACCGATAACACGCTAAGGAAAAAGGAGTTGGCGGCGCCAGCAGTGCGGCAAGGGAGTTGCACGAGCAAGGATGTAGGGTGTCTACAGGCTGGGGAGTAGGATGTCGACAGCCTTGGATGGAACAAAGGGCAGGGTCATGACGTCATAACCAAGAGAGAAAGCAAGAAAAACCGTGTGGCAAGAGTAGTCGAGGGACCTGATTGGGCAAGGGATTGTCTGAGGGACAAAGCGATGGCTGAGAAGAGAGAGCGGTACCAGAACCGGATTGAGCTTTTGCAGGGGACGCTGGACCTGCTGATTTTGCAGACTCTGCAATGGGGGCCGCAACATGGCTATGGGATTAGCGTGGCGATCCGGAACCGCTCCGGTGAGTTGCTGCAGGTGGATACCGGGTCACTTTATCCGGCGCTGCACCGGCTGGAAAAACAGAAATGGATCAAGGCGGAGTGGAGAATCTCCGAAAACAAGCAGCGGGCGAAGTTTTACCAACTGACGGCCGCCGGAAAGAAGCAACTGACCAAGGAACGCTCGAAGTGGTCGCAGCTTTCGGATGCGATTGCCGGGGTACTGAACCCGGAGCAGAGGTGACCGGTGAGATTTTGGCGGCGGAAGAAGCGGGAAGCAGAGCTTGACGAGGAATTGCGGAGCCATCTGGAAATGGCAAAGCAGGAGCGCGTGGAGGGGGGTGATACGGTGGATGAAGCCGAGCGCGCAGCGCGGCGTGAATTTGGAAATATCGAGTTGGTGAAAGAAGTGACGAGGGGAGCGTGGGGTTGGCGGTGCCTGGAGGAGTTCGTCGAGGACGCGCGGTACGGGCTGAGAAGGATGCGCAAGTCTCCCGGGTTTACTGCGATTGCCGTACTGACGCTTGCATTGGGCATCGGAGCGAACACTGCCATCTTCAGCCTGGTGAATGGGATTCTGCTCGTTTCCCTGCCATATCCCAACCCCGAACGGCTCGTCAGCGTAACAGGCGCCTATCCGAAAGGCGCCATTGTTGCGATGCGTGAGCAGGTACATACGATGGATGTGGGAGCCTACGACGAAGGTCAAGAGCTCAACTTGACTGGTCTTGGGGAGCCAGTACGACTCAACGGAACTTTGGTATCCGCGGAATTGTTTTCCATCCTCGGCGCGCGGCCCGAGCTGGGAAGAACGTTTTATCCGGGCGAGGATGTTCCGGGCCAAGACAACTTCGTGATTTTGAGCCACGCCCTATGGGAGCAACGCTTCGGAGGCGATGCGAGCATCCTTGGCCGGTCGATCGAACTTGGAGGCGTGAACCGCCTGGTGATTGGCGTGATGCCAGCCGAGTTTCGTTTTCCATCCACGAAGACGCAAGTGTGGATTCCATTGCACAACGATCTGCGAAATGCAGTGAGCTTCTGGGCGGGCGACTTCATGCCCGGAATCGGGCGGCTTCGCCCCGGTTCGACGATCCAGCAGGCACAAACCGAGATTCGAATGTTTCAATCGCATGTGGGGGCGCTATTTCCCTGGCCGATGCCCGCGAGCTGGAACGCCAATGCCAGCGCAGTGCCGCTCCAGATCGGAATGGTCGCCGACGTGCGCGCCCGACTGCTGATTCTGCTCGGAGCCGTCGCAACGGTCCTGATGATTGCGTGCTCGAACGTCGCCAATCTGACGCTTTCACGCGCGGCGACGCGCGAGAAGGAGATCAGTATTCGTTCCGCGTTGGGCGCCGGGCGGCAGCGAATTACCCGGCAGCTCCTCACCGAGAGTGTGTTGCAAGCGTTGTTCGGGGGATTGCTCGGATTAGCTTTTGCCAAGGAGGGACTCGTTCTGCTCAAGTCGGTGCTGCCTACGGACACGCCACGTTTGGCCGAGGTGCACATAGATTGGCGTGTGCTGGTGTTTACGGGTACGCTCGCAATACTGACAGGCGTTGTTTTCGGACTTGCTCCCGCTCTTCACTCTGCGCGCGCGGCTCTGACGGAGGCACTGAAGTCTGGCGGTCGCGGCACATCCGCATCTGTGTCCCAGCGTTTACGAAGCTCGCTTGCGATCGCCCAGGTGGCGTTTGCAGTATTGCTGGTGATCGCCGCTGGACTCATGATTCGAAGTTTCTGGGCGCTATCACACGTGGACGCGGGCTTTCGCCCCGAACACATCCTGACCGCACGCATCACTCCCAACGAATCGTTTTGTAGCGATTCGAAGCGTTGCTTGACCTTCTATCGCAGCGTGCTCGAACAGGTTCGAGCCTTTCCTGGCACCAGTGCCGCCGCGCTTGTGAACACTCTTCCCCTTGGGGGAAGGGTGAGCAAGCGCTCTCTCGATGTCGAGGATCACGAAGTTCCTCCAGGTGAGGACGTTCCACTTTTCTGGCTCAATGTCGTGACTCCCGAATACTTTCGCGTGATGGGGATCCGTCTCCTGTCGGGCAGAGGGTTCACCGATTCGGATGTCTCCGGGGCCCTGGTGGCGGTCGTCACTGCCGAGACGGCGCAGCGCTTCTGGCCCAATCAGGGCGCCGTCGGGAAGCACATCAGGCTGCTCGACGACAAAGACTGGCGCACCATCGTTGGTGTGATTCCAGATGTGCGCGCGTACGATCTTCAGCGAAACGTCCCCGATTGGATCGGCGGCACTGCTTATGTCCCGTACACTCCGGCCGCTGCGCTCGAAGACAGGCGAATACCTGCAGAGATGACCATAGCCATCCGAACTGCTTCGGATGACTCGCAAATCGCGGCGACGCTTCGCAACAGTGTCGCCGACCTAAACCAGGAAGTGCCAGTCAGCGAAGTGAAGACCATGAGTACAGTTGTTTCGGAAGCTGTATCTACGCCTGCATCCACGACGGTCCTCTTGGTCGCATTTGCTGCTTTGGCGCTGGTCCTGGGTACGATCGGCATTTATGGCGTTCTTTCTTTTCTCGTGTCGAATCGCACCCGCGAGATCGGTATTCGCATGGCGCTGGGAGCCCAAAGAGGGGATGTGCTGTGGTCCGTGATGGGGGAAGGGGCGAAGTTGTCGTTGGCGGGGATTGGCTTGGGAATGGCGAGCGCATTTGCAGTGATGCGGGCATTGTCAGGTGAATTGTACGGCGTGGGCGCGACAGACCCGCTGACGTTTTGCGGAGTGGCAATTCTCGTTGCCGTCGTGGCAATGACCGCGTGTTATGTACCGGCACGGCGAGCGATGCGGGTCGATCCGGTGGTGGCGCTGAGGCACGAATAGAAATTGGAAAAAGAGGAGCCGCGATGAGCTGGTTGAGGGAACTCTTTGGCAAACGGAAGCGTGAAAAGGAACTTGAGGAGGAAGTGCAGAGCCATCTGCAGATGGCGAGCCGGGGGCATGCGGGGCAGGGTAAAACGGCCGAGGAGGCGGAACATTCAGCGCGGCGGGAGTTTGGCAACGTGGAATTGGTGAAGGAAATGACGCGCGAGGTGTGGGGTTGGCCTTCGCTTGAGCGAATGGTATGCGACGTGCGGTTTGGGCTGCGCATGCTTGCGAAGTCGCCGGGCTTTACGGCAGCCGCCGTGCTCACGCTCGCTCTGGGCATCGGAGCCAACACGGCGATGTTCAGCGTATTCAAGGGAGTGTTGCTGAACGCGCTGCCGTATCGGCAGCCGGAGCGGCTCGTTCGAATTGTCGCCAACGATTCGCACTCGCCTGACGCCCTAAACGTATCGTTTGTCGGAGTGCAGGATCTGAAGGAGCGAAACCACTCTTTCCAATCGATCGCGCTATATCGAGGCTGGGGCGGCATCCTGCGAGGCAAGGGCCGGCCGCAAAATATCCGCGGCATGCGGGTCTCCTACGATTTCTTTGATGCGCTTGGGGTCGCTCCGGCTCTAGGGCGCGGTTTTGACCGGGAGGAGGACAGGCCAGATCGGTGGCACGTCGTGCTACTCGGTTATGGCTTCTGGAAAGAGCACTTCGGCGGACGACGCGACATCGTCGGACAGACAATTGCGATCGACGAAGAGCCATTCCTCATCGTAGGTGTGCTGCCGGAGAATTTTCAACCCACGATCTTCAATCCTTTTTCAAAGCCGCCGCAAATGTGGGCGCCGCTTGGCTATGACTCCTCCCAGCCGAACGCGTGCCGCAGCTGCCAGCATTTGAGCGCGGTGGCTCGGCTGGCGGAAGGTGTTTCTCAGGACCAGGCGAGGACCCAGCTGAACGCGATTGCGCCGGGCTTGGCGCGGGAATTCCCCGCTGACTACCCCTCGGACCTCACGATTTATGTCACCCCGCTGGACGAAGCCCTGGTTGGAAAAGTGCGCAGTTCGCTCTGGCTCTTGCTGGGCGCTACCGGCCTGGTGCTCCTAATCGCTTGCACGAACGCGACGAACCTGCTGCTTTCGCGTGCCACGGCGCGCCGGCGTGAAATGTCTTTGAGAGCGGCACTGGGCGCGAGTCCCTTGCGTCTTGCGCGGCAACTATTGACGGAAGCAGCGCTGCTCACGATGCTGGGCGGCGCGGCTGGAGTGTTGCTCGCAAAAGCAGGCTTAGAGGCATTCTTGCTGTGGGCACCGGTGAACATTCCGCGACTGGACGAAGTGCGGTTGGACGGCGGCGTACTCCTGCTGACGAGTGTGGCGAGCCTGTTGACCGGCCTGATCGTGGGCTTGATGCCGGCGCTGGCGGCGTCTCGCGCGGACGAACGAGAGACGTTACAGCAAGGGACGCGAAGCACTGCGGGAATCACGCATCGCCGATTCCGAAGCGCGCTGATTGCGATTGAAGTAGCGCTGGCGTTTCTCCTGACGGCGGGAACGGGATTACTGCTCAAGAGCCTCCATCGAGTGCTCGAAGTCGATCCAGGTTTTCAAGCCCAGGGCCTTTCTATCTCCGGCTATTCCTTGGCGGGATCGCGGTATGCCAAAAACGAAGCGATCATTCAATTCGAACGCGAGGCGATGGAACGCGTTCGCGCCATGCCGGGAGTGGATGCGGTTGCGATTGTAAGTACACTGCCCCTGGGCGGCAGTTACGACCAATGCGGTTTCCATATTCAGGATCGCCCGCTGCCGAACGATTCCGATGCGCCTTCGGTGGATAGGTATTACGTCAGTCCGGATTACTTCCGCGCGATGGGCATCCGCTTGTTGCGCGGGCGATTTTTCACCGGAGCGGATGTCGCGACACCTCTTGCTCCGGTTGCGATTATCAGCGAGACCACCGCACGCCAAATCTGGCCCAACGAAGATCCGCTTGGAAAGCACATTCAACTTGGCGGTCGAGATAACAAGAAACCATGGGCAACGATCGTGGGGATCGTCGGGGACGTACTTCAATACACTCTCGATTCCAGCCACACGCCCGACGCGTACGCGCTATACACGCAGGCTCCTGACACCACCCAGACTTTGCTGGTCCGCAGCCGGCTCGGCGGGATCGCACTACAACGCTCGATCGAACAGGCGATCGCGACAATCGACAAAGATGCACCGATCGATGAAATAGTGCCCATGGAGCAGCTGATTGCCGCGTCGGCAGCTCAACGCCGGTTCCTGGCCACGGTTATAGGCTGCTTCGGAAGCTTGGCGCTTCTTCTTTCTGTCGTGGGAATTTACGGTGTGATGGCTTACCAAGTTGCGCGGCGCACGGGCGAAATTGGGATTCGAATGGCTCTGGGCGCTTCCTCCGCGACGATCTTGCGGCAAGTTGTTACCGAGGGGATGTGCTGGGTCTTCATGGGAGTTGCAGCGGGAGCCGCAGCTTCCCTGGGCTTGCGCGGGGTGATGGCCAGCCAACTCTATGGAGTCGGTCCAACCGACGCGACGGCGTTCGTTGCCGCCTCGGCGGTGTTACTGCTGAGCGCTTTTTCGGCATGCTGTGTCCCGGCACGAAAGGCCATCAAAGTGGATCTGACAGTGGCACTGAGGTACGAGTAGAAATTGCAGGCCGAGAGGGGAGAACCGCGATGAGTTTTGTAAGCCGGCTTTTTGGCAAACGAAAGCGGGAAGAGGATTTGCAAGAAGAACTGCAGAACCATTTGAAGATGGCGGCGCGGGAGCGCGTAGAGAGGGGCGAAGCCGGGGAGGAGGCGGAACGCGCGGCGCGGCGGGAATTTGGAAATGTGGAATTGGTGCGGGAAGTGACCCAGGATACATGGGGCCCGAAATTTCTGGACCAGGCGATGAAGGACTTGCGTTATGGAATGCGGGTGATCCTGAAATCGCCGGGCTTTTCAGCGGTCGCGATCCTGACGCTGGCACTGGGGATTGGGGCAAATACGGCGTTGTTTTCCATCGTGAACGGAGTGCTGCTCAATCCACTTCCTTATCCAAACCCGGAACAACTTGTCTGGCTGGCCGAGAGCAAGCCGAATTTTGACACTGGATCAATCTCGTTTCCAAATTTCAAGGACTGGCGGAAGCAAAACCAAACGTTTTCCACGATGGGGATTTCGCGGAGCTACTCTTTCAGTCTCACAGGAACGGGCGAAGCGGAGCAATTGAAGGCTCAATTCGTCTCCTCGGACTTGCTTACGTTGCTGAGCGTGCAGCCTGTGATCGGACGTTTGTTCACAGAAGGTGAGGACGAGATTGGCGCGAGTCCCATTGTGATCATCAGCGACGGATTCTGGAATCGGAAGTTCGGCGCTGCACGGGACATCTTGGGAAAAGGACTCGCGCTGGACGGGCGCAACTATACGATCGTCGGTGTGGTCCCCACGAAGCCCAAGCTGCAGATTGGAAGTCTGGGGACCAGCGATGTGTTCGCTCCCTTAGGCCAATGGACAAATCCACTGCTGGCAAACCGCGGGGCAGGACTGGGATTTCACGGAATTGGCCGGCTCAAGCCGGGCGTCACCATCGAACAAGCACGGGGTGACATGAAGCGGGTGTCGGAGAGCCTGACGGCGACCTTTCCCGATGTGAATAAGGGGATCGGGGCGGCGGTCTTCCCGCTCAAGGATCGCATGGTGGGTGAGGTCAAACACCTGCTGCTGGTGCTCCTTGCGGCGGTCGCGTTCGTACTTCTGATCGCATGCGTGAATGTGGCCAACCTGCTTTTGTCACGTTCGACGGGAAGAACGCGTGAATTTGCTGTTCGCGCGGCCTTGGGCGCAGGCCGAGGCAGAATCGTGCTTCAACTCCTAACGGAGAGCATGTTGTTGGCTCTCGCAGGAGGTGGACTGGGGCTGCTGCTCGCGGCGTGGGGCACGAAAGGGGCATTGCGGTATCTTTCCTCGGGTTTGCCGCGCATGGACGAGGTCGGAATGGATGCGCGCGTTCTGTTTTTCACAATGGGCATTGCGCTGCTTTGTGGAGTCCTGTTTGGCCTGGTGCCGGCACTGAAGATTTCGAAGTCAAACTTGCAGGACACACTGAAAGAAGGCAGTCAAAGATCGGGCGGCGGGAAGCATCGCGCGCAGGGAATATTTATCGTGGCGGAAATGGCCATGGCATTGGTTCTGCTAATTGCAGCGGGCTTGATGGTTCGGAGCCTGAATGCGCTTTGGAACGTCAATCCAGGCTTCGACTCGCACAATCTGTTGACGTTTGGAGTCTCGCTTCCCCCGTCCATGAGAGACGCCAATCCGGATGCGATTCGCGCTGCACTCCGCGGAATTCACGACAAACTTAACTCAACAGGGGGAGTGAAGTCAGTTTCGCTTTCCTGGGCGGCAGTGCCACTCAGTGGCGACGATGAGGACTTGTTCTGGATCGAAGGAAAGCCCAAGCCGGAGAGCGACAATGACATGAGCTGGGCGTTGAGCTATGTCGTGCAAGAGGATTATTTGAAGGTGATGGGGATTCCGCTGCAGCGCGGACGGTTTTTTACGGCGCAGGATAACGAACACTCGCAACATGTGATCGTCATCGACGATGTTTTCGCGCGGAAGTTTTTCCCGGATCAAGATCCGATCGGCAAGCGTGTGGTTCTGAATAGTAAGGGCGGGAGCGCCGAGATTGTCGGTGTTGTGGGCCACGTCAAGCAGTGGGGCCTCGATTCAGACGACGCACAATCGCTCCGCACGCAGCTCTATTTTCCGTACATGCAACTTCCGGATGATGCTATGCGGCAGTCCGCGAGCGGCACGGGAGTGCTGGTGCGCTTTGAAGGAGATGCGCAGTCGGCCAGTGCGGCAATCCGATCCGGGCTAAAAGGGATGAACAGCGATCAGGTGATGTTCGCAGCGCAAACGATGGAAGAGATCATTGCCGATTCGCTGGCCACTCGCCGCATCTCGATGATTGTGCTGGAAATCTTCGCGGCCATCGCGCTTGGCTTGGCAAGTCTGGGAGTCTACGGCGTCATTTCCTACTTTGTTGCTCAGCGCACACATGAGATCGGCGTCCGCATCGCGCTCGGCGCAAAACAAAGCGACGTGCTTGGAATGATCTTGCGGGAAGGTATAAAGCTAACCGTCATCGGTGTCCTCCTCGGATTCCTAGTCTCCCTGGGACTAACCCGGCTGATGGCCAATTTGCTCTTCGGTGTGAGTGCGACCGATCCGCTGACCTTCGCAGGCGTGGGGATGATTTTGGCCATCGTGGCGCTGGCGGCATGCTACGTGCCGGCTAGAAGAGCGATGCGAGTAGATCCGATTGTAGCGCTGCGATATGAGTAAATCATGGTCCTGCCGGGGATCTGCTGCAGGTGGCCGATTGGCTCGAGCAGTGCGGCGTAACCCATGTGGCCATGGAGTCCACCGGTGTGTACTGGAAGCCGGTGTGGAACGTTCTTGCGGAGCAGTTCGAGGTGTTGCTAGTGAATGCGCAGCACATTAAAGCCGTGCCCGGTCGGAAGACGGACCAGAAAGACAGCGAGTGGATCGCGGACTTGCTGCAGCACGGATTGCTCCGCGGGAGTTTCGTGTCCCCGCAACCCACACGTGAACTTCGCGACCTCACGCGGTATCGCGTGAGTTTGGTACGGGAGATCAACCGGATTGCGAATCGAATTCAGAAGGTGCTGGAGGATGCCAACATTAAGTTGGCATCGGTAGCGACCGATGCTTTGGGCGCTTCGGGAGGCGATCTTGGAGGCGATGCTCGCCGGGGAGCAAGACGCTGCCCGGCTGGCCGAGCTGTCCAAAGGGCTGCTGCGGAACAAGATCCCGGGACTGAAATTGGCGTTGCAAGGTCGTATGACCGAGCATCATCGGTTTTTGCTCCGACAGCTCTTCGAGCACCTGCGCTTCACGGAATCGAAGCTGAGTGAGATCGCACAGGAGATCGATAGGCGCATGCTCCCTCACTCCAAGCGGTCACCCGATCGACTGCGGGAATGGTGCATAGCCGAGTGACCTTATCGTCAAAAGGGAGCGTGAAGAAATGCAATAAAGAAGTAATGAGGCAAAGTTTGCCGCGCGCGCGAGGTGGCGCTGTGCTGCCCCCATGGGCCCGGCACAGCTGCTCCGTCCATCTTCCAGCAGTACCCTTAAGCCCCAAGAAGAGCTATGTTGTTGCTAGATAAGGTGCTAGGCCAACCTAACCGCAAGCCTCGAATCCTGTCTAATGAATCGGATGCAACAGAGCGTCGATAGCACCCAGGCCATCGCGGAGAGCGACGCCATCGCCGTGGAGCGCACGCTCGCGGGCGATCGCGATGCGTATCGCGTTCTTGTTGAGCGGCACAGCCACAACGTTTTCCGGCTGGCCTACCGCATGACCGGGAATCGGCACGATGCCGAAGAGGTGGTCCAGGAGGCATTTTTGCGCGGGTACCAAAAGCTGGGGCAATTTGCGGCGCGATCGAATTTCGGGACGTGGGTATATCGAATCGCGGCGAACTATGCGATTGACCGCATGCGCCAGCGGCAGAAGGAAGAAGCGCGGCGGGAAGCACCCAGAGCGGAAGACAGGGACGGGATGGAAGACGATCCATTGAATCGCGTTCCAGATAAGGCGCCAACACCGGAACGGTTGACGCAGAGCATCGAGCTGCGAAAACAGATGGAACAGGCGCTGGCTGCTCTTTCGGACGCAGAAAGGACGGCTTTTGTGATGCGGCATTGGGAAGGCTGCGCGATCGAAGAAATTGCGGAAGTTCTGAAGTCCAGTTCGAACGCGACGAAGAACACCGTCTTTCGCGCGGTGCAGAAACTGCGACGTGCTCTGCAGCCCTTTGTGGAAACAAGAGCGCAGGCCCGCGCGATGGGAACGGAATCATGAAACACATGTCGGAAGAGGAATTGATTGCCTATCGCGAGGGAGTTGCCGAACAGCGAGCGGTGATTTCGGGACATCTGGCGGCCTGCGAAGAATGCCGCGGGGAGCTGGAACGAATCGAAGCGGTGCTGGCGGCACTGGACACGCTGCCGGTACCCGGGCCGGGAGCAGATTACGGGCGGCGCGTGTGGCGGGAGATTGCGCCGCGGATGGGGGAGAAACCGGGACGTTGGTGGCAGGTGTGGATGGAACCACACCGGCTCGTGGCGGCGGGCGTAATTGTGGCGCTGATTGCCGCGGCGTTTGTCGCCGGGCGAATCACAAGGCCAGGCAAAACGAGTGACAACATTGCGAACAAGGAACAGGTGCGGGAACGCGTGCTGGTAGTTGCCGTGGGCGAACACCTGGGCCACTCCGAGAGGATGTTGGTGGAGCTTTCGAACGCGGCGCCAAGAGATCCGGCGCAGAAACAAGTGAACATCTCCGCTGAACAGCGCCGCGCGGAAGATTTGCTGCAAGAGAACCGGTTGTATCGGCAGACAGCGCTGCAAGAGGGAGATGCGGGCCTTGCCAGCGTGCTGGACGAACTCGAGCGCTGCTGCTGGATGTCGCTCACAGCCCGGAAGAGGTCACGCCAGCGCAGCTCGAAGCGATC
>Ga0137394_10003441_pt1 | contig 11883 bp, 9 predicted proteins | sample czobulk116metaG_FD_108278 | JGI IMG/M metagenome (GOLD analysis project Ga0137394, IMG submission 108278) | Vadose zone soil microbial communities from Angelo Coast Range Reserve, California, USA - czobulk1.16 metaG | ecosystem: Environmental > Terrestrial > Soil > Vadose zone | place: USA... | reverse complement strand
CTAACAGCGTCGTCAAGCTCGCCGGCGCTTTTGCTTGTGCCGTTGAAAATAATTTGATTCGGTAGAAAACCTACACGCAGCGCCTTGAAGAGCTCGCCGCCGCTATTAACCTCTACGTCAATTCCGGAATTCAGCACCGTCTTCAACACCGCCATATTCGAGTTTGCTTTCGAGGCATAGAAAAAACGAATTGGATGTTCGACTGATTCGGCGGCGTTTTTGAGCCGGTTGATATTGGATCTAATGCGTGGTCCAGAAAAAACGAAGAGTGGCGATTCATATTTTCGCACGAGTGCCAAAGCGTCTGCGCCGTTGATGGCGAGGTGGCCCTCGTGCACTTCCAGATAATCCGGAATGCTCCAGGCAGGAGTTGAAGATACTACTGTAGACGACATCTTTTGATCTCTCTTGAAGTCACAAAACTATTTAATAAAGAATTCGAGCGAAGATAGACTGGGGATACGAGTGCGTCAAGTTTGTCCCGGAGAGTCAGCCACAGATGCGCACGGATAAACGCGGATAGGAAAGCCCTAACCGATAACGGAGCCTGCACTTCATCGTTTCGTTTTGATCTGTGTTCATCTGTGCGAATCTGTGGCTAATTCTTTTTTATTTGTCGGCCGGTGAGTTTTTTTAGCACTTCACGGATCTGCTTGTAGTGACGTTGCTCGTGATAACCGACAAACGAAATGGTTGCCACCCCATCGATGTCGCCCAGGAAGGGATGTTTGAATACAAGTTTTTTGAAACGCTCTTCACCATGAGCGGCGCAAAGCTCTTTCAGAGTGTTTCGAGCGCGGTTAAAGTTCTCGATTGCAATGTCCTTCTGGAGTACCGCGCCGGGCGTCACAGCTTTCGGTGATTTCACGCGAAGTAGGCGGTAGGCCACAATGGAAGTGGGCACCAGTTTCCTTAGGAGACCAACGCTCTGAGGTTCCTTAGTGATAGCGAGTTCCAGTTCTTTGATTACCCGCTCTTCAACCAGACACAAGTGTTGCACTATCTGGGCAACACTCCATTCGGTCTCTGAAGGCTGCTGGGAGAAAGGAACGGGCTCAAGCGACGAGACTGTTTCGAGGAGTTTTTGATGAACTGAATCCAGCCTCTTGAGGGATCGTTTCATGGGATTGCTGATTACCTGATGTCTTCAGCTTTGTTTTTGAGCTGTTGTTTAGAGTCTTTTTTAGCTGTTGTTTAGAGGTGGGCACCGCCCGCCGGTACAACGTTGAAAGAACCGGAGACCGCCGTAACAATTTTCTCCAACGGGCGCCGGTGGGCGGTGCCCACCTCTAAACGAGTCGCTAATACTCTCAACGAGTCGCTAATAAACGAGCCGCTAAAGCATGGCTACGGGCGAGCGAAGTTGTAGACGAGCACGCCGGTAACTTTCACCGGCTCGCCCATCAGCGACGTGGGAGAGAAGCGGGCCTGCAGCGCGGCATTTACTGATACCTGCTGCAACATCGGATGTCCGGACACCGCCTTTGCCTCAATAACATTTCCCACCTCGTCAACTGTTACCTGAACCGCTACGGTGCCGGAGATACCTGCATTTTTCGCCTCAACCGGATAATCAGGTTTCGGAAGCACGATGGCTTTGCCATTCAACACGCCGCCAGAAATGGGCCGGCGTTTTTCCGCTGGATTACCGCCGGTCGCCGTTTCCGGTTTGGCATCGCCGTGTGCTACGGCGTTAGCGCCGGCGCCGTCGCCAGTTACCGGATTTGGAGGTTGCGGATTCTGAGGATCTGTGGCTGGATTCTGAACCGCTACTGTCGGCGGCTGCTCTGCAGATCGTTCAGGCAGAACGAACGAACTCACAAATTCATCCTGAATTGACTCCTGCTTTTTTGAATTCAGATAAACCAGCGCGTAAAACCGTCTCCTGGTAGCAAATACTTGAACCACTCCAGACAACGGACCAACGGACATGGTGTACTCGCGTCCCGGATGTCCTTGCAATGTTTTCTCGCCGACCAGTGTGAGTTTGACCGGCACGGGTTTTGGGGGAGCTTTGGGCGAGAGCTTGGGTGGAAACAGATTCTTGAACGCGTCGACGTAGGAATTAACCCGTTGCATCTCCGTATACAACGCCGGGTTTGACGGTATTCCGCTGAAAGACGCCACTGCGAAAACCGGGCCGCCTTGGTTAATCGACAGGTAATATCGCGTCTTCAGCTCCATTTTGTGGTAGGGCTCTTTGGTAGATTCAAATGTCGAGCCTTTGGGCATGAGGACGCTGAACTCCTCCGCTTCAGGTCGGAGCGTCTCCCAGTCCATTGTGTTAGGGGACTGGGCCGCGACGGCTGCCAGGAGGCCCGCGATGAGCAAAACAATAGACGCGAAGATTTTGCAGCTGGGTAATAACATGGCCGCTATGCTCCTTTGAAAACTCCAGAACCACCCGCAGATCACGCAGATTAGAAAAGAAGGCGGCAGGAGACAGGAGCAGCAAGCTCGATAGTGCTTGCGGTGCCCACGCATCCTAAACGTACGGCTGGTTCATTAATCTGCGTAATCTGCGGATACATCATCCTTGCATAACTATACCGCAGTTAATTTCGCGGCTAAAGCTGAGCCACCATCTCGGCTGGATTCCAATAAGCGTGCAGGGTCTGTATTTTTCCGGCCTCGTTTACTTCAAAGACGTCGATGCCTTCAAAGTGCACCTTCTTTCCCTGCTTGCTGATTCCGCGTCCAGTCCATTTCACGGCGGCTCCATTGCCGGCAATAAAGACCTCGTCTTCGGTGAGTCCAACCTCTTTGAAGGCTGCCGTAATCGTCTGGAAAAACTCACCCAGTTTTTGATGGCCTACGATTGGCGGAGCGCCCACCGGATCGTAGCTGATTGCGTCCTCGGCAAATGTATTTACCCAAGCCTGCTGGTCCATTGCTCGCAGGGCCGCAAAATAAGCTTTGACTGCTTTCGACACAACTTCAGGTGACATTGATTCGTTTGTTCCTTTCTCGTTCTGCCTGCACCAGGATCCGCCGCAGGATTTTCCCCGAGGCAGATTTGGGAATTTGATCGATGAATTCCACGCTACGTATTTTTTTGTGCGGTGCTACACGCGCGGCAACGAAATCCATTAGCTCTTTGGGAGTTGCTTCTCCTCTTAATACCACAAACGCCTTGGGCACTTCGCCCGCCTCATCATCCGGACAGGGAATTACGGCGCAATCAGCCACGTTGGGATGCGCCAGCAACAAGGCTTCAAGTTCGGCCGGCGGCACCTGGAAACCTTTGTATTTGATTAGTTCCTTTGCGCGATCGACGATGAAGAAGTGGCCGTCTTCATCTGCATATGCGATGTCACCGGTGTGAAGCCAGTTCTCCGGATCAATAGTTTGCGCGGTGGCCTCCGGGCGATTGAGGTAGCCCTTCATGACTTGGGGACCACGAACGCAGAGTTCACCTTCCTGATTCGGCCCGAACGGTTTTCCGGTTTCCAAATCGACAATTTTGCATTCGGTGTTGGGAGCTGGAACTCCTACTGAGCCAAACTTAACCTTTGCGGGATCGGCGGGTGAGGAATGCGTCACCGGACTCGTCTCTGTCATTCCATATCCCTGGCGAATTTCACATGAAAGACGTTGCATACAAGCACGCGTCAGGTTGGCGTCGAGCGGAGCGGCTCCACAAAAGATAGTTTTCAACTTTGAAAAATTGTAATCATCGACAACGGGGTGCTTGCTTAGGGCGAGCACGATGGGCGGAACGAGATGGGCGAGTGTTACCTCGTGGTCCTGAAGTATTCGCAAGAATGATTCGAGCTCAAAGCGTGGCATCATTACGATGGTTGCGCCTTCGTGAAGACCCATGTTCAAGACCACCACCAGGCCATAAATGTGAAACAGCGGCAGCAGGCAAACCAGGGTATCTTTTTCAGTAAAGTAACTAAGGCCCTGCATCTGGCACATGTTGGCGACCAGATTGTGATGAGTGAGCATCACGCCTTTTGGCAGACCGGTCGTGCCGCTTGAATAGGGAAGCGCGACCACGTCTTCGCGGGGGTTGATAACAACCTCCGGGGCCCGGGCGTCGCTTTCCATCAGCGACGAAAAAGGAGTGGCGCCGGCGCCTTCCAAAAGTTCGTCACTTCCGTCCTGAACAAAGACGAATACCTCTTCAATATTAGTGGCGAGTGCAGCAGCGCTATTGGCCTTTGCGAGACACCCCGGCACCGTAACCAGAAAACGCGCGCCGGAGTCCTTTAGTTGATGCGCGATCTCCTGCTCGGTATACAACGGGTTGACCGGGCAACTAATTCCACCAAGCGATGCGACCGCATGGAAGGCAATCGCATACTCCGGCACATTTGGACTCAAGATTCCGAAAACGTCGCCCTGTTTAAATCCGCGTTCATGCAGACCGGCGGCTGTACGCGCAATCGAGTCGGCTAATTGAGAGTAAGTGATGATGCGCCCGCTTGGTCCGTCGATCAGCGCCGGCTTGTCGCCGAGCAGGCTTGCTTTATGCAGGACGAAAGGCGTGATCGGAATGTCCGGTATGGTGACGTCTGGAAAGGGTGCGCGAAAGATCATTTTCGAATTTAGGTGCTTGATGCAACTCTTCTGTTTGGGCTGGCCGATCGTGAACGGCGCTACATTATCAGGTGACCCTGCCTCAGCAAAAGGTTTATATTCAGCAGTCACTATGCGCAGGGTCCCATGAGGTCAGTACCACCACGCGGTAGCGGGTGGGTCCGCTCGCAATCAATCACGCCAAACTACGAGCGCCACCCACCCGCTACCGCGTGGTGGTACTGACCTCGTGGGACCATTAGTCTCAGTAGCGTCGCAAACTAACAGGCGCGCGTTACATGGTCGCCGCAAATACTTCCATGCCGCAATCAGAAGTTCGTCCGCTGAACATCATCTGCCTCGCCAGTTACTTCAAAGGCGGTGACTTTATACGCGAGTGTAAGCGCCTCGGTTGTTACGTGAGCCTCGTCACCAAGGAAAAGATGCTTAAAGAAGACTGGCCTCACGAAGGTCTCGACGAGCTGATCGCGGTCCCGAACGACGCTGACGTCCCGCTCTTCATTGACCTGGCAGCATTCATTTCTCGGAAAAGGAAACCCGATCTGGTCGTCGCCCTCGAGGAATTTGACGTGATGACTGCGGCCTTGATTCGGGAGCATTTGTGCCTGCCCGGGATGAGCAGTTCAACGGCCAAGACTTTTCGGGACAAATTCAGGATGGCTGAGGCAGCCAAAGCGGCGCAGGTCGAGGTTCCCGATTTTGTACCACTAATTAATGCAGATGACGTGCGTGAATTTATGGAGCGCGTGCCGGCGCCCTGGATAATCAAACCGCGTTCCGACGTTTCAGCGATCGGAATTCGTAAGGTCGAAGAGGCTGACGAGGTCTGGCACGCAATCGATGAACTGAACGAGCGAGAGAACCTGCGCGAAAGAGCGTCTTACTATTTGCTGGCCCAGTTTATTCGGGGCGAGGTCTTCCATATTGATTCTCTGGTTGGTGATGGCCGAGTCTTGTTTGCCGGCGCCAATCGCTACGGCCGTCCGCCACTGGAAGTGGCCCATGAAGGCGGCGCTTACATCTCGCGAACAATCGCCCATCGTTCAGAGGACGAGAAGAAACTTTTTGAAATCAACCGCAAGTTGGTCAAAGCATTTGGACTGCAGCGAGGCGCGGCGCACGCTGAGTTTATCAAAAGCGACGCGGACGGGAAGTTCTACTTCCTGGAGATGGCCTCGCGCGTCGGAGGCGCCTACATCGCGGAAGTTTTGGAAGCAGCCTCGGGACTTAACCTATGGCGCGAGTGGGCCAGGATCGAAGTTGAAGGAACGAACGCAGCGAAAGTAAAGCCATCTCGTAATGAGTACGCAGGAATCATTCTTTCGCTTGCGAAACAGGAATATCCCAACACTGATTCTTACGACGATCCCGAGATCGTCTACCGGGTAAAGAAGCTTCATCATGCAGGCTTAATCGTTCGATCTAAGAGAGTGGAACGTGTCGAGGAATTGCTAGGGCAGTATGCAGGGCGCTTCGCAGAAGACTTCGTTGCAGTTGTGCCACCACTGGAGAAGGCGGAGTAGGATGTGCACGCGGAGCGATCTCATTAACACCGTGGCTTTAGCCCGGTTCAAGGATTAGTTCATCATTCCCTGAACCGTTTCTAACGGTTTCTAGTGATCCCGCGCGATAAACCGTTTGAAACGGTTTCATTTTCATCCCACTCCCTAATCACCGGGCTCAAGCCGCGGTGTTAATGAGATCCCTCCGCGTGATCTCTATGGGTAAGCCATCCGATATGAACTCGAAACACTCACTGGTTAGGTGTTCCCACCTTTACGCCCTCCACCTCGGCTGAAAAGCGGATGTAGTTGCTCTGGGTAGAAATGGAATCGAATCTGATCCCGTCGAACAGTTTGGGATAGTCAGCGCCGTTAATCCGAGTGACATGCGGAACCCAAATGCCGGGTTGAGGCAAACGCATCATCTCAACATAGACCGCAGGAGGCTGCTCAGCTGGCGTGATCGCGGGCCGGCCGCTGAGTCGCGTCACTATTCGATCCTGCACGTCGATCCAAATCTCACCCGTGAGTTGCGCGACGTATTTTTCGTTTTCGGTGAATTGTGAGCCAGGCCGGGGAGTAAATGTAAGGATCAAGGTTTCCCGTCCATCAATCGTTTCACGGCGAGTGAGGCTTAGTTCAGAGTTTCTTAAAAAGGTTGGGATCGCCAGAGACACACCGCCGCGGCTGACTCCAAAAGATGAGTGAGTGATTCCCGATCGAGTGTACTGTCCAAGCGGCATCATCCCGGTCAAGCGGGTTGCGCTCACTTCCGGCGCCGACGGTGTTTCGCGCGCGTTTTTGGTCTCTTCTTTTTCAATGCGCTCGGCCGCGTTCAATCGCTCTTTCTCTAACTCTTCCACCGGTACTGGAACCTGATTACGACTAGTTACCACCAATACACCTCGCGTGCGCGCTCCGCTCTTTAGCGTTGGGAAGAAGACCTCGTAACTTATTCGCTCCTCTTTGACTTTCCCTTTCCCATCTTTCTCGCGCCTCACGGAATCGACGACCCAGGTGTAATCACTCAGCATGTCGCCTGCACCTTTGCAGATCGCTTCCTTCACCATCGCCGGAATATCGACTGTTGGATCGATCGCAGCAGGAGACAATGACACGCAACCCTTCGGAATCGGTGATAGATGTTTGCTGACCTCAACATGAGCGCTTTGCGCTGCGATTGGGGAAGACAAGATCATCGCCAGCAGGATTACGTGGCCCGAATTCGTAGATATCCATTGCATTTTGTTTTAGCTTTCGTTAATTGAGGAGCAGGAAACCGTATCCAGGAGACGCCGAGAGAGCGTTCGAGTATAGCGGTTAGTCCATAGCGAGACCATCCCGGCGATTCCCGGTAGTAGGTCAATTTGATAAAAGGAACGTCGATGCCATTACAGAACCGAGCGCGGTAGCGCCGGATGCTGGAATGAAGTTGGTGATAATGATCCGCGCTGATTCATTGACTATTTGAAGTTCACTCTAGCATCCGGCGCTACCGCGCTCGGTTCTGTAAGGCAACGTCGGTCCTGGCAAAATCAAACTCACCCACTACCGAATTCCAGTGACCGTCTTATTTTTATTTTCTCTGTAATACGACGGTCTAACCTCTTGTTTTGTTAACAAGATTTTCTAGCCCGGGTTCCCCGTCAGCCAGGGCACTATTTGATTTCTATCTTTTTTAGCCGCCAGATATCTACTCTAAGTTCCTCCGCGTAGTGCAGCAGTGGATCACCTTGCGGCGTGGGCAATCCATGGCACTCGATCATGCTCGAGCTGAGCGAAGTGAGTTGAGCTTTCTGCAACGGCCATGGTTGGTGATGAATTTGTGAGCGATAGATCTTGCCGTCGTGTTCGCTGTAAAGGCAATAACGTTCGGTCAAAAAGAATTCGATCGAGCCTGGTGATGAAGGCGGCAATGGTTCGCCGATAGACCAAGTGCTTTTCAATTGAGCCGGCGCTCCCTGAGGATCATTACGGTTCGAGGAGTAATGAATCGTGTTGTCAGTCTGGCCCAATGACATCTGCGCATGATAGTAAGGTAGGTAATAAAACTTGCGCGCACCCCACACGGCCAGCTTGTTTGCCGCATCAAGTGAAAAGAACCAGACTCCGGGGACTCCGTTGATGGTGACGTAGGTGCGGACATTCAATTCGTGAAAGGCGCTGGTGCCGGGAATTGGTGGAAGAAACGAGGCGCGAATGCCCCACATCGTGAAGGGGATTACGCCGATCCATGCCGAACCATCGAAGCTGTCAATCTCGAGCCCCCTGGGAATCAACGGCCGCAGCAAGTTCGCATCAATGGGCCAGTGCATGAAGAGCAGCTTGCCCCACGTCTGATGCATGATTGGTGGACCGGCAGGGCGCTGTCGCATAATTAATGTGAGCAGGTGTTATCCGCAGATTACGCAGATTTTGTTAAGCAGTCTAGCCACCCTCAGGCTCAAGACTAACCCTTCGCACTCAGGGTCAAGATCACGAATCAACTCTCCAGCTCCAAGCCAATCTGCGTAATCTGCGGATTATTGCAGGGTCGTCTTTTGGACAATAATCACAGAGTTCTTCACACCATAATCGTCGTCTTTAGTATTCGGATTGGCAGGATCAAGCAGCCAGTTGCCGTCAACGATAAACTTGTACGCGTGCTCACCCGGTTCGAGATCTATGCGGCAGACCCAGTCATCGCCTTCCTTACCGAAAATAAATTGTGACTGGTTCCAGTTGTTGAATGAGCCCGCCAGCGCCACGATGCCCGCGTCAGTGTAACCCTTCAACCGGAACGTGGTATTGCCCTTGAGACTAGGCGGCGGCAGCGTAACCTTCTGCGCGTTGTAGCTCGCGCCTTCGTATTCAAAAGTCACACTGACGATCTTGCCGTCATCGTCTTTGTTGAAGCTCAGTGGTGTGCCTTCGATCTCGTTGACGAAAACTGTTTTGGACTTATGTATCAACCGCCGCTTTTTGACAACTGATGGCTTCACCCACAGTTCGTTATTCTCCAGTGTGACATCGAGGGTCGAGATAGGAATGATGCCAGGTTCCAATTCATACCTGCCGACGTACTTTTTCAGAGCTTCAGAATTGATCTTCCGCGCTGGCTGTTGCGAGACGGTCTGGGAAGGATGATGACTGGCCGCGACGGCGTGGATGAAAGACGATGGAGTTACGAGGAGGAGAGATGAAGAACAAAGGATGAATATCAGACGACTCATAACCTCAGTCCCTCCTATTCACGCTCTCCGCAGATTACCCAGACTATGAGAACACGGGCCAAGAGGCCGATTCGTTACCCCGGTTGTTTTCTTAATCTGCGTAATCTGCGGATGTGCTTCATTCCCCCAACGCCGCATACTCGAACAACCTGAACAGAACAGTTAAAACCCCACCCGCTAACGCAGGCGGTTCTGACAAGTTAGTACTGCCAATTCACATTCACGTTGCCAGTGCCGCTGGTCGGCACGGTGTAAGTATGGTTAGAGCCATTCTCCCAGGTGACCGCGCCGTTTGCCGCGATCTTGATGAACTTGAACTGGATCGTTTGCCCGGCTGGCACGCTGGCGTTCAGGAACCAGTTGGGATAATTAGGCGTCAACATTGGCCCCACGGCGGCGTCCCAGGTTGTGCTCCAGGCGCCCAACTCGACAGTGTTGCCGGTAAGAAAGATGTAGTCGCCCGTTTGTGTTGGCGTCGCGTTATAGACCGTGAAGGTTACGGGTATGAGCTTCGCTGTCAGGACGGTGTACTGAATTCCGTTGGAGGGCGTTCCGCCTGAATTCGTAACCGTGACGTTGTAGTTGCCGTTTGCAACCGATGGCGTGGTGACAACGATTTGGGTCGGCGACCACGAGTTAACGGTCGCGGTAGTCGTGCCGAATTTCACTGTGCCCGTTGTCGTACCAAAGTTTCTGCCGGCGATGGTGGTCTTCACGCTTGGCTGTCCCACGGTTGGTCCGATTGATCCAATCTCGGGCGCGGCCGCGCCTTCGGTAAACTGCCAGACAGAAACCGTATGCGCGGGCAGAGTGAAAGTGGTTACGGGATTATTGCCGCCCGATCCGGAGCCGACGGTGATGGGAACGCCGCCGAGCAAGCCTGTCAGATAATCCGACTGCGTGCCCACTGGAAGCGACGTGTTCAGTCCGCTGATGCTGTAGCCGGTAGTCTCGTTTTTGTTGATTGCCACCAGCACTGTGCTTCCGTAAAACTTCCGTTCGTAAATGTAGACGTCGTTGTTCATCCAACGTTGCGCCATCGAGCCATAGGGAATTGCCGGATTACTACGACGCAGCGATGAGAGCCTGTTGGTAAGCGTGTAAGCCGTCGTCGTGGTCGAAAAGCCGGGCATCATCGGACGGTTGTAGGGATCGGTGCCGCCGCTGGTGTCGTCGTGCAGGTATTGCTCGGTGCCATAGTAGATGCAGGGAATGCCGCGCGACGTGAGAATGAACGACAGCGCCTCATGCAGACGGTTGTTGTTATTGTTGACGGAAAGGAAGCGCGCCATGTCGTGATTGTCGACAAAGGTCACCAGGTCTTCTTTCCAGGTGAAGTTATTTCCTTCCGCCGTGATGACTGAATCAATGTCCGAGAAATTAGCGTTTGAGCCGAAGACGCTACGGATCGCCGTGTTGAGCGGGAAATCGAGCATTGACATGCCGCTCTTGTTCGCGAACTTGTAGGAGTCGCGATAGAGCGGGTCCGATGTGTTTCCCTGATACCACTCACCAAACAGAAAACTATCGCCGTAGGTGTAGATCGAATTGGCAAAGCTGTATTCCCAGCCCCAGGTTATGTGCTTGATTGCATCGATACGAAAGCCATCGACCCCGTGTTGTTGGAAGAGTTGCGCCGACGCTTTCAGGTAGCCGTCAATGGTGGCGTGTTCCTGATTGAGGTCGGCGAGGTCGAACAACGTGTAGTACTCCACCTGATAACGATCGTCCCAGCCGCCGCCGGAGATGTTTGGGTTGTGATGAAAATAACCATTCGTATCATTGGTGTAATTACCAAGAAAGGTGCCGTTGTCATAAAGCGAGCCAAACTCGCCGGCGTTGTCCTGGGTTGAGTGGTTGGGTGCAAAGTCGATGATGACCTTTATTCCATTCGAGTGCGCCGCGGTCACCATGGCGTCGAAGTCGGTCCAGGTGTTGCTCGCGTTACCGAAGTGTTCTTCGATTCGTTTGAAGTCGCGGCCCTGATAACCGTGGTAAGAGGCGGTCGGATTCCCGCCGCCATCGGGAATGTTGGTGTTCAAGTTGTCAACCGGCGGTGAGATCCATATCGCCGTAACTCCCATTCCGGCGAGGTAAGACATCTTTTGCTGAATACCCTGAAGATCGCCGCCCCAGTAGAGTCGCCAGTTGGTCTTAGCTGCGTCATACAAGCCGGCGCTTTGCGAAGGGTTGTTGTTGGCGGTGTTGCCGTCAAAGAAACGGTCGGTGATGATTTGATAAATGACTTCACGCTTGAAGTCGGAAGCAAACGCACCGCTGAGTGGATGGAAAAGAACTGAAAGAAGAAGAGCGATGGCAGAGAGTCCGTAAGTGAGTTTTCGCATAATTGAACTCCGTTCTTGGTCACAGGGCTGGTCAGGGAGGTGAGCGAAGAGGAATCATACATCTAAACGGGGAATGAGGGATCGAAAATTCAAGCGCGAGTCTTGAGCCCGCGAAGCTCGGCAGTTCGTCCGTTTAGAGGTGGGCACCGCCCACCGGTACGGCGTGGATGAAACCATGCTTCCAAATAATTGAATCGTAATTATCTACCCGAATAGTTTCACCCACGACGCACCGGTGGGCGGTGCCCACCTCTAAACGAACGTGGGTTCCGCTTCGCT
>Ga0137394_10003439_pt1 | contig 11886 bp, 8 predicted proteins | sample czobulk116metaG_FD_108278 | JGI IMG/M metagenome (GOLD analysis project Ga0137394, IMG submission 108278) | Vadose zone soil microbial communities from Angelo Coast Range Reserve, California, USA - czobulk1.16 metaG | ecosystem: Environmental > Terrestrial > Soil > Vadose zone | place: USA... | reverse complement strand
GACTATCCTTGTCTTCCTTCAGAAAGATTAGAACGCGTTCAGGAACATAGAAAGCGTCGGGGAAAACACGGCAGAAGCGATCTAACGCCGCTTCGTAGCGTGGACGGACGGACGGGTCATCAGGCACGACTAACGCCCGATCAATCAAATCGGAAACCGCCTCACCCTCTCCCTGAGGGCTGGGGTGAGGGGGAACAGCGCGTTCGAACTTGCCTGATGATTTGCTTTCCTCCGTAGCTCTCTCCTGCGCAGACTTTAGATCGCTTCGCAATGCCGCAGGGTCGTACCGCCAGTGATTCGCCGCCGATTGCCGATCCTTCCAAAGGACGAGTGGTTGGGAACCGGGAGCTATCCCGCGGATGGTGAGATTGTTGACTTCCGGTTTGAGCCTTTGACGGAGACCGAGAACGAAATCGCCCATCCGCTCACAGCCCCTCCGCACAACGTCCCGCTGGTTGCCGCGAGCTGCCGGCAACTCTCGCCACATCGCCTGCAACGTGGCAATGGGTCCAATCTTTTCCTCCGGGTTCGACAGCGTGGACCAAATCGTCGCCAGATACCTGGCACTGATCTTGTCGGCAGCGGCGAACTCGGCGAGGTTCGCTCTCGGCTTCCCAACAGCGGCGCGATTTTTGAACCGCCACGATGCCGTGAAATAGTCCGCGTAGTTGGTGCGTTGACGCTGGTAGAAGTCAATGATGCGCTTGACGCAATACTTGTCGCGGTCGGTCTCTGTGGCGATCGGGTGGGGCGCGAAAACAAAACCGTCCGGCTTGAGCACGAGATGCTCGGCGACCCGACGCGCCGCCTCGAGATACTTGTTCAACAAAGCCGGGGACATCGCCAGTGATTCCCCCGAATTGTCGAAGCCGGCTTCATCGGCTGGATCAACGGGAAACTCTTTCGCCGGCCGGATGTCAACGCCCGTCAGGTCACGGATGGTGTAGTCATACTCGGCATTGCTCAGCCTGCGTGCGAGCACCGGGCCGGGGTCGCCTGCATTTTTTTGCGCCTCATGCTTGCGCATTGCCTCGATCCAATCGATGACGCGCCGCCGAAGCTCCATCGTGGGATGCCCCCTGGCTTCCTCTGGTGGCATCTCCTCGGCCTGGAGTTTTTCGCGCACGATCTCCCATCGGCGGTAGTCCTTGGCCACAGCCTCCCGCGTCGCGTAAAGTCGCAAGTCCAGCTTCCCTTTTTGCTTCTCCTTGCCATGACATCCGAAGCAGTAGTTCTCAAGGAAGGGCTGCACAGTGTCCGCGAACCGTCGTTCAAGCTCACGCTCCATGCGATCGGCTGCAATCAGTCCACACGTCGGCCAAAGCAAGAAGACCTTTGCAGCCAACATTAGGCGCAATCGCATCGCATGTTTTTGAACAATCATTGATCAGTTCGCCATCTTATTGACGCGGTAAGGGCAAATTGCCAAACCCAGGTTGTCTGATTGGACGCATGCGCTTCTGAAGTCACTCAACCTATGGCAGTTCGTCTTCCTTCTTCTACCAGTAGAACTCGCTATCTTTGGCGCAACCAAAAACTTCAATGAAGGGGCTACCAAAAAGCTTTCACGTCGGGATTTGAGGAAGCCCCCAAATTTCCCACAACTGACGACTGGCCACTGACCGCTGACGCCTTCTCTACCGCTTCTCCACCATCAGCCTTGCAACCACTTTCTGCAATTCAGCCACTGTTTTCTCCAGAGCTGTCACCCGCGCTTCCTTTTCTTCCAGCTTCTGATTGAGTCCCTGAATGGCCGCGAGTGCTACACCATCGGCGTCGACGGTGGTGATGCCGGTGTTGGTTTCCCCGCACTGGAAGGCAGCACTGAAATCCTGCGCCATCGGGCCAATGTGACGGATGGATGCCGGTTGAGTTTTATAGTTCCAGGTTTGCACCGGCAGGGCGGCGACTTTTTCGAGGACTTCGCGCGCGTTCACGGCAGCAAAGTTTTCTTTGGCATTGCGATCGCTCACGCTGGTCCACGCGCCTCCGCCCGTGGCCAGGCTTACGCCGTGGGTTTGCCCCTCATCGCTCAGGATAGTGGCGCCGCCGGGAGCCTTGATGAACATGCGAGCGGTCCCCCCATGTGCGCGAATCCAAACGTCGCCGGCGCCACTGCCGCTTTGAGCAACGCCGATTTTGAGGCGATAGTCGTCCGTGCCAACCCGAAAGTCGCCTTCACTGCTATTCAGATCCCAATGGTCACCTCCCCAAATCTGGGTCCCGCCACTGGCTCGGACGAGAAATTGATTGCTTCGGCTGGACCCGAAATCGGCATCGGTATAATCGGCCCAGACAAAAGAGCCATCGTGCGTGGCGTGAGCACGATAGCCGGCGGCGAAGCTCGTGATGCCATCCGCGCTATTTTGCCAGCCACCCGGGACAGCGGCCGCGAATCCCATGGCGCCATTGAGGAAGCCGCCGCTCACGGTGGAGGCATCGCCAACGTGGTGGCCAAATCCGCCCCCTATAGTGGAATAGAACCCTTCCGCGTTATTGAAAGCTCCACCCGCCACTGTTGTATAGGTCGACAGCGCAAAATTATTGACTCCACCGCCAATCACCGACGCAGGGCCGCTGGCCGTGTTCCCTTGCAAATTCTGGCCGTCGTGACCGCCACCGCCAATGAAAGCGCCGGGCCCACTGGCGCTGTTGCTCAGGCCACCGCTGATGGTAGCAAAGGCGCCCGACGCAATATTGCTGACGCCGCCACTCACGGTTGCGCCCTGCGCGTCATTGAAGATGCTATTGACGTTGCCGGCCACATTATTAAGGCCCCCGCCGACTGTCCCATAGTCGTCGCTCACAACATTGGGCACCGGTGAATCGCCAAATCGATTGTTTGTCACATTGCCTCCGCCGCCAATAGTTCCACCGAAGACGCCGTTGGAGACTACATTTCCACTCGCTCCCCCAATCACGTTCACCGAGAAGAGTGTCGTGAAGCGCGCGATATTTGCGCTATTGAACTCCAACTGCAAAGCGCGGCGATTGCCCACGATAAATTGCAATGGCTGTGTGGAACCGGTTCCCAGGATTGGCGGCACTGGGTTCGCATTACCACCGACCTTCCAAAAATCATTTGAATCCAATCCGTCGAGTTTGTCGGCATTCAGATTTGTCACCAGCACGCTGCTGTTGACCGAAAATGGGGGCTTGCCCGAAAGCGGATCGAAGGTGAAAGCGCCGGTCAATGTTTGGTCGACGTAGCCACGGACCACTCCGCCCGGTAGCTGCTGGACATCAATCGGCCCGGCATAGATCCCGGCGCGGTTGGCGTAAACGGCCTTCGGCGTGGCAGTGACTAATTGGCGTGGGGAAAGGGTCGCGAAGCTGATCGCACTTCCAGCCGGCCTGACGCCAATATCCAGCCACATCGGCGTGCCGTCCCAGATCGCTCCGAAATCCACCACGGTCGTAAACAGGCCATTCGAAACGCTCACGGCAGAATTCGTGCGTGGCTGGCCCAGCGGAACTTGTGCCGTGGCGTCGCCCTGGACGGCGAAGCGAAGGTCGTAGCTGCCATTGGCCAAATTGGTGCCGTCATTGAGCCGGCCCTGGTAAGTGAAGGCGGTCCCTTGGGCATAGATGCCACTGGCAGAGAGTAATAGCGTTGAGAGGAATAGGAGTTTAGTTTTCATGATTGGTCGCTGCCCCGAAAGCTTTCGGGGCTTTTGATTTCTGAGTCTTCGCTGCCCTGACAAAAGCCGACTGCCGATCGGAGGGGACCAAATGGCTCATTCGTTCCCGGCGCGCTGCGATTGAGGAAGCATGAAGATTAGCTCATGTTTAAGGGGAAAGGTAAAGGAAGAAGGGAGCCCAGGTGTCAGTTATCCGTTGTTGACCCGGCTATGCAGGGAGCAACTTACCCCCAGAGTGGAGAAGGATCCTCCGGCAACTGAAAACACACCCGAGGCCTAAGGCACCGCCAAAGGGACACGCTCTGAATCCTTGGACACTCCCTGCGGCAACCGGACTTGCTATTGTCGCCGACTATCGTCGATCTGGAGGACGATGGTTGCTTCTCCCGGTGCGGGAGAAACAGGCGTACGAACGGCTCAAATTCCACGGGATAAGCGACGTACTCGGCTTCAATGTGCCACAACTCAGGGCTTTCGATGACAATCTTCGGGTGATTCAAATGACCATTGTCGCACGGCCGTTCGTATTGGACTTTGCCGCGGCATACCTCGATCGACGCCCCGAGTTCTCGGAGGAGGTCTGGGCGGATTGGGAGAAACAGAAACTGGCAATTTCGAGGGGCGTTGGCCACAAGTGCAGGCGATCCTCCAGGAATTTGAACGGCTCCGGATCTATTTGTTGGACGTCTCTCCAGCGAACATTGCTTTTCCCGACTAACGTTGCGGAGAAGGATGCTTGCTTCCGACCCCGGAGCGGCGGAGAATACGCCATGAATGTAAAAGATGCCCATTACCTGGCCGAGAAATTCGGAAGAAAGAGCGTTCTCAAGATTTTCCACGATGGCCCATTCAAGGCCGAGTTCATTGATGACGCCAACTTCGTGAAAAGACAGGCCGGGGAAAGCTACAAACGGTCAGTGTTTCAAAGCGCCGGGCCCAAGGCCGCATTCACTCCGCCGTCGCTCGGTTTATGGCACGTTGTCATTCATTTGACTGAAGGGACTGAGAAAAAGCTGCACGTTCAATTCTGCGAGTAACCTCAATCGGCACGGGAGCGTGCTCAATAGAAGCGTTTCCGTACGCTGGCGGTGTTTGGTATTGGTGAATTCAAAGTGGGCTGGCAATTCGAAAGCCGGCGGTAGGCTTCTCGGAGGTTGATTTTTTGCAGCCGACTTGAGACTTTCCCGCGCAAACGAGAGCCATCTCTAATTAGCCATGAACGCTTTTTTCTTAAGTCTCGCAACTTGCGCCAGCCTGATAGCTTGCGCCACCAACGGATCCGCAGCCTCGGCGCACGCCTGGCCACAGTTTCGCGGGCACAATGCAGCCGGCGTTGGTGTCCAGGCGAAACCACCCGCTAAAATCGGACCCAGTAACGGTGTTTTATGGCGGGTCGAAGTGCCGTGGTCACCTTCGTCGCCTTGCGTCTGGGGCGATTATATTTTCCTGACAACTTTCGCTGATGATCAACTCCAGACCCGCTGCTATGAGCAGCGCACTCGGACTCTGCTTTGGACGCGCGGACTCAAAGTGGAAAAGCTCGAGACCTACCACAACTCCGAGGGGAGCCCGGCGGCGGCCACGCCGGCGACGGACGGCGATCGCGTGGTGAGTTATTTCGGCTCGTTCGGGCTGGTCTGTTATGACTTCAAGGGCAACGAAGTTTGGAAACATCCGTTGCCAATCGCGGAAAGCGGCGGCGGTTTTGGTTCGGGGACTTCGCCGATTATTTTTGCCAAACGGTTTGTCATCCTCAACCGGGACCAAATGGAGAAATCATCCGTAATGGCACTCGATCTGCGCAACGGCAAAACCGTTTGGGAAACAGCGCGTCCCGATGCATCCGGAAGCTTCGGCACGCCGATCATCTGGCACAATGATAAGATCGACGAAGTGATCACTCCCGGCAGCCTTCGCGTGCAGGGCTACGATCTCAAGAGTGGCAAAGAGCGGTGGATGATCGAGCCTGTCACGACGTTCGCCTGCACTACGCCCGTGTTTGGAGATGGACTTCTTTTCTTCGCCGGCTGGTCCCCGGGAAAGTCCGATTCGCCGTGGCCGAGCTGGGCCAGCTTTCTCGAGCGGAACGATAAAAACAAGGACGGCGAAATAACCTTCGACGAATTTGGACCCAGTGACCGTGATTTCGCCCGTGGCATGGATATCAATCGCGACGGAAAGGTCACAAAAGTGGATTGGGACGCTCTGCAAGCGCGGACTGCCAAGGGCGAGAACCTGCTGCTTGCAATCAAACCCGGCGGAACGGGCGATATCTCTCAAACACACGTCGCATGGAAGTTCAATCGTGGTCTACCCTACGTGGCCTCTCCCCTCTTTTATGAGGATCGCATCTATCTCGTTAAGGATGGCGGCATGGTCTCCTCCTTCGATGCAAAAACCGGGAAATCTTTCTACCTGCAGGAACGCATCAACGCCATCGGCAGCTATTACGCATCACCCGTGGCAGCCGATGGCCGAATCTATCTGGCCTCAGTCCCCGGCAAATTGACCGTCATCAAAGCCGGCGGGGACAAACCTGAAATTCTTCACCAGGCCGAGTTTGGTGAGCGCATTTTTGCAACGCCCGCTTTGGTCGGCGACAAGCTCTACTTACGCACGGCCAAACATCTCTGGGCATTTTAGAGATGATTGGGCCGGCGGGCGCTTAGCTTGGCCGACCGCGGTGATTACGCCGCTTTCTACCTATAATCACCTTGAATCACCTAAATTCGCCCCCGTCAGGAAAGCCGTCAGCAAGGCGTCAGGGGACGTCAACTGGAGGGCATGAGGGAAGAAACCGCAAATGGACACGAATTGACGCGAAGCCGATCTGTTTGACGGCCGCAAAAAGACGCAAGTTACTGCACGGGATTTTGTCACCGTCAAAAGTTCCACCTGAGCGTGAGGGGTGAAGCGTAATTTAGTCGTGGGAAACGCGGGCATTTTGGGACGATCGTCCCAACGGGTCCTTTCGAAGTGTCTGCTGCTCAGTCGTCCAGTTTTGCACATTTGCTGTTTTCGTCCCAAAACGTCCCATTTTGGAGGAAGTTGAGGGTTGAGAGTTCTTGCCGAAAAAACACGTGGACGCTTCCCGCCAACCTATGCTCTGGCGCGGAGGCAGAGCATAGGTTTTGCGTGGCGCTTCGAGGGCTTCGAGCGGCTTAACTCGATATTCAGATGTCAAAGAGCAGAGCAAAATCCCTGCGGTCCCGGCTTCTGCCGGAAGGCTGTTTATAGATACAGTAATAGGAGAGGAATGGCAAGGAAAAGTTTGGCCTGCGAATCACGCTAATGGACGCGAATGGGATTCCTGGATGAGTGACTCAGTGGATCGAGTCGTTTCGGGAAGTGATTCCAAATCAGATAAGAAATGTCGGAAGGGGTGGATATTGCACCCGAAGTTTGCGAGCCATCTATGAACAGGATTTTCCACCGCGACTTGCCAATACCATTGACCGACCCCTTCACGACCCCTTCACGCGAAGACATTTCCCATTTCCCATTTCCCGACCGGTTCGACATCATGAAGGGGTCGGTCAAGGGTCGGTCAATAGTATTGTCAAGTCCTGTTTTGGATCGATCATCCGATGGGATTGAAGGAAGAGTTCCTGCAACAAGTCCTCGATGGGACCTTCGACGTGAAAAAGGCGACTGCGGACTATGCCAGGCGTCAGCAGGCGCAGGAACTCACGCGCAAGCTGTGGGAAGAATTCGACCGCGGAATGCACAAGGAGCAATGGGATGACGCCGAGTCAGCCCTTGCGAAAATTGAGAAACTGCTGCCGGAAGATGAGCGCGATGGCCTGGACATGAGGCGCCTCGACCTGCTCCTGGAGCGGCCTGACTACAACCAGGCAAAGAAGCTGGCCAGAAAGATAAGCGACGCGCATGCGGACGATGCGCTGGTGCAAAACCAGATCGCCTGGAAATTTGCCACCAAAGAAGGACTCGCCAAAGGTGATCTCGATCTGGCGGAAGAGATTGCTCGGCGCGCGGAAACCTTGGCTAAAAACGACGAGCGCGCTCAAGCGGAAATTCTCGATACCCTGGCGCGGCTGCTTTTTCTGCGCGGAGAGAAGGATTCCGCCATCGAGGCGCAACAGCGGGCGGTTAAGGTCGCCAAAGGAGATCGCAAGACCGAGTTCCAGAAAACCCTGGAGGACTACCAGGCTGGCCGCGTGCCGCTAGGCCCAAAGATAAGCGCGTTACAGCAGAAAATTCGGAAGAGCCTTCAGTTTAAAGATTGGAGCAAAGCCGAATCGAGTGTTGCCGCCCTGGAGAAAATCCTCCCCGAAGATGAACGCGCGGACCTGGACGCACAACGATTCCGCATTCTGGTCGGTCGAAAGGATTATGACGCGGCCTCGAGAATGAGTGGGAAGTTGGCCGCCGCCCTGCCGGACAATGCGATGATGCTCAATCAACTCGCCTGGGAGATCGCAATTGCCGAAGGCAGTGACCAACGAGACTTGGATTTGGCTGAGAAAATCGCCCAACGCGCCCATGATGCCACGAAGGAAAACAATGCCGAAATTGTGGATACACTGGCCCGGGTAGTCTTCTTAAAGGGTCAAAAGGAAAAGGCGGTTGAACTGCAGCAGAAGGCGGTCAAGCTGGCGCAAGGCCGCCGCCAAACGCAGTTTCAGAAAGCATTGGACAGTTATAAGGAAGGGAAGGCGCCAAAGGCGTACTAATCCGTCTTTTCTGGCATCGGGTCTGCTCAGAACTAGCGGGTTCTTAGTCGGAATGTTGATCTTATGACGACCCATGTAGCTGATTCTGAAGAGATTATAGATGCCTATCGCGCTGCAGTCGAGCACGCTAACGGGCGGATCTTTGCCTCCGAACTCCAGGTAAGCTTTCGGGATGGCTGGTTTACGGTCCGCGATTTGGAAGGAGCCGAATCTCGCTATCGCAAAAAGGAGATCATCGCAGTAACGCAGGACCTGCTCAAGCAGCCGGAATATCGCGCCGAAAGCGTCTCCGAAACCGCCGCACATTCGGTCGAAGAATCGGCGAAGGTTTCGCGCACGGTACCCAACACCAGCAGTAACACTCAAAAAAACGAGGAGGATGGTCCAACGACTATGGAACAGCTGACCACCGAGACCCCCGCCCAGACGAGAATCGCAACGTCGGGCACGGTCCATATCCCGCGAGACCAAAACAAATATTTTAATCAGCAGGTAGCGGAGGCCAAGCGCTTGATTGCATTTCCGGTGGCTCCTCCCACACCGGCGCTGAAGAGAGAGGCCGAAAACAAAGCTTACTTCCGCAATTTGCGCCGGATCTTCATGATTGTCGCGGCGGCGGCGACCATTCTCATTCTCTTCATTCTCTTGAAGGGTAAATAGGAGGGCATCACCATGATCGGTGATCATGGCTCACCCCAAAACAAAGCCGCCCTGCATCACACAGGACGGCGTTTGTCAGCGTAACAGAACGGGGTGTTCAGTTATGCTTCAAAAGAGCGGCCACACCCGCACGTATGACGGGCTTTGGGATTGGAGATTTTGAATCCGCCATCATTTAGGCTATCAACGTAATCAACCACGGCGCCATTCAAGTAGTCGGCGCTAAAACGATCGATGAGCACTTGAACACCGTAAAACTCGCAGACGAGGTCGTCGGCGCGTCGCTCGTCAAAGACCATGCCGTATTGCATTCCGGAACACCCGCCATCTTCGACGTAAACACGCAAAGTTTTGCCGGCGTCTTCCGGCTTTTCGGCGAGCATGGAGCGGACGTGGTTAGCTGCACTTTCCGTGAGGCTAACGGCAGAGTCAGACTGTTGAGGCTGCACTTCCATTCCGAATAAAGCCTACCAGCCGGGACTGCGGGTGTCAATCGAATGAAGCGAAAACTGCAGAGGCAAACGTAAGCAGTGTTCTGGCGTGCCGATGGGTCTCGCGCTCGCGGACAGGTTGTCCCGCGCTCCGTTAGTTCTTCGCCGCGGTGACGCCTTCGACGGTCAGGATTTGGCCGTCGTTCAACGTGACCGTGCTGCCATCTTTCATGACGACAGTGCCGTTTCCGAACGCTTTGGTGCCGTCATTCATCATGATGCTTTGATAGGGGCTGAGCGTCAGCAATGAGCCATCTTTCTGAACAACAACCTTGCCTTTTTGCAGAGTGATGGTGTCGCGGCTCGACAAAGCTTCGCCGTCCAATTTGAAGAGTTCGCCATCGATCACCCGCTTGAGGCGTCCGTCGCGGGTGCGCAACGTGCCGTCGGTCACCAGTTTGGATCCATCTGGAAAAAGAATGTCGTGATCTAGAGGAGTGCTTTCCCCATCCTTCACCAGGATCAGTTTGCCATTCTTCATCGCGACATGGTCGATGACCGGTTCAACTGAACCATCAGGGCTGGTGAGCATGCCTTCTTTATCGAGCACCTGACCTTCCTTCAGATGGCGCTCTTTTCCTTTGTTGACGGTGAAGGTTGCGTTGGTCGTGACTTTGATTTCGTAGGGCAAATAGACCGCTTCCTTCACTGGGGTGGTCTTTCCACCCTCCACCGAAAGTAGTTTACCGTCCTTGAGCATGACCCGCTCGGCGGTCTTGTGACTCTCGGCAGCGATACCCATGAACGCCAGTGAAAGGGCGACAGTTAGAACTGCGGAACATTTCCAAATCGAGCTGCTTTGCATGATCTTTCCAGGTTTGCCTTTTCTTCAGGCTAATATTGACGAGCCGAGCACAATCAACAACCGGAAACCGCTTTCCGGCAAGCCGCATCGGCATTTGGCCATAGCTTTGGGAGCAGTTTTCGCGCCGAAGCGGTTCATTGCCAACCCCTGTAAGGAGCTTAGTTTCAGGTCCTTGAGGTGGCACCGAGTCCGACACTCACATAAGGCGCGGGCCGAGCACCTTACAAAACCGGCGCCAAATTGTTATTACGTACACGCCAGTCAGGCACTAGGTTAACCCCCGATGAAAAAATTCGCGCTCGGTTGTGGAGGAATTGGCGTCCTGCTTTTACTCATCGTCCTGATGGGTGGATGCCAGAGTTACAATCGCTTAGTCAGGCTATCTCAGGACACCGACGCCAAATGGGCGCAAGTCCAGAACCAGTATCAACGACGCAACGATTTGATCGATAACCTCGTCAAGACCGTGGCAGGAGCCGCGAACTTCGAAAAGTCGACGCTTACGGAGATCACTTCGGCGAGGGCGTCGGTCGGCCAGGTGAAGATCGATCAAAACCAGGTGCCCACTGATCCGACCAAACTTCAGGAGTTCGAGCGCGCACAGGGCCAACTCTCGTCGGCGTTATCACGGCTATTGGTCGTCGTAGAACGTTATCCGGAGTTGCGGGCCAACGCCAATTTCCGCGACCTGCAGGCGGAACTGGCAGGAACGGAAAACCGGATTGCAGTCGAACGAATGCGCTTCAATGAGTCTGTTCAAGCCTACAACACCGCCGTCCGCTCTTTTCCCACGGTGCTTATGGCCAGCATGTTCAATTATCATCCGAAGCCTTACTTCCAGGCGGTGACTGGAGCGGAAACTCCGCCCAAGGTAAACTTCGATTTCAGCAAGCCGGCCACATCAGCTCCGGCAAAACCATAACGATGCGTTGGTTGCTGCAAGTGTGGATGCTGGTCTGTTTCGCCGCCGGCACGCTGCACGCGGCTGAGCAGCTTCCCCCTGCTCCAAAACGCTATTTCAACGACTATGCGCACGTGGTTGCGCCTGACGTTGCGGAAGCGCTCAACCGCAAGCTGGAGGATTTTGAGAAGACAAGCTCCAGCCAAATTGTCGTGGCGGTGTTTGACAAGCTTCCTGCCAATGCCGCGCTCGAAGATTATACCGTGCGCACTTTCAAAGCCTGGAGACCGGGCCAGCAAGGCAAAGACAACGGCGCGGTGCTGTTCGTCTTTGTGCAGGATCGGAAGATGCGGATCGAGGTGGGCTACGGGCTGGAAGCCGTCTTGCCGGACGCTCTCGCCAAACGAATCATCGACGAGCAAATTGCGACACGTTTTCGGCAGGGCGATTATACAGGAGGTTTGAGCGCGGGCGTCGATGGGATACTGCAGGCGGTGCGCGGCGAATACAAAGGCACGGGTCAAACTGCCGGAAGCCGCAGTCCGCCAGCAGCTCGACACCTGACTCTGTTCATCTTTATCGCATTGCTGGTCTTCTTTTTTCTAGCAAGCCGGCGGCGCGGCACGATGTATAGCAGCCGTGGCCGCAGCCCTTTGGGAGGCTGGGGCGGGTGGTATTTAGGCGGTGGGGGCTG
>Ga0137394_10003438_pt1 | contig 11886 bp, 8 predicted proteins | sample czobulk116metaG_FD_108278 | JGI IMG/M metagenome (GOLD analysis project Ga0137394, IMG submission 108278) | Vadose zone soil microbial communities from Angelo Coast Range Reserve, California, USA - czobulk1.16 metaG | ecosystem: Environmental > Terrestrial > Soil > Vadose zone | place: USA... | reverse complement strand
TTCTTCGGAGCGGGTCATGCCTACATAGAGCAAACGTCGCTCTTCCGAAGCGTCGCGGTTATCCATTGGTATGAGTCCAGATTCGAGCCCAACAATAATCGTAGCCCTCACTGTAAGACCTTTTGATCCTGCCAATGTCATTATTCTTACGGCATCGGTTTTCTCTAGCGCGATATCTTTTGCTATAGGAGTGATCTGGCCAAGATACCGGTCGAGAGTATCGTCGGTGGTAACTCTTTCATTGATTTTCCCCAAAAGTTCCTTGAATTGATCATTTATAGGAGCAACTGATTTCTCACTGAAATTCTCAACGATGAGATTACCCCACCCGCCCTCTGGAGTTGTGGGTGGTATTCCCAACGAGTCAACCGTTGCGAGTACCTGTGTGATTACAGAATTCGCCTTCCTTTTCAGCGTTGTCGACAGCTCCGGAAAATTCTCACCTTGTGATACCAAGAGCGCCTTTCCAAATGTTGTTCTCACCGACCGAGCGCGTTCGTACACGTAGTCAAAGAAAGTCGTTCCAATACCCGGAGCCAACTCAAGCAGAGAACTCCAGGCTAGAGAGTCCTCCCGATTCACAGCAATTCGCAAAATAGCCATTGCCCTGCGGTTATTGGGTTCTGCAAGAATTTCTTTAATGTCATTCGGGTCAGAATACTTTATGTTTCGGTTCTCAAGCTGCTCTTTGAACGGGGCACTGAATTGGCCGTTGTGATCACTACGCAATAGGATCAGGACCTCTGAAGCGGGGATATTTTTGCATGTGATAAGATGATCCACCAATTGTGCTACTCCTCCTGCCTCGGCCGCGTGACCGGCAAACCCAAGCAATGCAACTTCTCCATCGGTCGCATTGTCGGCTGTTCGGAGTGAACTACGATTTGCCGGACGCTCCGGATGTCCCTGAATCACATAATTAGCCCACTCGACAATTCTTTTGCCGCACCTCCTCGTAATTGTCAGTGGATAATCCGCAGCGCCGGCATAGTCGTGAAGAAAACGTTGAATGCCGGCGGGATGGGCTTTCCGAAACGAATAGATTGACTGCTCATCGTCACCGGCCGCAATGATTGAACATCCCCGAGTAGCAACAAGTTTGAGGACCTCCAAATCACATGCGTTCAAATCCTGATATTCATCGACCACTAACACTTGGTGGTCCACTCCCTTCAGGTCAGGATGGTCACTTAGAGCGGATCGGAGCGCATATGGAAGTTCAGACAAAAGCGTATACCCCAAAATCTCTCTATGCTCTCGCCATGCTCCCACGAATCGAGATCTAACCGCTGGAGCTATTTTATCGGATTCGTCAGGACTGAGGGACTCCCAGTTTGCAGCGAGTTCTTTAAATAAAATTCCGATATCGCGTTTTTGAATATGTAATCGCCGCGCTAAAGTTTGTTCCACAATTTTGTCCAGCTCCCAATCATCCGCCATGCGCAAGGGCCGTGGGAATTCGCCGACTCCACCATTCTCCAAAAGCACAGAAATACAGAAGGCATGAATCGTACTCGGTTTATCAACCGATATATTCCCACGCTCCGAGAGTTTGCTGATTAACTCGGCAGTGGCCGCACGAGTAAACGTCAAGAGCTTGGCACGGATCGAGGGATTAAGGCTGATCCACTCGATGACTGTTGCACTTTTTCCAGTACCAGGACCAGCCAGAATCCGCGCGTGTCGGTTTGAGGTATGAGCAAGTATATTTTTTTGTTCATCCGTTGGTACAAATGGCATAAGCTCATTTTAGGACTTCTACAATTTTAGATCGAGCCAATCTCTTTTAGATCGTGAAATGCTACTCAAAGCGCTGAAACTTTTTCCGTTCGAAACGAATCCGCCTCACATTATCAGATAGAGAGGAAGTGTACAATTCAGCCACCCAGGCTGTTTACCTGTTTACCACTCCGGCAAGAGTTCTCCTCTTGCGCAGGTAAGCAGCTGGCCAAGGGCAAACGAAAAGCCGCTCAGTAGAGCGGCCTTTCAAGAGGCTAAAGCTTGCCGTCTGCGGCAACGTACTGGGAGACGTGGACGACGTTAGAACTTTTGCGCAGAAAGCACGACGATTCGCACGATCAATATACCACTTCTTTCAACGAAGGTCTTCGTGTCCGTGTGAGGACTGCCAGGCAGACTTTTTGATGGTGAAGCTAGGTTAGCACGCTTGAGCCGGCGCAAAAGGTGGAATGCTTTGCCATCGGCGGCAAGAAACTGTCTCCTGGAGGCCAACAAACGAAATTAGAAGTTTGAATCAGGCTCCAAAGACTTCGTGGAATCCCGGCACGCCTTCTCTCATGCAGATTTTTCCTCCTGCATCTCTATAAACGAATCCAGCTTCAATCAATATATGGAGCATTCTGAAGCCGGTCCGGGAAGATCTAAACCTGAGCACGGGAATCTGACCGCTGATTACATAATATTCGTTTTATGAAAGCGCCGCAGCATCATAGAACAAAAAGGTACCGAAAGTGGAGATTTCGTGACTGCCTGACCTGACGTCACGAGTTTATCGCATCTCAGAGACCCTGTAAAAACCCGAGCGCTCGTTGACTCCAACCGAAACGAGATGATTAGTTGATAGTGCTGATAGAGGAAAACGCACGAGGGTTTGCCACACGGGCGTCGATAGACTTTCGGTGTATTCAATAAAATATTGACGGCAACTGAGCGCTCTAAAACGGAATTGGATTCCATCTGCCGTTCGCAACGGGTCCTCAATTTTTAATGGAGACGCATAATAGGGATTGAAGCCAAGCTGCGCAAAAACATTCCATGCTGTTGCTCCAATATGCGCCCGACGAAAAAGCTTGAACCCGAAACCGGAAGTTACGCCATCGCGCGCTGCTGCCACAAGCCCGAGACCATTGCCTGCGAGTTCGGGCATTTGTTGGGCGATTCTAAGCTGTTCCCGAAATTTCTCGGCCGAACCGGCACGGCGTGCTGTATCATAGGCCACTACCATTTGCGCGGTACCCTCGAACCAGACTCCATCGTGATCATTGTTGAAGTCGAAGCCGTCAAACCCATCTACGCTCGTCAGGTGGTTACTTTCGGCGCACTCAAGCAACTGTGGATGTAGTGCAAGCGCATCCGGTCGCGCCAGAACGTTCCAAGATTGTGCGTCCAGCGGCAGTTGATCGGCAGTCGTATTGCGAGTATCGGGAATGCCGCCGGTTGTCCCAGTAAGATAACAACCACGTGTGTCATCCCACATCAATTCGACGAAGTTGTTGGCAATGTCTGCCTGATTTCGCCAGCGCTCCTCACCAGTGATACGATAAAGGGCAGTGAAGGCCGCAAAACAGTCGAGGTTGTGTTCTGTGCTCGCGTACGTTCGGGGTTCTGCGCAAATAGTCTCCGCATTTCGGATCCCGCCTCGAAATGCAGAAAAAGGTGGCGCATCGCTGCGCTGGTGAATAATGAATTCAGCGATCGCTTTGGCGGCGTCCAAATACTGTTGCACGCCGGTATAGCGGTAGAGGGCAAGAAGCGCGATCATGCCCCACGCATTGTTGCCAGTATCAACATCTGCATTCTCTACTTCAAAAAACGTCTGTGTTGCCTCCACATAGAATCCTGGAACAGTGACCGTATTCGTCTTTCCATTGGGTGTCCATCCAGCGGGCAAGGCGATATCCCCCGCAGAGTATGCCGTTCGCAAGCGTCCATCCGAATAGCTTCGGTCGTTGCGTGCCGCGTAAACCATCGCATCTCCAATGAGACACGCTCGTTGAATGCTGTTAGAGGATCCATCAGCAAGAAACGCAAGGACAGCTAACGCATTGTCGTAGACAAACGCGAGATTACGTAGAACGAAATCCAGATCATCGTCGGGATTGCCATCGGCTATGTCCGGCTGGACGGGCCTCGTTAGGAAACTCTGAATAAAACGGGGCGAATGGTTCAGCCGATAGTTTCTAGCGTCCGCAGATAGTTCGAACTCGATGTCGTCGACGAAGAAGACGGCACCCGCGGGATTATTTGCGACGGTAGCATACCATGCAAAGCCCCCCATAATGTTCGTTAGGTTTAAGTTAGTTAGCGGAATCGAATATTTCTGCCACGTATTGCCTAACGTAGTGATCGTGTATCGGGGAGGAAATCTCGGCGTTGAATCAGGGAAGGGCTTGCCAAACTCGGGCTCTCCCGTATTAGGATCACGCCCAACTCCGCCGATAAAAAACTCGATTTTTTCCCCTCCCTGTTCACCGCGTGCCCAAAAATTGAGCGCAACCGTTCCGCTTAAGTTGAGCCCGGTGAAGTTCGTCACCGGAATAGACGTTCCGTCAACGGTCGTCCCTCCAAAGTACGGTAGCGGCGAGCGATCCACTAGGATGCCGTTCATGAAATAGAATCCGCCTTCCAATTCGCCTGGTGCTGGCTGGAACGAGAACCGATTACAAGTCGCGCCGGAGTGAGGGTTATTAGTCCATGAGCCGTTAACGGTCACCGGTGAAAACTGATTCGGCAATTGCCCCCGCGCATGGAATCGGTTTCCGGGCGAACTAATGTCGTCGTAGACAGGAATGCGGTAATGATAACGATCCATCTGTTGCCGAAGGTGTTCAAGGTTTGCGTCAACGGAAGCTGCGCAAGCGCGATTAGTATAGACCGTTAGAACAGCTTGCTGGCTAATGATTGTGTCCGTTGAGTCCGAAACCTTGACTCGGTACTCTCCTGCATCGGAAATACTAATATCTTCTATCGTTAATGAAGAAGCTGTAGCATCGGCGAGATTGGTTCCGTTTCGTTGCCATTGGAACATCAGCGGAGGAATACCGCTGGCAGTGACTCTGAAAGTAACGCTCGCACCAGGCGCAACCGCGAAGTTTGACGGTTGTGCGGTTATCAAGGGAGCCTGAGCGACTGAAATAGTCACCAATTCCCCGTCGCTTAGGGAGCCATCACCAGAATCCGTGACGGCGAACAAAACACGATACTCGCCCGCATTTGTTGGAACCCAACGGAAGACTCCGGACTGGGAATCAAGCGTAGCGCCGACAGGAGATGAAAGTAGTTCAAAACGCAAATGATCGCACTCTGGGTCAGAATCAAAAAGACGGCGCTCGACCGGCTGACCAACAGCTGTCGTGAAGCTGCCGATTGCTGCGAGCAGCGGAGCTCGATTCGTAGTTGCATCAACGAAACGCTCCGTGAACGCAACTTGGTTTCCAATTTCGTCATAGAGCCGTAATACCCAATCGAACCGGTCGTAATCGTAAACGTCCATGTTCTCCGCGACTTCAATCACTCCGGCTTCGTTGGTAATCGCAAATTCCTTAGGACTCCATTGAGTGCTGCCCAAAAAGAATTGTGACGTGCTGGCCTCAAGCAGCCAAACACGAAGCGTATAGTGAGCGCCAACCATCAACCCAGCGTACTGAAAAACTATTGGCGGAGAATATGCCTCAAAACTCGTGTTTCTTGGCAACTTTTCCGGCACACGGACGATTGAGAGGGATTGGCCCAGTATTTGACTAACTGCACAAAGAAGACAAACGAACACGCCGATCAAAACATTGATCTTGAAAGGAGGATAGGGTCCTGCCGACTTCGTGGAATGACAGACCAGATCTGTACGGGGATGCCGACGGAGATGTACAACTGAATGGAATAAGCGACGCGAGTGCCACTTGAAGGGAAGAAACAAAAATCGTCTCATAGTCAGTCCTGTGGGCTTCGCATTTCCATTCTAGCGGCGACATGTCGTAGAGTCAAGATGCAGGCTGTAGGGACATTCATTGCGAAATCCTTTCGAGAAAATTCTTCGCGGATCATTGGCGTCTGTTCCCGGGATTTGACTTCTTCTTGCAACCACGAGGCGTTTGGCTAATGACACGGGCGTCTCGGAAGCGGTGCGGGTTCAGCGGAATGCCGATTCGTTACGGGCTCGTAGATATCAGCTATCGTCAGTCTAAATGACGTGACCGATCTACAAAATTATTAGACTCAAACACTGCCTGCGCAAATCCCTTCGGTGTAATCGAGCGGGTATTTGCACGTTCTTTGCTCGGTTCCATTCGATGCATTCGGCTTCCGTGCTCAGCAGCAACCGGATGCGGTTTTGGCATCACAAACCCGTTGCCAGTCCACAAGCATGTTTTCTTCGTGTATGGATCGACTGGCGGATCGAAGTATCCGCCGTAGTCGCACGGATTGAAAATATAGTCCGGTTTCCGCCAGCAACTTGAGACTACGCTCACCGGGTTTTCGATCAGATACGGCGCGCCTGTCCATTCTGCCAATCGAAGAGCTGCATCGAAAAGTTCTAGCGCATCGATCAAACCGCCGAGGCCCTTATCTTTAAACCATCGCGCACCGCTCACAGCCACGTCTGTGCAGGGCGGAAAAGCAAAAAGGATTCGTACTGGTGCATACGGAGGCAACCATTCGCGGATGTCAGCGCCCACTCTGATAATATTTCCATCCCGTGTCTCACCTAGCGGGTGTTGAAGGTCGACACAGTAACACGTAAAGCCGGCTTCGGCCCAAGGAGCGACCATCTTGCCGCTGAAGTCGAAGAGACTGATGACGAGTTCGTCACGACGAGACATCCTTTTTGTTTGCGCCTTCCGTGTCTCGCTGAATTTGCCGAGCAATCATTTCGACGTCGTCTCCAACGTCTTGGATTCTCTTCAAAATTTCTAACCGGGTTTGGTCGATCAGCGAGGAGAGTGGCTCCAGGAGCAATTCGACCAGTTCTCCTCGCAACACCGGTTTGGCGTTATTCTGCTGTCGTTGTTTGATGTGTGACATAGACCTTCAGAATAAATCCCAGCCAATTAACCGAAAGACACCGAGATTTGCCGCAAGCGGTAAATGTTCACCCCTGCGTCTCTACTATGCCGCGCCTTGGAGGCCGCGCTGCAGGATTTCGGAAAATGAGGTAGCATCTTGAAAAATCGCGAAAACCCAGACACGGCGTTGTTTAGGAGTCAGCAATTGTACGTGTCTCTTTCCTTTGCAAATTCCTCTTGCTAAACAACTCTTGGCCTATCAAATTGCGCGGCAAGGTTCAGCGTACACATTGACCGCGATGGCGGCAACGCGAGGAAAACGGGATGAGTCGAAGACGGATTGACCGATTAGAGCTCGAACAAGGAGACAGGCACTAGAATGAGCACACTAGCATTCGCAGCCTTGACTACAAGGCGGGAGGAGGCGACTCCGGGCACCAGCACCTCTACGGCACCGCCCGGTGTTCAAAGTTACGTCGACGCGCTCGCGGCGTTGGTGCCCGCAGAAGTCCTTACGTTGCATGGCATCATTCTTTCGGTCACAACAAAGACTCAAACTCCCGCGACCACTATCACAGAGCCACAAACACTTTATTGGGCCTTCTTTGGGCTGCTGCTATTGGCGACTGCCCTCTACGTCGTCCCCCGCTTCAAACGATGGGATAGGCTCGACTACGTCCGCATGTTCATTCCGCCAGTGGCATTTGTTGCTTGGACCATGCTACAGAGAGCGACAGCGTTCGACGCAGTTTGCCCGAGCCTGGGAGACGCTTCCAGAACTGTGATCGCCGTATTTGTCGCCGCATTTCTGGCGTTCGTAGCAGCAGTACTCGCCAATAAAGCAGACCAAAAGCAACCATGAGTGAGGAGACCTTACGCCTCGCGTGAATTGCCCGAAACCGGCGCGTCGGCGTTTACTCGAGGGCGCGGTGACCAACCTTTTTCTTTTCGTTTTGATTCTCTTCACTGGTCTGGTGATCTACGCAGTGATTTACGACACTCGCCTGCCTATAACTCGTCCATCCGATAACAACATTAGTAATTCCCTTGGTCTCATCAGAACGTGCACTCCGTTTGTCTGAGGATTGTCTTAGAAGTCACACTCCTTATAATAAGAGACGCTGTAAGTTGCACGACATTATTCCAAAGGTAGGGTCACAAATAGCTGAAATGGGCTGGCCCCGTAGTTGGAAAGAAGTAATACTTTTCTCTTGACGAAAAACCTTTCTTTCCGTTGGCTCGCTGTATGCCAGGCAATGAAAAACTGGTTCAACTTGAAACGCGTAACCGGTCGACTCCGTAGAATAATTTCGACGCGAATTAAGGAGGGATCATCATTGCCTGATTTTGTAACTTTCGAAGAACCACTCTGACCACAAAACCAACTACCAAGGAGTCAAAATATGGCACAACAACCAAAGCGACGTATCTGCGGCGCTGGTGAGGCACACCAACGTCTCTGCGAAATGTATCCCGAATTCCGCGTGCGACGCGGAGAAATCCAACTCCAAACCGAACAAATGATCCGACGAGGATTGGCTTTTCGGCGAGTAAAGAATAGCGTCTTAAAAATCCCGGTAGTTGTTCACGTCGTCTATAAAGCACCTGAAGAAAACATCGCCGTTGCCCAAATTAAAAGTCAGATTAAGGCGTTGAATCTTGATTACCGGGCGAAAAACAAAGACAAGAATCAGGTCCCAGGGGTATGGACGGGGTTGGTGTCAGACACGAAGATCGAATTTTTCCTTGCCATTAAATCCCCCCAAGGCAAGCCAACAAACGGTATCACGCGGACCCAAACCACCAAATCATCGTTCACCACAGACGATGCGGTGAAATCCAGCGCAACCGGAGGTGCAGATGGATGGCCGTCAAATAAGTACCTGAACTTGTGGGTATGCACGCTTGGAGGAGGGTTGCTAGGGTACGCGCAATTTCCTGGAGGACCACCAAGCACAGATGGAGTAGTAATTCTTAACGCGGCTTTTGGCACGATCGGTACCGCCACCGCGCCGTTTAATCTCGGCCGCACCGCCACGCATGAAGTTGGACATTGGTTAAACCTAAATCATATTTGGGGCGACACGAGCGATTGCAGCGGGACGGACCACGTCGGGGACACACCCGGAGCACAATTACCAAACTACGGTAAACCGATGTTTCCCCATGTGTCTTGCACGAATGGCCCCAACGGAGATATGTTCATGAATTACATGGATTACGTTGACGACAATGCGATGTTCATGTTCACCGCCGGGCAAGTCGCTCGAATGCAGGCGGCCCTAGCCGGTCCCCGTTCTTCGATAGCGTCGTAACTCGTCTGACTCGGTGATTGCGCGGATAACCTAGTGTGGCATACTAAAGTTGACGCACAGACCGTCAACAGTTATGAACAAGATTGCTTCACAGATCCAAAAACAGTGGGTTCATTCACACGAAGAGGATTCCGCAAGCGAAATGGTATTTCGACCGGCAACTTTTGCTTTCCCAAGGTCTCGAGGGCGGGTTGCATTCGAACTTAAACCAGATCACTCACTCGTTGAGACTGGTCTGGCCCCTTCTGATGGACCCCAAATGGACTCCGGAAAGTGGGAATTGACCCCCGATTCTAAGCTAATCTTCTATAAGGAATCACCAAACCAGCCCATCCGAACGCTCCAAATCGCTTCGGCAGGCGAAGATCGTTTGGTAGTTCGAAAGGAACCGGCTGAATAGCTTACGTAGGTGATAAAGGAGAACGAGAATTCGCTTTCGGAGCGGGAGTGTTATGCCGTTTGCCTGCTCAGCCTAGACGATCACGCAGCACCTTGAGTGAAGCAAACTCCTAGCTAGGCGAAGTCAACGTGCTGCAGTGGAATTGAGTGGAATTGAGTGGAATTGAACTGCGAGCCGGCTACCGTCTGGTACGCACCAAGTCTTGAACTGGCCGATGCTTTACCATTAGAGCCAGCAGGTTCGTGTACCACGCCACGCGCATTGTCCTCTTTTGGCGGCAGACTATTTCGTTGGTTTCGCTTTCTGCACCTTATCCGAAGGCTTGCAGACGCCGCACGAGCCGCCACCTTTTCTTGCAACTTTTACAACTCCGGCAAGCCTTTGCACGGATCAGCACCTGTGCACGTGGCAGCCTTTAACGTGGAGCTAAACAATGATATTTCGACAATCGTTGTAATGATTATTTTCATGGTTTTCGTTTTCTCCAGAAGTTGTTGAGCATTGTCGACTTACACGGAGAGGCCGGCGACCGGAATTATCCCTAAGGAACACTGGATTCGTCGACTCCGTCAATTGTTACGATGCACACGAAAGCTTCGCACCACGACCGCTAACTAACTCGAGATTGTCGCAGTCCGCCTTGATTAATCTTCACGTTGGGCCCATTAAAAATTCTGTTAAGTTCAGATTGGAGGCGGTCGATTTCAGATCGGATTTGCCTTACTCTGGCCTTGGCATTTATAATCCGGCTCTCAGGTTTGGTTCGTTTCGTATTCATGGTCTTATGACCCACACGAGGGATTGACGACTCAAGTGGCTCTACTAAGAATTCGTAGGCAACGGGGCGAATCTTACAGCGAAAGTGGAATTTTTCGAAAAAGTCGCGCAGCGCGCTGGTTGGTGCGAAAGATGCTAAAGCTCGCGGATAATTCGGAGCCATTGCAGAATACCAGATTGATCCTTCCCGGCAGAAAGCAGATGGCGGAACAGGGCCATGCTTAACAAGGCTAGACCACTGAACGAACGAATACAGGAACGGTCATCAGGACTTACCGGCTTTAACACGCGCCCATCGACGGCGCTGAGCTGCTGCAATTTTTGCGCGACCTGCGGACGACATTGAAGATTTTCGTCTTGGCTTAGAAGCTCCGGATCTGGGGGCTTGCTGTTTAGCCCAACGAGCGCGCTGAGCCTCTGCGATCCGCCTTCGGCCGGCTGCACTCATTTTCCGACGACCGCTTCGTGAGTTGAACCTGTGTGGTTGCCCCCCCTCAAGTTGTTCGAGTTCACTCTGAAGGGATTCAATCTGCTGTTTGATGCCTAATGCCCGTCTGAGCTGTAGAACCGTAAGATCGCCGAGAGTGCTCATAAACAGGTGCTTACCACGTGCCTGACATGGAAGTCAACATTTAATTACCTGGCGAACTGCCGGGTGTTTATCGGTTGAATCTAAGACAGGTAAGATAGCCGTTGATGTCATTTTTCGCTTGATCAAGTGGCTCTGGCGTTCATTGTTTTACAGCGTACCAAGCTGGCAGGAATTTAGAGGTGTTGGTGAAAACTCACCGTCCTATACATAGGGAACTGGAGGATATATCCCGGACGCGGAAAAGCTTGATTAGTCGATTGAAAAGGAACATCGATGACGAAAGCTGGCGAGCGTTTTTTGACGTGTATAGCAATCTGATCTTCGCGACAGCCCTGAGAGCTGGATTATCTCCGACCGACGCTGGCGACGTTCTTCAGGAGACGGTAATTTCAGTGGTCAAGGCCATTCCACACTTCAATTATAATCCTGAGAAGGGTTCGTTTCGGGGATGGCTCCTTCAGTTAACGACATGGCGGATAAAAGACTTTCTGCGAAAAGCATCGAAGCAACCTTCCTGGGAAGCTCTCTCCGTAGATAATGACCACACCGGCAATGCTATGGACAGCTCTGCCGTTCCCGCGGAGCTGGAGCAACTATGGAATGAACAATGGGAGGCCACATTGCTGAGAGGTGCAATGGAACGAGTGAAGCAACGAACCGACTCAAAGCAGTTTCAATTGTTCGACCTTTCTGTAGTACAGCATTGGCCCACGAAGAAGATCTGCTCGCTCCTAAAGGTGAGCGCCACACGCGTGTATGTCGCGAGATTCCGCATCTCGAAATTGGTCAAGCAGGAATTAGAAGACCTAAAGACGAATACGATCGCGTTTGCTCGCTAATCCAATGTATTCTAGACTGAAATGGGAAACGAGAAACGGTGCGCCGAAAGATTAAGAACGACTCACGCAAAACCTTTCGCATTCCTTCCTTTGGCTCGCGCCAGTTCGGTTGTAATCCAATTGGCCCACAAAGGTAGTGGCAGCGAACGTTTTTACCTATAGTTCGTCCGCGCCAAAATCCCGTTTTCTTGTCGTTTATAGCAACCGCTCGCATAAGAGTGCT
>Ga0137394_10003435_pt1 | contig 11887 bp, 8 predicted proteins | sample czobulk116metaG_FD_108278 | JGI IMG/M metagenome (GOLD analysis project Ga0137394, IMG submission 108278) | Vadose zone soil microbial communities from Angelo Coast Range Reserve, California, USA - czobulk1.16 metaG | ecosystem: Environmental > Terrestrial > Soil > Vadose zone | place: USA... | reverse complement strand
GGGGTCGGCGTGGCCCTGAAGCAGGAGCGCTTCCTTGCCGGTGGTGACGTCCCACACAGTCACCGCTCCGGACAGGCGATTGCCTGCGCCGGCGGAGGCAGCGAGGCGCTTGCCGTCGGGGCTGAAAGCGATGCGGAAGAAGAAGTGGTTGGCGAGTCCGCGGTAGGTGAGCGTTTCCTGGCCCGTGCGCGCGTCCCAGACGCGAGCAGTTTGGCGCGCAATTAATAACGCCCGCCGACCATCGGTGCTGAATCTTGCACTTGCTGGCCCAGGCTCGTGCTCTAGCGGCTCTCCAATTGGCAGGAGAAACTGGCGTTGGCTTAATGCTGATATCAATCGCTCGGCTGCGACACGGTTCGTCGGCTGATTCCGGAGCAACCGCGCCAGGTGCGCCACGCCTAAAGCAGCGTTGTCACCCGCGAAGAGATCCTCGGCGGCCTGAAGCTCGATTCGCGCGGCGGTGTCCTCAGCGCGAGCACGCTGCCGAGCCTCTGCGGACGCGTTTCTGTCTGCTAACTTGCGGGCATTGTTGATCCGGATCGCGGCGAGAGGCGAACCTATGAGCAGTGCGAGAAGGAGCAGAACAGTTGCGCCACCCAGTACAGCAACGGCGGGTTTCCGGCAGCACCAGCGCCAGATCTTCTCCGACGTGCCCACTGGTCGGGCCAGAATTGGGCGCCCCGCTTGCCAGTTCTCCAAATCGTCTGCCAGTAGGCCGGCTGAGCTGTAACGCCCCAACGGATCGTTGGCCAGGCATTTGAGACAAATCGTGGCGAGATCGCGGTCTACGTGCGTGTTGAAACTTCGCGGGTCCACCGGCTCGCCCTCCCGGACCAGTTGCAAAATTTCGAGCGCAGTACTTCCGCAGAACGGCGGACGGCCCGTGAGCATTTGGTAAAGAATTGCGCCTAGGCTGTAGATATCAGTGGACGTGGCCAACGATTGACCCTGCGCCTGCTCGGGCGACATGTAGCCAGGCGTGCCCATCACGGCAGAGTTCGGCGTTATGCCAACTTCATGTTCTAGAATCTTTGCAAGACCGAAGTCGGTCAGGTGTGGCTGACCCTCTCGATCCACTATAATATTGCTGGGCTTCAAGTCGCGGTGAAGAACTCCGTGCTGATGCGCGTAGTGGACAGATCTGCCCACGGTTACGATCAAGCGTGCGACCGAAAGCTGTTGTTGGTGAGAAGTGGATTTGTTTGCAGCGCTGTTGCCGGACGCAACGCGAAATTCATCGTTACGAATCACGTCATCGAGGCTGCTCCCTTCCACCAATTTCATGGCGAAATAATGCTGCCCTTCATGAACGCCGACTTCGAAAATCGGAACAATACCTGGATGATCGAGCCTGGCAGTGGCTTCGGCCTCAATCTGAAATCGTTGCACGACCGCGGGAGAAGCCAGTTCGCCCGAGGTTATCATTTTGAGCGCGACCATGCGATTGAGGCTGAGCTGCCGCGCCTTATAGACAACGCCCATTCCCCCGCGGCCAATTTGCTCGAGTAATTCGTAATCTCCGAAATATCGAATCTTTGTTCCGGGCGTGGAATCTTTGATTGGCTCCTCCGAAGGTGCACCGAACCCAAGCTCAAGCAGGCATTTGGGACAATGGCCGAAAGGCGCATTCGGTTGCACCTCCGTCCCGCACGCCCGACATTTTCGTGTCTCGGCCATAAATAAAATTCAATCCCCCCACCGCCGCTTCTTACAAAAGGAAAAGGCCGGGATAGTAACGCGCAGTCAGACCTCCGGGCGGCCGCTTTCGGTGTTTCAGTTCCCTAACGAAGCAAACAGGTGCCGCAGCTCTTCCTCGACTTCGCTTGCATCGGAGACGGTCCGCGCGATTTCTGACCGGAGCAGATAACCAAAGTGGCGGCGCATCCGGACTACCGACATCTTTATGGCCCCTTCGGTGGTGTGCAGCCTTTGCGCAAGATCAACGTAAGTTTCCACGCGCTCCTCCGACAAATAGCTCTGGATTCCGTCGAAAAAGTCGCCTTTCCCGGCGTCCATGTATTGCTGCTTCAAACGTTCCAAGGCGGCACGGATCACCGTTAAAGCCCAGCTTTGCTCGAAGATCTTTTCCGGCGTCGAATTGTGCGACGGCTCATGGACGTAGCGATCCTCTGCGGTATCATCGAGAGAAATGATTACCTGATTGCCGCCCCGTTTGGCTGCATGCTTTTTGTCCCAATCGTTGGCCAAAAGATTCTTGAGCGAGGTCAGGAGAAATGAGCGGAACTTCCCTTTTCGCTGGTCTGCTGATTGCAGGAAACCGTCCTGAAGTAAATGCGCGAAAAAGTCTTGAGTTAGATCCTTGGCATCGTCGCAATCATAGCCTCGCCTCCGAATAAAGGCGTAGAGCGGGTACCAATAGCCCTGGCACAATTTGGCCAATGCCTCCTCTGCCGCCAAGTCCGCGCCGGCGGCGCAACGGATCATCGACCAGTCGGTGCTCCTGAAATTGCCGGCTTCTCCCCCGATGCCCCGAAAGCTTTCGGGGTGCAGAACGCTGTCGTGAATGCGCTCCATAGCGATAGTCTAGACCATAAATGCCCGAACAACTTGCCGGCAAAGAATTTGGTGTTGTGGAACATACCCCCTTTTAGGCAACCGCGTCTACGGATAAATGTTCGCGGGCCTATCAACCCAGATCAAGGTAATTAAAGGCTACTAAAGGTAAATAAAGTGAGCCGCCACTCCGCCGCACATTTCATTCGCGCCAATTCCCTCTCCTCGCTCCGATTGCTACAAGGAGATTGGAGCATTGCCAAGCGCGGAGTCCAACGGTAAGTTTACGAAGCGGAGCAATGGCAACGGTTCGCAAAGTCAAATGTCCTACCTGCAAGAAAGAAGGGGACTGGTTTTCAGGAAAGTTTGGTCCCTTCTGTTCCAAACGCTGCCGCTTGGTTGATCTCGGCAAATGGTTCGAAGAGGAAAACAAGATTTCTGAGCCGTTGCGCCCGGAGCATTTTCAACCATTCGAGAAGCTCCCGCCGGGAGAACATCTCGACAGCACCGACCCCGAGAGCGAAGACTGAGCGGATGAACGTCTCCGAGTACCGTCGCGAGTACACACTGGCCGGATTGAGCGAATCCGATCTGTTGCCAGATCCGATCGACCAGTTTCAGAAGTGGTTCAAGGAGGCCGCGGACGCACAAATCATCGAACCCAACGCCATGGTGCTGGCAACTTCGACCAGAACGGGGCTGCCCTCCACGCGCGTGGTGCTCCTTAAATGCGTGGATCGAAGCGGGTTTGCTTTTTTCACCAATTACGAGAGCCGCAAGGCTCGCGAGTTGGAACAGAATCCGAACGCATCCCTGACGTTTCCGTGGGTGGCATTGGAGCGGCAGGTGACGGTCGTTGGACGGGTGTCAAAGGTATCGCGCGAACAATCAGCCGATTATTTCAAGATGCGCCCCCGGGGAAGCCGTCTCGGCGCCTGGGTCTCGACGCAAAGCAAAGTCATTCCCGGAAGAAAATTTCTCGAGGAGCGGTTACGTGAACTGGAAACGAAATATCCCGGGGACGAAGTCCCGCTGCCCCCGTACTGGGGAGGTTATATTGTCACGCCGGACGAGATTGAGTTTTGGCAGGGCAGGCCCAATCGATTACATGACCGGTTGCGCTATACTCGCGGACCCGATCACACGTGGAAAATAGAGCGCCTTTCGCCCTAAGCTCGAACAGAAATCAACAGGATGGCACAGAGAGAACAGAGGTTTTCAATCGATCTTCTCAGTTTCTCCGTTTCCTGATGCGTCCCTCCTACTTCCCAAGGCAGGTCTTCAATGCGGTCAGGAAGCTTTCGACGTTTTGCCGCGAGGAAGTCTCGCCCATTAAACCCACGCGCCAAATCTTTCCCTTCAGTGGACCGAGGCCGGCGCCAATCTCAATATTGAAGTCGCTGAGCAAACGTTTGCGAACGGCGGCCTCGTCGGCTCCTTCAGGAACCGTGATGGCATTCAATTGCCACAATTGATGGCCTTCCTGGGAAGCGATACTCAAGCCGACTTGCTTCAGGCCTTGCTTGAGCAACAAATGATTTTGTTCGTGCCGTCGCCACCGATTTTCCAGACCTTCGACGAGGACCAATCGGAGCGCCTCGTGCAGACCGTAGTTCATCGAGATCGGCGCGGTGTGATGATAAACTCGCTCCTGTCCCCAATATGCAGCCAGGAGATTTACATCGAGATACCAGCTTTGCACCTTCTTTTTCCGCTTCGTTGCGGTTTCCATGGCGCGCGCGCTTAGCGACACCGGTGACAATCCCGGCGGACAGCTCAGGCATTTTTGTGTTCCGCTGTAAACAGCATCGATATTCCAGTCATCAATGCGGACTGGGCAACCACCCAGGGACGTCACCGTATCCAGCACCATCAGCGCGCCCGCATCGTGGGCGATTTTGGAAATCTCCTCCGCAGGGGTAAGCGCGCCAGTCGAGGTTTCCGCATGGACGATGGCTACGAGCTTTGGCCGGCAACTTTTGACCGCGTCCCGTATCTGCTGCGGTTCGATAATCCGGCCCCATGGAGCTTCCACTTTAACCACCCGCGCGCCACACCGTTCCGCCACGTCGACCATACGCGTGCCAAAAACCCCATTGACCCCAATGATGACCTCGTCTCCCGGTTCGATCAGGTTCACGAAACAAAACTCCATCCCAGCGCTGCCTGTGCCGCTCACGGGAAAGGTCATTTCGTTCCTGGTCTCAAACACGATGCGCAGCATCGCCTTGATCTCGTCCATCATCTTCACGAAGACGGGATCCAGATGTCCGAGCAGCGGCGCGGACATGGCTTTCAGGACACTCGGAGCCACGTCACTGGGACCGGGGCCCATGAGCAGGCGTTTTGGCGGTTGAAACGCAGACGGTATTTGCATTGGAAGCCAGTTTTAGCAGCAATCAAGATTGCCTGGCAACCGATTTGGGACCAGCCCCGCCAGCCGGACCAGCCGCGGTCAGGCGATGTTCGACGCGGTGATCACTAGCCGTTCGCCTTTGGCCACCGTTCCTCCACGTTTCAAGAGTTCAATGCGAATCGCGCGATAGACCTCTCCATCGGTCAACACCCTGTGCGCCATCACAACGTAAGTGCGTTCGTGGAATTCATCGACGATGATATTTTCAATGTTTGGAGCTTTCATAATGGCCACTTCAATTCGGCTAACAATTCAAGACGGTTTAAAGAACAGCACAAGCGGCTCTCGGACAGGGCCAAGAGGCGCCGTTAACACCTAACGTTAGTCCGCAACAGGAGAATAGATAGCTTTATTTCGCCACATCTTGTCAGTTGCCGTTGTGTCCATTCGAGCCTACCGTAACGACAGCGCCTCCAAGAGTTGACCGCTGATGTGCTATAAAGTGGAGAAGCGCAAAACGAACCTGAATATGACAAATGATTTTCCTTTAGCCGACCCCTCACGAAACACACGACCCGCAGCGGGGTCGCCAGGAGACGTTGAGGATTCATCGAGCTTTGAAGGAGAAACTGGAAACCCAGTCGCAGATCAACCCAGGTCTGCATCGAGCGCAAACCCTCCAGCCTGGAAACAAATCGTCGCGCGCTACCAAAAAGCCTCTGTCGGACGAGGCATCTGGCAGATCATCAACACCCTCGTGCCCTATGCGGGGCTGTGGTTTTTGATGTATCTGAGCGTAGGCGTCTCCTGGTGGCTCACCGTCCCGCTGGCGATCCTGGCGGGAGCTTTCATGGTTCGGATATTCATCATTTTCCACGACTGCGGGCATGGATCGTTCTTCAAGTCACAGCGAGCCAATCACGTTTTGGGAGCGATCACCGGGTTTTTGACTTTCACACCTTATTTTCACTGGCGCTGGGAACATGCCATTCACCACTCCAGCTCGGGTGATCTGGACCGCCGCGGCACGGGAGATATTTGGACATTAACAGTGCAGGAATACCTGGAATCATCTCGTTGGAAGCGCTTCGCCTATCGGCTGGCGCGAAATCCCGTGGTGCTATTCGTAGTTGCGCCCGTGTTTCTGTTTCTCGTGAAACATCGCTTCCACGTGTCCGATGCCGGAAAAAAAGAGCGGCACTCGGTCTACTGGACGAACCTGGCGCTCCTGGCCATGGCGACCGGACTCAGTTTCGTCTTTGGCCTCAAGGCATATCTCATTATCCAGGCGATCATCCTGGCGGTGGCCGGTTCCACCGGGGTCTGGTTGTTTTACGTGCAGCATCAGTTCGAAGGAGTTTACTGGGAACGCGGCGAAGAATGGGATTATACGACTGCCGCCCTGCAAGGCAGTTCATTTTACAAGCTGCCACGGATACTCCAATGGTTCTCGGGCAACATTGGATTTCATCACATTCATCACCTCAGCCCGCGCATTCCAAATTATCACCTGGAAAAGTGCCACAAAGCCGAGCCGCTATTCCAGACAGTGAAACCGGTCACACTGTTTGCCAGCTTCAAATCATTCACCTTTCGCCTCTGGGACGAGCAACGCCGCAAATTAGTCGGTTACGGCCATCTTAGAATGTTGCGCCGGCAAGCGAAACAGTCGGCGCCGCACTAAAGTAGGCCGCGCGGCTTTTAGCAAAAGTCACGGTGGGCCAATTTCAAGATCGCGGCAGATCTTTCGGGCGGTAAAGTCATTAACCTCGCGATGACGCGGAATGCTGGAGACTTTGCGATTGCTGGGATTCCACCAAATAGAATGCTTCCCTCCTTCCCGAAGAAACTCGCAACCGTTCTCGCGCAGATGGCGCTCGAGATCGGCGCGTTTCACGCGGGTAGAGGAATTTTTTCCCGAATTACGTCCGCCGACTCATCCCGGCGAGAGATTTCCCGGTTTGCGTCAAGTACCATTCTTAACGCTTCCACTAAATTGGATCGAGCTTCGTCGATAGTCGCACCTTGTGAATTAGCACCGGGAATTTCCTCAATATAGGCCGCCCACCAGTCTCCACTCTTTTGGAATACCGCTGTAAACATCTCGGTAGCTTATGCCTGATTTGGCGATACATCAATGACAGTTCTCATGGGCTGGAACCGTAAATTTAACGTTTGATTTCAGGCTTCAGCAACTATACTGTCTTTTTGGACAGTTTAAGCGATTATAGTTAAGGCTTTCTCCCGTGCAAAAGGCCATTCAATTGCGACAATTCCTGGCAGAACGGCTGCCGGCCGTTCGGCTATTTTCGGAAGCTGAGGCGGCCAAAACCAGCCCTTGCCATCCGACCGGACTGCCCCAGATCGATGAACTGCTCGGAGGCGGGTTGCCCAAAGGCGCCATTACAGAGTTGGTGCGAGACGATAAAATGACCGGCAGCGCCCTGGTGCTTTGTTCGATTCTCCGCCATTCCCAGGGGCAATGGGCCGGGCTGATTGATGGTCGCGATTCCTTCGATCCTGCATCTATAGATTTCAAACTTTCGCGTCTGATCTGGGTCCGTTGCCAGGAGGCGGCTCAAGCATTAAAAGCCGCCGATCTGTTGCTGCGTGATGGCAATCTGCCGTTGGTTATTCTCGATCTGGCCTTAAATCCCCTGCCCCAATTGCGCAAGACTCCCTCGACTGTCTGGTATCGCTTGCAGCGTTTGATCGAGCCTAAGTCCACAGCGCTGCTGGTCATTACGCCCCGACCCACTGTCAGCAGCGCTAAGGCCCGGCTTCATTTGGCCGGAAATTTCGATTTCGAGGCCCTCGACCAGCCGCAGGAGGAGCTGCTGCGGCAATTGAAATTTGCCATCGTTAATAAACGGTTGCATTCCGATGAATTGGAATGGGCCCAGGCGGGATGATGTTCGCGGTCATTTACATTCCCGATTTTGCCCTGCAGGCGGCGTTGCGGCATGAACCAGAGTTGCTGAAACGTCCAGTCGCCTTGGTCGATGAATCCTTGCCCAAACCAGTGATTGTGCAGTTGACCGAAACTGCGCGAGCGGCGGGAGTTTGCGCAGGATTAACTTCCACCCAGGCCATGGCGCGCTGCCGGGACATTATCATAAAACCGCGTTCAATTGCGCAGGAAAACGCCGCTGCGGATGCGCTGCTGCAATGCGGCTATTTATTTTCGCCCTACGTCGAAGCCACCGCGCCTGGCGTTTGCACGTTGGATTTGAAAGGCCAAACCAGCGGCGGTGATGAGAAGTTTGGGCAACAGATCCTCACCTTGCTCGATCAGTTACAGTTAAAGGCCCAAATCGGAGTCGCGGCCACTCCTGCCGTGGCTCTGCACGCCGCTCGCAGCGCATCGGAGCGCGGACATTCCTGTCCGCCCGAAGCAACAATCGAGACCGACAGCCCCCAAGCCAATAGTGCGGACAGGAATGTCCGCGCTCCAATGCGCAACGCTCTCCCATTCCTTTGTGTAAACGATGCGTCAGCATTCTTGAACAACTTGCCCATCCAGAGCCTGCAGCCCTCGCTGGCATTGCTGAATATTTTAGACAAATGGGGTATCCGCACGATTGGCGCATTTGTGGCGCTGGGAAAGGATGCCTTGGCAGAACGGCTTGGCGCCGAAGCGCTGGAATTATTTCAACGCGCTTCCCCTCACGAAACTCGGCCTCTCAAACTCAGCAATCCACCCGAAGTTTTCGAGGAAACCTTCGAATTTGAAAACGAAATCGAATCGCTCGAACCGCTATTGTTCATTTTACGCCGGTTCATCGAACAAATCGCTCTGCGTCTCACTTTGGCATCTTTCGCAGCCGAGGACGTTTTGCTGCGGCTAACACTTTCCGAAGGCAGCAAATACGAGCGCCCGTTTAAAATTCCCGCTCCGACCGCCAACGCGGATGTGCTCTTCCGCGTGCTTTATACGCATCTGGAAAATCTGAGGACAGAGCACCCGATTAAAGCACTCTATTTGCGCGCCAGCCCGTGCCGTCCGAGCAGTGAGCAATTCAATTTGTTCGATTGCACCTTGCGCGATCCCAATCATTTTTACGAAACGCTGGGCAGACTGACGGCGCTGCTCGGCCCGGATCGAGTTGGCCTACCAGCCATCGAGCCCACCTACCGCCCCGACGCCTTCCGAATGGACCCTCTCGATTTTGTCGGTGAGCAACCTCTTACACGCAAAACTGACTCCGCGCGCTCCCTCTCCCCCAGGGAGAGGGCTGGGGTGAGGGGGAAGAGCGCATCCAAATTACACTGCGGATCCGATTCATCGAGCACCTCAAATCAGTGCGGTTTAACCCTCCGCCGCTTCCGCCCTCCTCTGCCGGCGCAAGTCGAGTTGCAGGGCAAACATCCATGCGCATTGCGCAGCATGCTGTTTCAGGGACCGATTCGCCGCGCAGCCGGGCCCTGGCGCAGTTCGGGACAATGGTGGGACAAACAACTCTGGCAGCGCGATGAATGGGATGTGCAAACCGCCAGCGGCCGCCTCTACCGCCTCTATCGCGAACACGACAATTGGTTTGTGGAAGGAGTGTATGACTAACAGCGATGTAGCAGTCGAGGTAACGAGACTCACTTTAAATATTAGAGCCTCGTTACCTCGGCTGCTACGAACTGTTGATTTCGCAGAAGTTTTCTCAAATGTCTTACGTCGAACTTCATTGTCGCAGTGCCTTTAGCTTTTTGCGGGGTGGCTCGTTGCCGGAACAACTCGCCACGCGAGCAGCCGAGTTGAATTTTCCAGCTATCGCCCTGTGCGATCGCGATGGAGTTTATGGAGCGCCGCGATTCTTTGCCGCCTGCCGGGAAAAAGGCGTGCGTTCGATCATTGGCGCCGAGTTGACCATGGAAGATGGCAGCGTGCTCCCGCTGCTGGTCGAATCACGCCGCGGCTACCAGAATCTTTGCCGGCTTATTACGCGGGCTCAATTGCGTTCGGAAAAAGGCAAAAGCGCGGTCCGCTGGGAAGAGTTGCCGGAATTCGCCCAAGGCCTGGTGGCCTTGACCGGAGACGAAGAGGGGCCGCTACGCTGCGGATCGTCCGATCCCGCGCCAGCTTTTGGAGTGCGGCAGTCCTCTGCCGCTTTGGCATCTTCGAGCAGACGAGTGGAAAGCGGCAGAGGACTGCCGCACTCCAAAAGCCGGCGCACCCTGCGACCCAATGCCTCCGACATGGCTCCTCGTACCAATTCGGATCGCCCAGCCACTCCTCTCCAGCGGCTCAAATGGCTAAAAGACGTTTTCGGAACGGACAGGCTCTTTGTTGAAATCCAGCGCCACCACATTCGCGGGGAAGATCGTTCGGTGCGCAGCCTGATACAATTGGCGCAGCACTTTGGACTGCCACTTTTGGCCACTAATGGCGCCCTCTATGCCCACTCCGCCGGACGCCAGGTCCTGGATGTGTTTACCTGCATGCGTCATCACACCCATCTCGATGCCGCGGGAAGATTGCTGGCACAGAACAGCGAACGTTATTTAAAAGACGCCGCCAGCATGGAAGAGCTGTTCCATGATTGGCCCGAAGCTATCGAAAACACCTCGCGGTTGGCGGAGCGGCTGCAATTTTCGTTGGAAGATTTGGGCTACGAATTTCCCATCTATCCCGTGGGCGAGGGAGAAACCATGGACAGTTGTTTGCGCAAACAAACCTTTGCCGGCGCGCGTGCCCGTTACGGCGTGCTCACTCCGAAAGTGCAGCAACAGCTCGAACATGAACTGGCTTTGATCTGCAAACTCGGTTTCTCCGGCTACTTCCTGATCGTGGCCGACATTGTTAAATTTTGCCGCGACAACGACATCCTGGCTCAAGGCCGCGGCAGTGCCGCCAATAGCGCTGTCTGCTTCAGCCTCGGCATTACCGCCGTTGATCCAGTCGGCGGTGACTTGCTCTTCGAACGTTTTTTGAGCGAAGGCCGCAAAGGCTGGCCCGACATCGATATCGATTTGCCCAGCGGCGACCGCCGCGAACGCGCCATCCAGGAGGTCTACCGCCGCTATGGCAAACATGGCGCCGCCATGACCGCGAATGTGATTACTTACCGCGGGCGCAGTGCCGCGCGCGAAATCGGAAAAGCTCTCAACGTATCCAACGATTTCATCGACCGGTTTGCCAACTTGTTTGCCGAGGGCGACTATCCACACACCCTCGAATTAACCAGCCAAATGGAACAGGCCGGCTTGCCTCGGAACCATTCGCGAGCCGAGGCTTTCGTTTCACTCTATCGCGCCATTTACGGCTTGCCCCGTCATTTAGGCCAGCACTCCGGGGGAATGATTATTTGCCAGGGCCAGCTCGATTCCATCGTGCCGCTGGAAAATGCCTCCATGCCGGGCCGCGTAGTCGCGCAGTGGGACAAGGAGGATTGCGAAGACCTGGGCATCATCAAAGTTGATCTGCTCGGCCTCGGCATGATGTCGGTGATGCAAGATGCGCTCGAACTGACACGCCAACGCGGCCATCCAGTCGAATTGGCCACCATCCCCACAGATGACAAGGCCACCTTCGAGATGATGCAACAGGCCGATACCATCGGTGTCTTCCAGATCGAAAGCCGCGCCCAGATGGCCACCTTGCCACGCTTAAAACCAGAGTGCTTTTACGATGTGGTGGTGGAAGTCGCCATCATTCGTCCTGGCCCCATTCAAGGCGACATGGTCCATCCCTATTTGGCGCGCCGCGCCGGGCGCGAGCCAGTCGTCTACTTTGACGAACGCTTGCGCCCCGTGCTCGCACGCACGCTCGGTGTGCCGCTTTTCCAGGAACAATTGCTCCGCATCGCCATGGTGATGGCCGATTTCACCGGCAGCGAAGCCGAAGAGTTGCGCCGCGCCCTGAGCTTTCATCGTTCCGAGGAAAAAATGCAAAAAGTCACTGACAAATTGCGCGAAGCCATGGCGCGAAAAGGAGTGCAGCCGGACGTCATTGAAAAAATCCTCCAGTCCGTTAGTTCATTCGCGCTCTATGGTTTTCCCGAATCGCATGCCATCAGCTTTGCC
>Ga0137394_10003434_pt1 | contig 11888 bp, 11 predicted proteins | sample czobulk116metaG_FD_108278 | JGI IMG/M metagenome (GOLD analysis project Ga0137394, IMG submission 108278) | Vadose zone soil microbial communities from Angelo Coast Range Reserve, California, USA - czobulk1.16 metaG | ecosystem: Environmental > Terrestrial > Soil > Vadose zone | place: USA... | reverse complement strand
CTCAGTGTCAGCTTCTCATCTCGAAAAACACGGATCAGGCATGGCGGCTTACGCCCATGCAGAGTGGTGGCGGTGTTGGCCACGCAAATAGCGCCGTTACAATCTACCATAAATTCTGCTGTAAGTGTTCCCACGCGATCACCAACCTCGTGTCCGAGGCTCCCTCTCGTGGCTTTCGATTTTAGCACTGACTCGGCGACCGCAGCTCGTATTCGTACCCCAATCGTCATGCAGGATTTTACTCGCGAGCGTTTATCACCGGCGACTCTCAGCATCAATGTTGACCCAATCTTCTGAGTCTATAGGATGTCATTGAGAATGCGAGCCGGCGGTTTTAGTCGGTCTACAGCGGGGTTCTTTGTCTCCATCTTTTCGTGTCCACGTTGTGCGGCGAAGATATTCTGAGTCCGCTAGCCGACAATCGCCCTGATTCCGATACCTTGCTTTCTGTGGGGGCCCCAAGCCTTTAGCCAAGAGATGGGTTCATACAGGCTAAGGTTTCAGGCAGGGTGCCTCGGTATTTGGCGCTTCTTCTGAAAGGAGGACCCGGCCAGAATTCATGTTGCCGCTGATGGTGTAAATGTGAGCTGCTCAATTTGCACAGAGCAGGGATTCGTACGAGGTGTTTGGATTACAAGACCCACGCACCTCCCCTCATCTATATCCCCTTTGCTGTCATATAGCGAAATCTCATGGCCCTGAACGCTTCAACTTCCGATCTTTTACCACGATGGTTGCCAACAATTCTACCACTGCACGTCCAGCTACAGATAAGAAGGATGACAACGAAGTTAAACTTGACGTGTCTCCCGTTACTCCATCAAGTCAAGTCGAGCCGATTGCAACCCAGAGGGAGTTGTGGAGTTACTATCGTAAGTGCCATGCTAGTAGAGCATGAGACATCCGTCACGTTATTCTAATAGTTTATCCTTAGTGTACCCAAGCGGGGGTAGTGTGCGTCTCGTTACTTCTCATCCTAGGAATGTTCTTGAGAGCATACGATCTAGGGATTTATTCTGTGTAAGTGCATCGTGGTTCCTTGAACTGGGCCGAGAGTCATCACAGTATTTCGCAAGTTGCTGCCGCTAGAGTATTCCAGTCTCTCGCCACGGTTGCAGGATATGACCCCGTCGTGGACCTGGTTCATCTTGCCTCGATCCTCATGCATCTGGGAAATGCGTCTTGCCTTGGGGAAACGAAACAAAATCTGTCAGTTCCATCGTCTCCCTACTCGCGATCGACTTATTATAATTTGTATTCATTCTCGCGCGTGTGCAAATACCTCGCGCTTGGCCTCGTCGAGAGGCAGTCAATCTATCGTGCTCGTTTTCCCCATCCTTTCCTCTTCGCGCTTCCCCGTCTCACTCTGCCGCATTCCTCAAAACCTACCGCTGTCGAATAGCGGTACCACCCAGCGTTCGGACGACTTCCCCGTCTGCGCTCAAGCTCTACGTCGCGCGCACTCGCCCCTCGGGACGAGAACACCATCTCCCTCGACTTGGGTATCACCCCACGCCTCGCGTCCTCTTCGGAGATCGCGACGTCGTCTCGGATCCTTGACCAACCCCGAACTCCCTGTAAGGTTCTAACAAACCTAGCCCTCACAGCACACAATTTTGATACTTTTCAACCATAATTGAATGGTATCTAAAGGAAAAGTCTCTGGATACATAAAATTCGAAAATGACAACATGCAAAGAGTCTTAGAAGCGCAGGAGAAGCAGACCCGTCTGGAACAATCTAGCGAAGACATCGTTTCCATGCCGAGTTTGCCAGTGCCATTCTCAAGTCCTAGACGCCGCAATAGAGAGCCCATCCAAGAGAGAAGCACCTTCCAACTCGCGCTGAAAATATTGCCAGCCTCAGTCTTTAACGAGGTCCATCTACTCTCCATATCTGCTGAGCCCCAGGAGGAGGTCGCGCACGCCGACCAGGTATCCCATGAGATGGTGGGAGGTGCGGATACTGTGGAGGTATGGGCATGTTACCATTGGCGGCCGTTCCTCCGGCCCGGGGAACCATGGGCTGCACAGCCTGTTGTATTGTATGCCCTGCCTGGCTCTGCTGATTGTTTGGGGTCATGGGCGGGTTGAACCTATATTGCTGATTTTCCTGTGGATTGGACGTAGGCTGCTGTGGCTGCACCACACGCATTACCTGGGGTTGGGAACTGTATGTCCCGGTGTTGCTTCGCTGCGGTGCTACGGACGGTTGTGATGCCATCGGCTTACTAAATTGTCCTCCAGTCCCTGGATTGGCGTCAGTGATGCTAGTACAATAACCAGAATCAGTGCATTGTCACCTTGGGCAGTCTGTTGCGTCTGATTTCTTGTCGCTGTGGGAACTACTCCTGGGGTAGGCCCCATTGCCTGTACTACTGATCTCGGGTCTACGGGCCTCGCACTTTGTTTGCCGACACTTCCGTGGTTCGTGACATTGCATAGCCGTCCCCCCCCGTTTGGTGGCTTCAAACATCGTAGATTAGCACCATCAATATCAAGCGAGCGACAACAATACCGTGACCACCCACATCTGCTTTCGCAGACGCGTTGTCCCATCTTGGCCTTGCTGGTTCTGGTCGTAATCAGATTGTTGAGTGCTCGACATATTCTCTGGGGCGGAAGCGAATGTAAGATGGGGAACAACGATGCTGGACTATGCCCTTCCCACAGGACTTTTATCCTCTTCCATCTGCATCGCATTGACGCGCACCGTCAATCCACATCCAAGGTCAATGGATGACGAATATAACAATGGTGGTGAAACAAGCCCACGGAGGCCACTCGGAGACCGCGGTGCCCAGGGCGAGGGAAACCCGGACACATAAAACGGACCACAGACAGACAGAATTTTGTCCATTCACAGCGCCCTTCCACGACTGTGCGCAAGGAGCGCACTGCTGGCTCGGCTCTTCAGTTATTCTATCGACGAAAGGCCCATAGCACTGAACAAAGAACTTGAAGGAGGTATCACCCACAATTGACACTTTGACTGACCCGGTCCCCATAGTTTCTCGTCACTAGGAATCTGCTGTGCAGAGTCCGTGCCAGCACTAGTACCAGGTGCGCACCCCTGGGTCACACTTTCAATTGTCTTGCGAGTGGGGCCACCTCCATTCGCATTTTCGATAGAATGCACAAATCTCCCAGAATAGGTCTTTTACGTGCACCGTTGTGGCGCTATTGCCACTGTGGCTTGTGACTCGAGCAAGACGTCCAGGGCGGCGTGAGGCTATGGATGACATTGGATGGGGCACTGTTTCGTTAAGCCGCACTTAGGCGCTTGGACTTGGAAGGCCCACCCGTCGCCCTTTTATGACGCAAGTAAGGCACGCCCCGACAAGCGCGCGCTCGACCGCAGTCACACAAAACCTGTACGTCGTCATAAATCGGGATTCAGGCACCGCTGGTATGGCCAGTCGGGTCCTTGGAACTGCGCCGGAATGGCGGTTAACGCCATCGCACTGCATTTGGGCGATCGCGAAGAACAACGACTTCCTTCACTACGAACTGGCCAAAGCACTACGTCATGTGACCGTATCTGTTTCTCCGCGGAGCAGAGGAACCGAACCCGTGGCCGCAGTTGTGTACGGTACAATCTTCTCGAAAGAGGTAAAGAACAAACTGAGATTGGCGGGATCCTGGTTACTGGGATCATACTCCGATTTATTCAACCCTATGACTGATGCGGGAGGACGGTCAGTAAGTGGTCAGTATCACAACTACCACCATGATCTATGATACTTCCACCAATCCGACATTGTATTTGTTGATTTTCTTCGATGACACTACTGTACCGAGAATTTGCTCCGAAACGACCTGTCAAGCAAGGAACCTACGAAATATGATAGGACATGGCGACCGATACATTTTCAGGAGAACAAAACCGTACAATGGGGAGGGGGAAGTTGGGGTGCGTGGAGCTCATAGGCAGCAGATCCCGCCACTGCCAACTTGTCCTTGCGTATGTATATTATAGGAAGAGACGGCGGAAATATTTGGACCTATATACACCTTGGGTAAGTATGAGAACGAAAGCACAAATCCGTCGTTTACCTAGCGGTGGAGCGAGCAGCGCGCGTGGCACACCTTACACAGGCGAGTTTTTCATGAGGGTTTGTATGAAATGGCTTCCTGAGAAAGGAGAACTGTAGGAAAGGACAGTATCATCGATCAGTGATAGTCCCAGGGCACAAGACCGAAGGTAAATGCGTTGCGAGAAGCACGACGGGCACGATAAACGGATAGTGGTGAGGGTTGTAGCTAGGGAAGGGATCGCATCCAGCAGGACTGGTGAACCACGGGTCAGAAGAGGACAACATTGACATGGGAAGGGGGTGACGGAAAACGGGTGAGAAAGGGATAATGAAGGATGAAGTCAAGGACAGTGAGAGCATTTGTAGGGAATATAAAAGGAAAAAAATCTTGGATATCGCGTGGCAATAATGAATATTTGTGATGCGCCCGAGCGGTAGTCGACTGTGTCGCGGTAGCATGATCTCGCCCACTGGCGTGTGGAGCCATCGTTGATCCATAATCCTCCAGCGATGGTACTCGATGACGAGGTCTTGGTGGGCTTGATAGGAGTCCAAGTCGTCGCCTTGAAAAGGTGGGGCATGCGGTCATCATGTGGCACGGGCGGTCTGAAGCGGTTCCTAACATTGATACTGACGGGGAGGGACTGATTGGGATTAAGGTGTCAAAGCAAGTTGAGTATTTCCCTGTGGTAAAGGTGTTGTGCGGTCAGCGGAGGGCAAGATAATTAGTTGGACCATCAGCAGGTGTTATTCCCTTCAACATGCCGCTACATGGAGACGTTCTTTGATATGCGGTGAGGGAGTGGTGGGGGGGAACAGTTGGAGCCTAGGACTCGGATGATAGTCGGGTTGATTAGGTGGCAATTTGTTTTCGGGCATCGGGACGCCTTGAACAGAACTTTTGGCTGCTGGGGCTCAATTGATGGCTACATGTGCGTGCCGGTAGGAGTATAGAAAATCGGTGCTCGGTTGGGAGAATTCAGTGGTGAGGAGCGCGGTCGCCACCGTGACATTGACGGGCCGGGGAATTGCGGCGGCGGAAGTGATCAGGTTTTCATTCGCCCCCGGCCACTCCCATCCTCCCATCCTCATCTCCACTATCCGAGAAAGGTCGAGCTACTGTGCCCTTTTCTACCCTTAAACTTATTACTATCACCTTGTTGCGACTTGGGAGCTCATATCCAGCAGTTGCTATAGAGTTATGTTGCATCTCCTCCAGGCTCATACTCGTATCTGGCGACCCCGGAGAAGTCGACCGTTGCTTGACACATTTAAGCACACCGCTCAAGTTTAGATGTTTGCAAAACACAATTGGATAATATATTTTTTAACATGTCTCTCGATACATTCAATTTGAACAAGGCCACATGCTCAACAGAATTGCGGGAAGTGGGCTCGGGAAGTCCTGGATCGGACAGTTTTTTTATTGCAGGTGATTTTTCTCTTGCGTCCTAGATGCCCCAGGTTGTTGCGATAGTCCCAGTAGAGTCGCGGGTATTCGGGAAGCCATTCAAGGTCGATTCGGCTCAAGCTGTGATCCCTAGAGTCCACGAGAAAAGCGCATTCCAAGTCGCGTTGCGGCCATTACCGCCCATATCCCTCAGTGTCGTCCGTCTACTCTCCATACCGGGAGAGTCCAAGGAAGAGGCCGTGCACGCCGACCAGGTATCCTATGAGACGGGGGGACGTAGGGATACTGCGGATATATGGATATTGGATCATTTGCGGTCGTCCCTCCAGGAAACATGGCCTGGGCACCCTGTTGCGGTGCGTAGCCTCCTGCTACTATGAGTACTGACTTGCTCTCCGAGATCGTGAGCTGCCACTCACCGGCCACATTATTTGACCTGCGGGAGGTCGCCGCGATACCAGTTATCGCTTGGATCGCTTGAGCAACGTCATTGTTATCTCTGCTTTCGCCGCCACTGCGTCCGACATTGGAGAAGGCTAGATTCCAGAGGTCATCTCCAGAGTTCATGGCATTCAGGAAGGCCCCTTGATGAGCAAGGGAGCAAGTGGTTTATTTTTGATGATATTGTGAAGGGAGAGGTTTTTTCCAGCTTGGCTTTACTGCTGCTCCCGCCCTTTTTATGCAGTCTGCTCGCCATTCCTGCTATTTTGCCTCCTCCGGCACCGCCACACTCAAAAAGAATGTCTATAGGAGGTCTCTGAGATGTAGATATGAACAGGACGTCCGCCTGAGCTTGGCCATCTATCCCACCGACCGACGCACCCGCCTTGAAAATTGCACAGTATTCACCCTGCGTATCTCCGGCCGCGCTGGCCCACCTCCGAGGTCCCTCCCAGTATGGACTGGGATGTAGGATTCGATTCAGGCATCGTTTCCGACATCCTCCACTTTCTTTCATAAGTTAGGTATGAATCGCCCTGGACTCCCTATGGGGGTGCGATCTCAGCCTCTTACTACAGCAGTCACTGACTATATCGGACGCGTGGGGAACGTAGAAGTACTTGACACCATCAGATTTAAGTCCAAGATACCTCACTGTTCGGCGTCGCCCGCGTCACCGGATCAGTAGCGTGTACATGCGGCAGCAGCGGCACTCACCACCTTGGAATGGGATTCGCCGAAGGATACCCTGTCCGCTTGACGCATAGACCTCTTTCACCTACGTCTAACCTCACCCCCAATCGTCTGACCATAAGCGCCCAACTCGATCTGACCCCTTTTTGTTCCCTCAGACGACTCCCATTCGTCTTTATTGCTTTGCAGAAGCCAGCGGACTCACCGGCCTCTCCGAGATAGCCTTGGATGAGTAGACTTTGGTCAACAGCGACTATCTACTATGTAGATTCGAAACACCTGCCTCGCGTTCTTTGGCATCATGGGTTTGTATGTCACCGCGAACCCAAGTACTAGGAGCTCAGGACATTTGCGCAATGAGCTCGGGGCGGCAGTAATATGTTCTTGCCGATGGTTGGTGACGATGATGAACATGGCTATGTATCAGGAACATATTTTTGCTTCGTAGTTTATTGATGTGACAAGGGTTTGGGAACAAGACGACCCATCAATACTTAAGGTACCATGCCGAGCAACCTGTCGAATAGTGCCCCCTATGCGGAACCGAGTATCTTGTGCTTCCTCGTCACCACTTCGTCCTCATTTATCGTGAAGGGATGTGTTTGAGTTGGCAACTTGTGTTATTATAACGCCAAAACGCCAAAATCAAAGCTACGGCATGGAAAGTCCAAAAGTTGTCCGACGACACACACAGCCACCAAGTTGCTTGGGCCTGGGCACCAGGGGACATGTCCAGGGCGTCTCGTCCTCTCGGCAGAGCATGAACCCGTTCTCACTCGCAGCTACAGCCGGACACTTTGTCGGGGTTCGAGAACGGTTACCGCGTCCCCCCTTTCTTTGGAAAGTGCCGAGTCAGATTAGGGCGCAGCTACGGACTCGGAAGTGAGGGTGTTCTTCGCGAGGGCGGGTTGGCACGGAGGGTGCAGTGGCGGCGTCACTTGGACGATGGAATAGCTGAGATATTCAAAGGGGATGAGATGAGTTAATGAGATCCTGGTGCGCAGGACAAACGAATCTGAACCGGACTTTCTGAGCTTTCCATGGAGCTGTCTCGGTCTCGGGTACCAGTATCGCGAGGGGCCCCCGGATATGATATGGTGATGATGCACTTGACTCAATTGGCCGTCACCGTCGCCAAGGTAGAACTCGTCGTATTTTGCTGCTTTGCCGATAAGTGCATTTTCGTCGATTGCTAAGATGAGGAGAGCGATGGAGTTCCCGTGACCTAGGCAGTTACTGTAAGTGGTGGTGTGCCACTGGTGTGATCACTGGCAAACCATTTGTAGGACCGGGCACGGAGCGGCGGGGAGTGCAATACCAACTGAACAGCTTGAGCACCGGAGGAGTGTACGAAGCCATTATGGATAAGCTTGCGCGGAATCGGGCGAAAGAAGAATGATGAATGGTAAATGGTTTCTTTCATTCGCCATTTGGACGATGGGCTAAACCGAGACACTCTTTCTGGCTTTGGCTAGATTTTATGGCCCCTCTACCGCATATGGCCAAATACGCAAAACCCTGGCACCGTCGTAATCGGAATTCCGAACTTCTGACACTGTCGGTTAGCAAGTGGCAGTCTTGGACTGCGCCGGAATAGCGAATGAAAGTTGCCAGATATAAGGCCACAAAACATCTCGGGGCTGTACTCCTTGCTGCGGAAATACATTTCAAATGCCCTCGCACTGTATGTGGGACAAAGGACGACACTTCCATCTTTGGCGTGCTTTATTCTGGTTCAATGTTATTGCATGAAGGTATGAAGGTTCAGTTGGCCCAAGCACCGCGTCATGAGCGATGTGACCAGCATCCTTTCACGACTTTGTTAAGAAAATCCTTCTCGAAAGAGGTGAGGACAAACCGTTAGGAGTCTAGGATACTAGTGATCGTTTGAGAGAACTCAGTAGCCTGAGTGAGGAAAACATTGTCGGCACTCGCGGCAGCAGCTCGGGTTAATCGGCCCGGGGTAACTCCGGGCAGTCGTCGAGACTGCCATGCCGCCCACAGACGGACCACCACCATCCCACTGCGGCCACTGCTGTCCCACAGCATTCCCATTCCCTTACACCGAACTCTTTATATCACCTGCTACGGGTTGAAGCTCATGCCTGACAGTCACTGGTGCATGTCTTCCGGCGCTCATGTTCAGTTTGTACCTGACAACTTGAAGCTTGAACGTTGAACCCCGGACAATACGATTGTTCTTGGTCTTACTTAAGCATACAATCTCGATGCTTGGCAAACATAATTCAATGATATTTAAAGGAAAAGGATTCTGGATACAAAACATTTGAACACGACAACCCGCGAGAGTCTTGCTAGAAGCGCCAGGAGAAGCAGGCCCAGATAGTCCCGGAACAATCTTGCGAAGACATCGTTTCCATGCCGAGTTTTCCAGTGCCATTCTCAAGTCCTAGACGCCACAGTAGCCCAGTAGAGAGTCCACCCAAGAGAGAAGCACCTTCCAACTCGCGCTGAAACCGTTGCCAGCTGCAGTCTTTAGCGAGGTCCATCTACCCTCCAAGTCTGCTGAGCCCCAGGAGGAGGTCGCCCACGCCGACCAGGTATCCCATGAGATGGTGGGAGGTGCGGGTACTGTGGAGGTACGGGTATGTTGCCACTTGCGGCCGTTCCTCCGGGACCCGTGGGCTGTGCAGCCTGTTGTATTGTATGCCCTGCCTGGCTCTGCTGATTGTTTGGGGTCATGGGCGGGTTGAACCTATATTGCTGATTTCCCTGCGGATTGGACGTGCCACTGGGCTGCTGTGGCTGCGCCACACGCATTACCTGGGGTTGGGAACTGTATGTCCCGGTGTTGGTTCCCTGCGGTGCTACGGATGGTTGTGATGCCATCGGCTGACTGTATTGTCCTCCAGTCCCTGGATTGGCGTGAGTGATGCTGCAGGAAGTAGACTCGGAATTAGTGCATCTTTACCTTGGGCTGTCCGTTGCACCTGATTCCTTGTCGCTATGGGAGCTACTCCTTGGATGGGTCCCACGGCCTGTGCTACTAATTTCGGGTCTATGGGCCTCGCACTTTGGTTGCCGACTCTAGCGTTCATGGCATTCCAAAGCTGCTCTCCCCCATTTCTGGTGGACTGGTTAGGCCCGGGGTTGCTTCAAACATCGTGGGTTAGCACCGTCAATACCATGCGAACGACTACACTATTACCCACCTCGGCTGTTGCTGACGCGTCGTCCCACCTTGACGTTGCTGGTTCTGGTTGGTATTGGTTTGTTGAGGATTCGACATGTTTCTCTGAGGGGAAGCGAATGCAAGATAAAGTACGATGATGCTGGACTGTGCCCTTCCTTCAAGGCTTTTATCCTCCTCCCTCTGCATCGCATTGATATGCTCTGTGAGCCACATCCGAGGCCAATGGACAGCGGATATTAGAGCGAAACAAGCCCCAGGTAGATCGGCGCGCGGGCCCCCGCCCACAAATGTGTCCCACAGACAAAATTTCATCTGTTCATAGCGCCCGTCCACGACGGTGCACAAGGAGCACGCCGCCCGCCACGGCGCTATTTACTCCACGAGTGGCCCAGAGTACAAGGGCGCGGCATCCACAACTGGCACTTCGGTTGGCCCCAGTCAACTTAAATTTCTCGTCGTGGAGAAATTTGTTGTGCGGAGTCTTAAACACTACTGTAATACCAGGTGCGCACGTTTGTGTCACATCCCTCGATCGTCTTGTAAGGGGCGCCACCTCCGTCGGCATTTCCGATGGAACGAATTCGGATTCGGAACAGGTGTGCACGTCTCTTTTTGTGATTTATCACTAGTGCTTTGGGTCTGTAAAGACACTCCTCGAGAGTGTCGTAGCAGGTACTCCGTCGTGGCGTTCTTGTGGCTTGAGACTCGCTGGACGTCCATGGGAGGCGCAACTAAGGATCTGGCAGTGTTTCCTTGAGCGCTTGGACTGGAATGCGCAGTATAGGCGCCCCCAACCGCTTTCAGACGCAAGGCACGTCCACAACAAACGCGCTCTCAGGCACCGACCACTGGCAGCAGAGAATGGATGGCGAATGATATCTTTTATTGGGCATTTGGAAAATGGCAGTATTTTGTTGCTCAGCGCGCTCGACCGCAGTCGCACAAAATCTGGACGCCGTCACAATCGGAATTCGAGCACTGCTGATGTGCAAGTCGGATCCCTTGGACTGCGCCGGAATGGCGGTTAAGTAACTGAATGCGTGGCCACGAAACGTCTCGGGATGTGCACTTCTTTTTGCGGGAAAGCTTCCATTGTAAACATGATCGCACTGCATGTGGGCGGAGGACAACGACTTCCTTCTTGGAGTCACGGTGCTGCTTTCCGGGTCACTTACGGAGTTGGCCAAAGCACCATGTCATATGACCTGTATCCATTCTTAGTATTTTGGCCGCACTGCAGACACTGGGATCCGATTTATTCAGACCATTGACTTGAGCAGGAGGATTGTCGGTATCAAAACTGGCGTCATAGTATTTCCACCGATCTGACATCGTATTTGTTGATCGTTGAATAAGCGACTACTAACCTTGCTACTAACTATTGTCTAGATTCCACCCCGCAGAAAAGCCTCGGAAACACCGGATTTTCTTTGAAGACCCTACCTTGATCAATAAGCTGCCCCGACCAGCATCCAGCAAGACCAACAATGCCGACCGACTTCCGACCAGAAGGAGGCCCCGTACCAGACAACAGTCCATTCAAGCTACCCCCGACCACCACATGTCCTTCCCGAAGCACTAGAACCAACACAAAGTGGGCTTAGTGTCAGTGTTTTCTGTTTGTTCCCATCTGCTCAGAATGCCTTTAGTAGTCCTAGGTCTAGCCATTTTAAATAGGCTTTGATCATGTCTTCTTTACTGAGCATTCGTCCAAGGAGTTGGTTCTGGAATTTCTTAAAGTCCTTGTTATATTTTTTGAGGTCTTTCATGGTGTTGCCATTCATGTGTGGGATGTTTAACAAAGTTTTCTTCTGTGTGACTGTGGTTTGGGAGGGGATCCATCCTTCTCCTTCTAATGTCTAAGGTACCTTTTTCTGGACTAGGGGCTGGTGGCTTTCTGGTTCACTTGGTTTGTACCAGCTTGTATAACTGGAGCATCAGCAAAAATCAACATTTCTTATTCCATCTTATTCAATCTTACTACATCTTATTCCTCTTATTTTGGAGGTAAGAAGGGAATAAGTAGGAATAAGCATCAGAAAAAATAATTTCATCTTATTCCTGCTTATTCCTTTCTTACCCCCAAAATAAGAGGTTTAAGTAAGAAATAAGATGGAATAAGTGGAATAAGACAAGTTTTGTTTTGCTGATGT
>Ga0137394_10003433_pt1 | contig 11889 bp, 13 predicted proteins | sample czobulk116metaG_FD_108278 | JGI IMG/M metagenome (GOLD analysis project Ga0137394, IMG submission 108278) | Vadose zone soil microbial communities from Angelo Coast Range Reserve, California, USA - czobulk1.16 metaG | ecosystem: Environmental > Terrestrial > Soil > Vadose zone | place: USA... | reverse complement strand
GGTTGTCTCGAGGATCGTTCTGGCTTGCTCCACTTCTACCTCGGAAGCAAGGCCTCCCTGGTATCGGTCCACATTCAACTGGAGTGCTTGTTCGTATTGAGCAACCGTATCCCTCAGCAATTTCTCTTCGGCATCCAAAGTGCGCGCTGCGAAATAATCGATAGCCAGGTTGGCGTGCATACTCAAATTCACTACTGCAAGATCCGCGGCACTCGCTTGCGCTTGCTCCCGAAGGAACTCGACATTACGACTCACCCGGCCCCATGCGTTGACCTGATAGGACAAATCAAAAGGCACCGTGAAATCATTAAAAGTGATGCCGTTAAATATTGAGGTTTGCGGTGGACGGTTATTGGAATACCGGTTGCGGATCCCCGAAGGAGACGTCGTTATTGTGGGATAGTAGTCGGCGCGACCGTAGCGCAATGCGGCCCGGGCTTGCTGATACTGAGCTGCTGCCGCTTTCAGGTTTTGGTTGGAAACGTTGATCTGCTGCTCCAATGAATTGAGCTGAGGATCTTGAAACATCTCCCACCAGTTTCCGCCCAAGTTGTGATCATTGGGTTGCGCAGTTTTCCAGCTTCCCATCTCCTTATATGCGGGCGGCGCGGGAGCTGCAGGAGTTCTGTACTTGGGTCCGACAGCACAGCCGGCAAACTGAAGAACCCCCGCGAACAGGAGAACCGCCGTCCATGTTGGCCGCGAGCTCTCCGTAGCGCGGATTCTCTTTTGCGGAGACATCATTTTGCATCCCCGGGGAGCGACGCGTTTACGATCTGAACCTGTTGCCCGGTTACGAGCGAATCGGGCGGGTTCACAACCACTTGGTCGTCAGCCTTCAGACCGGCCACGATCTCGATTTCAACTCCGAAATCATGCCCCGGAGTGACATCTGCAAGCACGACCTTGCCATCTCTAACGACGCCTACCTGCAACTTTGACGATCGAAAAATAAGAGTATTCACTGGAATCAGGAACGTAGAGCCCTGCCCGGGAATCTTCAAATGTACTTCCGCATAGGATCCCGTGAGCAGAGTGCCCTTGGGATTGTCGACGTCAATCTCGGCCAACAGCGTGCGAGTAGTCATATTAATGGCGTTGGCGGTGCGTACTAACTTCCCCGGAAATGTCTCGCCAGGAAACTCGGCCAGTACGATGCCGGTGGCCGTCTGGCCGGGTATTATGCCTCGCGAGTACTCTTCAGGCACGTTCACGTAAACGCGCAGGGTGCCGGGCTGGACGAAGTCAAAGAGGTTGGTTCTGGGTGCGGTACTGCTGCCGGAGTTGATGAGGTCGCCAATGTCGGTGTTGCGGGCCGCGATCACGCCATCGAAAGGAGCGTATACGTTCTCAAAGGAAACCAGAGCCTCGTAGCGCTGTACGTTAGCCATGTCGGCGTCAACAATTGCCTTATTGGCATTGTAGGTTCCGACAGCGTTGTCGACGTCTTGCTGAGCCACGGCATGTTTTGTCAGCAATCCCTGGTAACGGTCTTTCGTGATTTGCGCCAATTCCAGATTCGCTTTGGCAGTGGCAAGATTGCTGCGTGCCTGCGCTAGCTGCTGATCGACTTCTGGAGTTTGGATGGTGGCGAGCAACTGTCCAGCCTTGACGTGTGCGCCAATATCGAAATACCACTTCTTCAGATATCCATCCGTACGGGCGTAGATAGGCGATGAGATGAATGCTTGTATGTTTCCCGGCAAAATGATTTCCTGAGCGGGTGCAGTTTGCTTGGGCGCGACAACCGAAACGGAAGGCACGGCCATCTGCGCGGTCACCGTGCGCAAAGTAGCCTCGGCCTTCACCCGCGACCGAATCCCGAAAATCAGAATGGCCGCGACAAATAGCGCCATGGCCAAAGCCAGCAACCAACGTTTTGGAGATTGCTTGCCTGCATCTCCATGATTCAATGCTGCCATCTCAGGCCGGTCGATCGTCTCTTTGATTTCTATGTCGCCCATAATCCCCTCGCTGTTGCGCTTAAGCAGTAGTCGTCCTTTCACGCACCTGGCGTTTTTGCCTCCATCCGTGCAAGACGCTGAAGAAGGTGGGCACGAAGAACAGAGTGGAAACCGTTGCGAAAATCAGACCGCCAATCACGGCTCGCCCTAGCGGAGCATTTTGCTCGCCGCCATCCCCCAGTCCCAGCGCCATTGGAACCATCCCTATGATCATGGCCAGAGCGGTCATCAGCACCGGACGAAAACGAGTGAAGCCCGCCTCCAGAGCAGCTGCAATGGGATCCCTCCCTGCCTGCATTTGCTCTGTGGCGAAGCTCACCACCAGAATGCTGTTCGCGGTGGCCACACCCATGCACATGATCGTTCCCATGAGAGCGGGGACGCTCAGGGTGGTGTGCGTTATGAACAAGAACCAGGCAACTCCGGCCAGTGCCGCAGGTAACGCGGAAATCATGATGAACGGATCGAGCCAGGACTGGAAGTTCACCACGATGAGCAAGTAGTCCAATAAGATTGCAACCATCAAGCCGCTCAGAAGACCTACATACGAGGACCGCATCGTCTGCACCTGGCCGCGAACGACGACTTGCGAGCCACGGGGCAGCCGATTGCGAGCCGCATCGATGAGTTTGTTGATATCGCGAGAGACTCCACCCAAATCCCGCCCAGTCACCGAGCCATAAATATCAATTACGGGCGCAATGTCGTAATGAGACTCAACTGCCATGCCAGTGTCTCGTTTGACAGATACCAAACTTGCCATAAGCGATGGCGCAGCGGATGCGTTGGTTCCGGTAACTGGAATGTTGACAAGATCCTGTAAGCTGCTTGTCCGGTATTGCGGTGTTTGGGTCGCTATTTGGTAGCTGACTCCTTGTTTGGGATCAACCCAGAAGGTGGGCGAAGTCTGAAAGCTGCCGCTTAGCGACACCAGGAGATTCTGTGCGATGTCGTGTGCGGTGAAGCCAAGCTGCTGAGCTTTCGTACGTTCAACTCTGAGGTGTAGATACGGTTGATCGAAAGGCTGTTGAATCCGTAGGTCCGCCGTTCCAGGCACGTATCTGACTTGCTGAAGCAGTTGGCTCGCCCAGGCGCGGTTCGCTTCCAAATTGTTGCCTGTGACCTGAATGTCGATTGGAGCCGGCAGTCCAAAGTTCAATATCTGAGTGACCATGTCGGACGGGAGGAACGCGAACATCACGCCAGGAAACTCCTTGGCAAGTTTCAAACGAAGTTGGTTGACGTAGTTGTCGGTCGGGTGATGTTTTACGGACAAGGTTACAAGGATGTCGGCGTCCGACGTGCCCACGGGAGCAGAATTGCTATACGAAAGATTGATGCCGCTGTAAGGCAGTCCGATGTTATCGATCATGCTTGACACTTCGGCTGGCGGAATCTCGCGACGAATTGAATTCTCCACCAAGTCACACAAGAACGCCGTGTCTTCAATACGCATCCCAGTCGGACCCCGAAGGTGGAGCTTGAAGCTGCCGGCATCAACATTTGGGAAAAAGTCCTGGCCGAGCCACGGAATTAGAATGGCCAGCGACCCTAGACACGCAGCGAAGAAAACCGCCAGGAAAGCCCGCCGATGGTGGAGACAAGCTTCCAACATTCGGCGATAGCTCTCCCGGAATTTTTCGAACGCCGCTTCAAAACGCCGTTGCAGTCGGACGAACGGATTGCGGCTTAACCGGGCGGCTTCGTGACCAACCTTTTGGTGGCGTAGCAAATACTTAGCCATGGTTGGAACGATCGTTCGTGAGAGCACATACGAAGCCAGCATGGCAAACACGACAGCTTCAGCCAGCGGCAGGAAGAGATACCGAGCCACGCCCGAGAGCAGGAACATGGGGGCAAATACGATACAGATCGAGAGGGTAGACACGAAGGCAGGTGTCGCGATTTGCATGGCGCTGTCGAGCACTACCTCATCCATGTTCTTGTCTGGTTCTGCCTCGCGGTTGCGGTTGATGTTTTCCACCTCCACCGTGGCATCGTCCACAAGGATGCCCACCGCCAACGCCAATCCACCGAGCGTCATGATATTGATGGTTTGGCCAGTGACACTGAGCACAATGATCGACGTGAGAATGGCAAGAGGAATGGAAGTCGCGATGATGATCGTGCTTCGCCAGTTCCCCAGAAAAATCAGAATCATTAAAGCCGTCAGGCACGCAGCGACGAGCGCTTCCCTGACCACGCCGCTGATCGCTCCGAGAACAAAAACGGATTGGTCAGCAAGGGGTTGCATTTTTAGCTGGGACGGAACGGTGGTGGCAATCTGAGGCAGAAGAGACTTGATGCCTGAGATGACATTCAAGGTGGAGGCATCTCCCGCCTTTTGAATCGTCAGCAGTACGGATCGCTGTCCATTCACCCGAACGATGTTGGTCTGTGGAGGGAAACCATCTCGCACCCAGGCGACATCTTTAACGTAGATCGTCGTGCTCCCAACGGTCTTGATCGGTATGCGGTTTAGCTCATCCATCGTCTGCGGCGCCGCATTGGGAACATCAACGTTGTATTCTTTGCCTCCGATTTTCGACGTACCGGTCGGCAGGATTAGATTCTGCAGCGAGATGGCATTCACCACGTCCAGCGCGGAAAGACCTTTGGACTGCAATGCGGTCGGATTCAGGTCCACCTGTACCTGCCGTTGTTTGCCGCCGTAGGGATAGGGTACCGATGCACCGGGAACAGTGATGAGCCGGGTGCGAATGAAATTGAGACCGTAGTCGTTGAGTTGTTGCTCGGAAAGGCCCTGTCCCGAGAGTGCCAACTGCAGAACAGGCACACTCGATGCGCTATAAGCCAGAATGAGTGGCGGCGTAGTCCCCGCCGGTAATTGCCTCAACTGCGTTTGAGAAACCGCTGTAATCTGCGCAATGCCCCGCTCGACGCTTGCTGTCGGCTGCATGAATACTTTGACCACAGCAATTCCGTTTAGCGATTGAGACTCGATGTGCTGAATATTGTCTACGGTGGTGGTGAGCGCCCGCTCGGTGATGCTAATGATACGGTCGTTCATATCCTTGGGAACGAGACCGTTGAAGGACCAAATGACGCTGACCACCGGAATGTTGATGTTGGGGAAAATGTCGGTTGGGGTACGAAAAATCTCCAGCACCCCCATCGCCAGGATGAGTATGGCCATAACCACGAACGTGTACGGCCGCCGTAATGCGAGTCGAACAATCCACATAGAATCTCTACCCGGTTTGGACTTGCTTCCTGGCCATTCTTGACGACGCCGCACGGCTCACCGGCGCACCACCCTCTGCGCGGCGCAACATCTTCCTGAGCTTCGCACGTGCCCGCGCCAACTGGGCCTTCACTGTTCCGTCTGGCACTCCCAAGACGTGCGCTGCTTCGCTCGTAGTCAGACCATCCAACTCCCGCAACTGAAATGCCTTGCGCAATGGAGGCGAGAGCCGCGCCATCAGATGTGTCACGCGGGCATTGAGTTCAGAATGTCGGCAGTCGTCTTCGGGATTCGGACGACCGTCCGCCAGTCGTTCTAACACCGAATATTCCTGTTTTTCCCCAACGGGCTCGTCCAAGGACACTTGGATCTGGCGCGGCCGCCTGCGCAACTGCATCCGCGCACAATTGCTCACAATGGCGGTAAGCCATGTCGACATCTGCGACTGCCCCCTGAACTGCCCCAAGTGTTTAAAGGCAGAAAAAAGCGCGTCCTGAACCGCGTCCTCCGCGTCGGCCGCATTGCCTAGCAGGCGATAAGCACTTCTGTAGAACAACAGGCGCCGGCTTGAGACAAGCTCCTCCATTTCCTGAGCTACGCCTCGGCTAACGGCGACGTCGAGGCGCTGTTGGCTTCCGATGTGTGCCTCTTGCATGTCGTCTTTCCTCCTGGCACCACGACAAGAGGCACGCCACCTTCCAATCAAAGGCCACGCCGCTTATCCGCTATTTTCAGTGGCATCGGTCGACTGGTGGGGTGGAGTAAGTCTTACGAACACCTGGTGAGAGTCCTGTGGCTGACAGCCCGTCGACATATCGACTGGCTTCGACCTGGACGAAGCTACCTCAATAAGCGCCGAAGTGATCTTGCTCGCCCGGGTCCTCTGTGGAAAAGGCGAATTCTGCGTCGTTGCTTCTGTTCGAGGGACGCAGAGAGCAGGCCGCCTTTGCAGTGGAATGATGTTTCCAGGAGGGCGGGACTGCAAAGGCGGCGCCGCTCTAGGCGCTCGTCTATAACGTGATGTGATGCCGCGCCTCACACCTCAGTTGCAATTCTCGCAAACCGATTCTCCACACTTGAGTCAAGTTGCAACATCACTCTGTTCGCAGGTTGGAACCCAAAATGCATCAGTACATTTGTGATTGTGGTTTTGGACGGCCAGGAACGTTGCAAGGGTCATGCGGTACTTCGTTCCTGGACGGGATGAGCAACCGCTGATCATTCGATCTCGTTGGTGAGGTGTTCATGGCGTTTACGAGAGAAAGCAACATCCAAGTGACTGCAGAAGTGGTCTCCGCCATTCTGAATTGCGTGTGCCCTGAGTGCGGCGGCAGAATGGGCAGCCCGGGTAAAGAGTTCAAGTGCCAGGGTGAATGCCAGACGGATTGGCGTCAGTTTTGGAACCGAGTTCTGCCCGTGGGACAGCGACGATAGCTAACCGAAGTTCGTCACGGAACGGTCGGGAAAAGGCCTAACCCTTTCAGAATCAGGTCAGGCGATCGCCGATTCTGCACTACATTTTGAAAGAGATTTCAGCCGTTCCCGCAGGCTGAGGCCGGGTTGGTGAAGCAGGGATTTCTGTTCGGCCGTCGGTTCGGTAATCCGGCGGAGGCGGATCTCGCGTCCATCCGTCGTGGGCAGTACGATGTCGGCGCTCTGCAGCGTGGACAGCAAAGCCAGCGCCTTTATCGGCGAGAACGGCTGAGCGTTGTCCACTCCACTAGCTGATGGCTGGGGGGCGATTGCTGGCCGACGCTTCAGCAGATGCTTCAGTGTCACCCAGAGGGCATATTCCAGAAACGCCACAAGGACCTGGGCCTTGACCCGCGGCTCCTTCTGATGGAACAAAGGCCGGATCGAAAGCTCGCTCTTGAGCGCGCGAAAGGAGGCCTCGGCTTCGGTCAGTTGCATGTAGTTCGACCACAGTTCCTCAGCCGAGTCCGCCTGCAGATTGGTGCGCAGCAGGTACGCGCCTTCCCGCAAGTCCCGCCAGATCTTTCGGTCTTCTTTCATTTTCCAAACCAGACGTACGCCCGCGGGCGTGTCCCGCAGAGTGACTTCAAACAGATCGTTTACTTGCGAGTGCCGCGTCTGAATCCGCTCCCAGTCGCTCCATCTTGTAGCGGTCCTGCAGTCGGCCGCGGGCGATGCTTTCTCCAGTGCTTGTAAAGCTGCCTCCATACGCGCGGAAAACCGCTGCCGGATCGCCTGCTCTTTCTCCTTGCGGCTGGCCGTGCGGCACAAGATGTACGTCTCTTCTCCTTGTGGAATCGCGATCTGCTTCTGTACATCGGGACGCACCTGGGTCCAGTTGTCCTGGAGTAACTCGCCTTCAAACCGCTTCATCTGGCTGCGGGGCGTGCCTACCAGATACTGCCCATCCCGTTGGCGAATCGCCGCCAGATTCTCCTCGCTCACGATCCCCCGATCCATCAGATGCGCCGCGCCTTGCCGTATTTACGTTCCACCATGCGCAGAATGGTTTCCATGTTGACACATCGGCACGGTTGCCATCGAACATCTCGTAGCTGAACGGAAATCCCTCGCTGTTAACGATCAATGCGATCACCATCTGTTCACAGTCCGGGCGATGATCACGCGAATAACCCCGGACCATCATCGGGTCGTTCTACGCCACCCCTTCCATGTAGGTGCTGGTCAGGTCGTAAAGCAACACATCGAACTCGGCTCCGAACAACTCGCCATTGCGCTGCTTGAGATGCTGTTCCAGCTTCGTCTTGTACGGCAGAATCCGGTCTAGACAGCGGTACAGACGCGTGTCGTTGATCTTGCCTTCTTCGATCTCCCACAGATCATCGAGCGCCGTCGATGGGTACCAGCGCTCCTCCACCCCCAACTCGCTGCCCGGTGCGCACAGCCGGTTGATGGCCAGCACCCCAGCCACCCGTGACCATGGCACCTCTGCCGGATCGTCATCCACTGCCCGCTCGAAGAAGTGATCCACTCCCAGATGCTTCCACAACTCCCAGCCCAGGAAACAGGGCGCCCAACTGCCGTGTTCTCTCCAGGCGGACTCGATTCACTAAGACTCGAGCCACCTGCGGACCATCCTCCGGCACCTCGATATGCGAAGGGAACAGTTTCAGTTGCTGGGCTTCGCCCTGCTCGTTGAACACCTCGACGCTTTTCAGCCACCGCGCCCGGGCCGAACCGTTCAGCTCACCCAGATGGCAGAGCGTCCTCTGACGTGGACCGCTGGCGGTCCGCACCGTCTCTACCAGCGACCATTAGGTATGATCCTTACCGTCCTTGCTGCGCTGATGCGGCCGTAAAAACATTCTTGCCCAAGTTTGTCAAGAGGGCAGGTCTGCACTCCATCGCTTTTTCGGAACATTGCGATTGCAATGACAAGACTTGTCCAGCTTTCGATATCACAAATCGCAAGATTCAGCGGTTCCGTGACGAACTTCGGCTACAGGAAGCACGGCCGCCATAGCAAGGGACACAATCTGCAAACCGCTCTTCCAGTACATTTTCTTCCTCGATCACATTGCATCACTGATGGTTAAGGGGTTTTAGTGAGCCACAATTGTTTGGAGTGCCCCGGGCAGTCACCGCACCTTTACCGCACCGATCCTGAGGCAGGGCAGAAACTAGGACTATAGATTCCGCGTCAGCCTGAAATTGTCATTGTCCGGTAATTCTTTTGTCATCGAGAAGAACGGCGGGGCACTGAGTTCATCTCCATCGTGTCCTTCGAAACTTTTGCCTGCGTCTGCTCGCCCACAACTAGCATCAAATCAATTGAAGAAGGTGGCATGATCGCGTTAAGGTTGGTGCGGCTGATTGAACGTCATGCCGACGAACTCGCGGCCGAGTTGGTCGTGAAACTCGAAACTTCCTCGCACACCGCCGACCTGCGCAAAGTCCCGGTCGATGAATTGCGGGGACGAATCCAGGAAATCTTGCGGCACTTGAGCGAGTGGCTACTCACCAAGGCGGGCCCGGAAATCGAGCAGCGCTATTTTGAGATCGGTGAGCGTCGCGCCTCCCAGGGGGTCGCATTTTCAGCCTTCTGCTGGGCAATTGTTCTGACGAAGGAACACCTCTGGGAATTCCTGCAACGCCACAGCTTCGCGCGTGGCCCGGTCGAAATTTACGGCGAGATGGAATTGTTACGCCTGCTGGACCACTTTTTTGATCGTGCTCTGTGCTTTGCGACGGAGGGCTATGAACAGTACATGCAGTTACAGAACGGCTCTGAAAACCTCGCCCGCGAAACGCGGAAGGCGAGCCTGTAGTGTGGGTTTGTCGCCAGCGGAAAGACGGGCTTGCAGTGACAACACTCAACCCGGTCATCACGAAATCATCGCGTCGGTTTCTTGTTCGTGGAAGGAAAAGAATTGCTTGCGGCCGCTACCCTCGAACGCCGTTGCATTTGACGCAGCATGCGTCGCGACGACACTCCCCTCGATTGCATCCGGCAATCGGGTTAAAAGTCTAATTATGGGTGGCCTTCTTCCCATTGCGGCCATTGCGACAGTCTTCCTGTTCGCTGCGTCGGTGCCGGCCTTGGCGCAAAGGCGTGCCGGCGGGCATGGGGGATTCGCGGGCCGTGGCGGGTTTGCAGGCCAAGTGGGTGGCAACCAAGCTTTCAGTGGCACCCACCCCGGTCTGAGCTCCGGCACACGCGGCTTCAATCGAGGACTTTCGTTCCATCAACCTGCCTTCCGTGGAGATCGGTTCCGCCGAGATCGCTTTCGCGATCGGCGCTTTCATGACTTTGGATTCAGGCATTGTTTCGGCTGTCGGCCGTGGGGTGGGTGGCCTTGGTGGTATGCCGGCTACTACGATCCGTACTGGGATTCTGGTTCGTCTTACAACGAGGACCGGGCTCGCGAGATCGAGTTGGCAAACGAGATGAATACGCAGAATCTGGCGGAGCAGAGGATGCTCCGCGAGCAGGAGCGGAGTCTTGATGCGCGCTCAGATCCTTCGCCGCAGCAGGTAGAGGGACGAGCCGAATCTGCGCCGACGACCGTGCTGGTTTTTCGCGATGAGCGCAAGCAGGAAGTTCAGAACTACGCGGTCGTTGGGCAAACGCTGTGGATCTTCGGGCCGCAAGGCACGGAAAAGATTCCTCTCGCACGGTTAGACCTTCCAGCGACGGCCAAGGCCAACGACGAACGAGGGGTGGATTTCCGCGTCCCGGCGGGGGAAAGTCAGTAGAGTCCGGCCCGGCGTGGATGGACGACGGCGAAAGGAAAGCAAATAAGCGGAGTCTCCGAGATCCTTGTGCCTTGGATTTCTCGTACTTGTCGTATTCCATGCTCCAATCGAGGCTTCCTCTGGGGAACGCTAGTTCGATCGTGGCCGCACTGTTATCAGCATTGCAGATTAACGCTCCCTTCCTAACTTCAAGTCTCCGCTTAACGACCGGTCCGTGAATAAGGGCATGAATCCGGTGATGAGCAATCGAGAACCATCGCGCGTCCTACCCAAGAAAGAGCGCGATAGTAAGCTTGTGGTGGCCATCGTAATTAGTTAGGGCTTGGTCACGGCATCATTGACAACCATCCGAGCCACCGCCAAGTTCGTCGAGAGCAGATAGCTATCGTCCGTATCGAGAGTCAGATAATCGAAGCGTCTGGCGGCTGGTCCTGGTAGGTCGAACTTCGCGGTCTTCCTGAGCGTTCGCCGGCTCGGCTCTGCGGGGAGCTTCGCGATTCGCCGAACTCAGAGCGGCAAACAAGAACAGCAGCCACACTTGCGTGATTCACCTCCGTTGAAAACGCGCCTCACTTCACCGCGACACGGCTCAAGGCGGCTTTGATCCCCGCGCCCACCGATTCCGGACTACCGACACACCAGAAGTGCATGAAAAACAGCCGGGGCTCTTCGGTGAGCATGTGGCTATGGAGTGCCGTTACAAAAATGTCGTGTCCCTGCAGTTCGGACATAACCGGGTTTACCTCGTCCGCGGTGAGCACGAAGTCGCCCGTTGTGGCGACGGTGCCCGAATCCGCTGCTTGAAAATTGATGGCCTCCCCTACACCCGCGGCGGGCGCAATGGTCATACCTGCCATCGCTATGGAATCGCCGCGCGGCACGCTGTAGGACAACACGCCACCTTTAAACGTACCCCGCCGTGCGACTGCTTCTTCGACGGGTTTCACCCAAGTCGGCGGGGCTGGTTCCTCGGCGGCTGCGGCGGGTTTTTCGAGTGGCGTTTTCGAGACTGACAGAGCCTCGCGCAGCGAAGTCGCCAGGTACGTCGCTGAACCGTGCCCCATGTAATGCAGGTACAGCACTTTGGGGGTTTCCTCCATCAAGTGGTTGTGCACCGCGGTGATCTCAAAGCCGGACGACCGCAATTTCGCCATGACGGGATTCAGTTCTTCCTCGAGTAGGACCAAATCACCCATCACCATGGCATTGTCATCGCTTCCGAGAAAAGCTGCCCACGAGCCCAGCGCCAGACCTGGCTTGATTGCCAATCCCTTAACGGAGACGTGGAGGTCTGTCCTGGGGAAACTCACCCTGTAAACGTCACCCGTCTTCTGACCCGACCTGCCTAAGGCCTGATCAATCGTCGCGGTAGTAACTCCCTGGGCACGAACAAAGATCGGAACTGAAAGAACACAAACTAAAGAGAATAAACGTAGTCTGGCAGTCATAATCAGCTCCTTATTGATAAACGAATTCAAACAAGTGCACTTGTGCTGCGAAATTCATTTTGGTGAACCTTGCGCGTCCGCT
>Ga0137394_10003431_pt1 | contig 11896 bp, 11 predicted proteins | sample czobulk116metaG_FD_108278 | JGI IMG/M metagenome (GOLD analysis project Ga0137394, IMG submission 108278) | Vadose zone soil microbial communities from Angelo Coast Range Reserve, California, USA - czobulk1.16 metaG | ecosystem: Environmental > Terrestrial > Soil > Vadose zone | place: USA... | reverse complement strand
GTTTCAGGCGCGGAGTTTGTAGCCGCGCTTGAGGAGGAAGAGGGCCCAGAAGACCAGGGCGGCGGCGATGAAGAACATGACGGAGAAGCCGGTCCAGGGGCGCTCGAGGGTGTGGCCGATCAGGGCGAAGCGCATGGATTCGATCATGTAATAGATCGGGTTCAGGTGGAGGACGGTGCGGAAGGACTCGGGCAGCATCGAGGCGGAGTAGAAGACGCCACCCAGGAATGCCAGTGGGGTGATCAGGAAGGTCGGGATGAAGTTCACCTGCTCGAACTTATCGGCCCAGAGCGCGACGATCAGGCCAGCGGCCGAGAAGGCCATCGAGACGATCACGCCCGCCAGGAACGCTTCGATGGGGTGCGGCACGTAGGGGCCGACGAACAGCGCCGCCGTGGCCCAGGTGAGGCTGCCGACGATCAGGGCGCGGGTGGTTCCGGCTGCCAGGAAGGCAGCGAGGATCTCCGCGTAGGTGAGCGGCGTGACCAGGAGGTCGATGATCGTCCCCTGCAGCTTCATGATGAACAGCGACGAGCTGGTGTTGAGGAACGAGTTGTTGATGATGCCCAGCATCACCAGGCCGGGAACCAGGAAGCGGATGTACGGCACTCCCTCGACCTCCCGCAGCCGGCCACCCAGCGACCACCCGAACACCACGAAGTAGAGCGCCGTGGTGATCAGCGGCGAGAGGATGGTCTGCCCCGGCACGCGCAGGAAGCGCTTCACCTCCTTGCGGTAGAGCGTGCGCATCCCGAGCGTCCTGTCCTCCGGCTCGGGCGGCGGGGTGAAGGTGACCGGCAGCCGCTCGCGGCCGCCGGCGCCATTGGTTGGCCCCTGGGCCATCGGCGTGGAGGAATTCAGCAGCTCGAGGATGACCGTCTCCAGCCGCGGCTCGCGGGTCTGCACGTCCGCCACCCGCAGGCCCGACTCCGCCACGGCCTGCAGCGGCGCGGAGAGCGGCTCGCCCATGCGCGACGTGAGGATCAGCGCCGAGCCTCCGTCAGCCAGCGCGGCGCCTGCCTGGGCCAGCCGCGCCGGCAGCTCGAGGACGGGCTCTTCCAGCTCGAGCCGCACTGTGCGCCGCGAATGGCGCGCGATCAGCTCCTGCTTGTCCTCGACGACCAGGAGCCGGCCGTTCTTGATCACGCCGATACGGTCGGCCAGCTCCTCCGCCTCTTCCAGGTAATGCGTGGTGAGGACCACGGTCGTGCCGCCGGCGGCGAGCCTCTTCACGTACGCCCACAGGTCCCGCCGCAGCTCGACGTCGACACCCGCCGTCGGCTCGTCCAGGAAGAGCACCACCGGGTCGTGCACCAACGCCTTGGCGATCAGGAGGCGCCGCTTCATGCCGCCGGAGAGCGCCCGCGTGTTGGCGTGGCGCTTGTCCCGAAGGCTCAGGTTGCCGAGGATCTCGTCGATGCGCTTTTCGGTCAGCCGCACGCCGAAGTACCCCGCCTGGAACTGCAGGGTCTCCTCCACCGTGAAGAACGGGTCGAAGTTGATCTCCTGCGGAACCAACCCCACTGCCCGCCGGGTGAAGCGGTAGTCGCGCACCACGTCGCGGCCGAGCACCTCCACGCTCCCCTCGGTGGCGAGCGCGGTGCCCGCCACCAGGCTGATCAGCGTGGTCTTGCCGGCCCCGTTGGGACCCAGAAGGGCGAAGACCTCCCCGCAGTGGATGTCCAGGTCGACTTGGTCCAGCGCCGTGAACGCGCCGTAGCGCTTGGTGGCGCCGCGCAGGCCTACCGCTTCGGGCATGACGCCGGCAAGATGCCACAGCGCGGGTTCCGATGCGCGCAGCGTTGTTCTGGAATAGGATCCCGCCGCTACAGAAAGGAACGACCCATGACTCGCCTGTTCGTCGGCAATCTCCCCTTCGACACCACCGAATCCCAGGTCAAGGAGCTGATCGCGGGGGAGAGCCGCACGGTGCGATCGGTGAAGATCATCACCGACAAGGACACGGGGCGCTCGCGCGGATTCGCCTTCGTCGATCTGGACAGCGATGACGAAGCGAAGGCGGCCATCGCCGAGCTGAACGGGAAGGACTTCCAGGGCCGCCAGCTCAAGGTCAACGAGGCCGAGGAGAAGGGGCAGACCGGCGGCCGCTTCGGCGCCGGGGGCGGCTTCCGCGGAACGCCCCACCGCAAGGATGTCCAGGGCTCGCGCGGTTTTGGCATGCGCGGTCCGGCGCAGAACATGCCCCGCGGCAGCCAGCGCGGCGGCGGGCGGGGCGGCACGCGCGGGTCTTGACCGGGCTTCAGGCGCTGCACCGCGAGATGGTCCAATGCCGGGCCTGCCCGCGCCTGGTGGCCTGGCGCGAGGAGGTCGCGCGCGTCAAGGTCCGCCGCTTCCGGGACTGGTCGTACTGGGCGCGCCCGGTGCCCGGGTTCGGCGACCCGAAGGCAGGCCTCTTGATCATCGGATTGGCTCCGGCGGCCCACGGCGGCAACCGGACCGGACGCATGTTCACCGGCGACCGCAGCGGGGACTTCCTCTATGCCGCGCTGCACCGGGCCGGCTTCGCCAATCAGCCGACCAGCGTCCGCAAGAAAGACGGGCTGCGCCTCTCGGGCGCGTTCATCACCGCGCCTTGCCGCTGTGCGCCGCCCGCGAACAAGCCTTTGCCCGACGAGCTGTCGCGGTGCAGCACCTGGCTGGACCGCGAGGTCGCGGCGCTGCCGGACGTCCGCGTGGTTCTGGCGCTGGGGAGCATCGGATGGGGCGCGGCCCTTCAGCATTTCGCGCGCCGCGGGCTGGCCATCCCGCGTCCCCGGCCGCAGTTCGGGCACGGCGCGGAGGCGCCCATCCCCGAAGGCCCGGTCCTGCTGGGCTGCTACCACGTCAGCCAGCAGAACACGAACACCGGAAAACTGACTCCGAGGATGATCGACCAGATCCTGCGGCGGGCAAAATCCCTTCTGGGTTCGAACATGAACAAGGGCTGAGTGGGCGCCCGCTTGCGTGCAGATCGCAAAGACCTTAGCGTCGTGGGTCGGGGGACTGTGCTATGCGCCTGGACAATGACGCGAACCACCTTGCTGGACAGAAACCGGAAGTGAACAGCTCGCCGCAGAAGCGCCTCGCCGGCAAGGTGGCGGTAGTCACCGGCTCGTCGCGGGGGATCGGCAAGGCGATCGCGAAGGCGCTGGCGGCGGAGGGCGCGAGCCTGGCCGTACACTACTGCCGCGGGCGCGAGCAGGCGGACCAGCTCGCCGCCGAGTTCGAGCGGGCAGGGGGGCACGCCGGAGTGTTCCACGCCGACGTCGCGCGCCCCGAGGACTGCCACAAGCTATTGGAGCAGGCGGCCAAGCAGCTGGGTCCCGTCGACATCCTGGTGAACAACGCCGGGATCAACCGCGACCGCAGCATCCGCAAGATGAGCGCGGCCGAGTGGGACGAGGTCATCCAGACCAACCTCAACGCCGTCTTCCATTGCAGCAAGGCGGCGCTCGAGCCGATGATCGCCCGCGGCTGGGGCCGGATCATCAACATCGCTTCGATCGTCGGCCAGACCGGCGCCTTCGGTCAGGCCAACTACGCCGCGGCCAAGGCGGGCGTGATCGCCTTCACCAAGAGCGTGGCGCAGGAGGTGGCGAAGTTCGGCGTGACCGTGAACGCCATCTGCCCGGGCTTCGTGGACACCGACATGGTCGCCTCGATGCCCCAGGCGGCCAAGGATGCCGTGAAGGGCCGGATCCCGCTCGGCCGCTTCGGCGACGCGGACGAAGTGGCGCGGCTGGTGCGCTTCCTCTGCACCGAGGGCGACTGGATCACCGGCGCCCAGCTCAACATCAACGGCGGCCAGTACATGTGACCGTCGCCCCGGCCCTGGCCGGGACGCTGGCCCTCCACGGCCGGTTCGCCAGATTCGCGCGGGCGCGGTAGTCCTTCCGGAATGTGGGTCACGGCACCGGACGGCGCGCGGCTGCACGTCGTCGACCAGGGGAAGGGCGACGCGGTCCTCTGGCTCCAGGGGCTGAACGCGCCGGCTGCGGCCTGGGCCGTCCAGCTCGCCCACTTCAGCCAGACGCATCGCAGCATCGCGCCGGATGCGCGCGGGGTCGGGCAGAGCGACGCGCCGCCCGGACCGTACACGGTGAGACAGCTCGCGCAGGACGCCGTCGCGGTGCTGGACGCCGCGGGGGTGGACCGTGCGCACGTGGTCGGCATCTCGCTCGGGGGCGCGGTGGCCCAGGAGCTGGCCCTGTCGCAGCCGAACCGGGTCCGATCGCTCGCGCTTCTTTCCACCTTCGCCGCGCAGGCGCCCAGGTCCCGGGCCCTGCTCGAGGCCTGGCGCGCCCTCTATCCGGTGGCGATCGGGGATCCGCGCTTGCGCAAAGCGTGGGAGCTGCAGGCGTACTCCTGGCTGTTCACGGATCGGTTCTGGCGCAGCGAGGCCAACGTCCGCGCGGCACTGCGATTCGCTTCCACCCAGCCGCCGCAGCCGCCGGAGGGGTTCGTCGGCCAGGTGGACGCCGCGCTCTCGCACGACGCGCGCGACCGGCTGGGGGAGCTCCAGGCGCCGGCGCTGGTGATCCACGGCGCGCTCGATCAACTCTCGCCGAAGCAGAACGGCGAGGAGCTGGCGCGGCTGATCCCGGGCGCGGAGCTCCTCGTCCTGCCCGAGGTTGGGCACGCCGTGAACCTGGAAGGGCAGCGCGCGGTGAACGGCGCGCTGCGTGCTTTGTGGAAGCGCGTGCCCTGAAGCTCCACCGAACTCCACACCTCTGGCACATCGCTTGCTCACTGCACTGCGACTGCCTCCCGGTACGGGGTGTTTCGGAAAGAAAGACCGTCCGCAGTTCACCAGCACACGGTCGATTCGGGTGAGGGAGAGAGATGCTGCAGCGACCCAACCAGGTGCTCGTGATCGACGACGACGAGGCGGCACGCGAGATCCTCGTCGAGCTTCTCGGTCGAATTGGGTATCACGCGTTCGCCACTGCAGACGGCAAGGCCGGCCTGGAGTGGCTGGCCGGAGCAGCCGCGCCGCCCCAGGCGGTGCTGCTCGATCTGCGGATGCCGGTCCTGGACGGATTCGAGGTCCTCCGAAGGTATCGCGCCGAAGGTGGGACCGCCCCGGTGATTGCGCTCTCCGCGATGGACGAGAAGGAGGCCGTGGTCAAGGCCATGCGCCTTGGCGCCAGCGACTACCTGGTCAAGCCGATCGAGCCGGAAGAGCTGAAGGAGGCCATCGAGCGCTGCAGCGCGGCATCGCGGCCGCCGGCCACGGACGAGCCGCAGGCGGCCCCCATCATCCCGGCGGTCCGCGTCGCCGAGCCACCCCCCGTGCTGGCGCCGCCTCGCGTCGAGCCGGGGCGCCGCGGCGTCCCCACCGAATACGTCGCCTCCAGCCCGGCCATGCTCTCGATCTGGGACATGGTGGACCGGGTGGCGGAGACGGACGTGCCCGTGCTGATCCGGGGCGAGAGCGGCGTCGGCAAGGAGGGAATCGCGCGCACGCTGCACGACCGGTCTCCCCGGCGCGGCAAGCCCTTCGTGAAGATCAACTGCGCGGCCCTGCCGAGCGAGCTGCTCGAGTCGGAGCTCTTCGGTCACGAGCGCGGCGCGTTCACCGGCGCCACCAGCGAGAAACCCGGCAAGTTCGAGCTGGCCGACAAGGGGACCATCTTCCTCGACGAGATCGGCGAGATGCACCCAGCGCTGCAGGCGAAGCTCCTCCAGGTCCTGCAGGACGAGGAGTACTACCGGGTCGGCGGCAAGCGCGCGCTGCGCGCGGATGCGCGGGTGGTGGTGGCCACCAACCGCGTGCTGGAGGACGAGATCGCCCGCGGCAACTTCCGCGAGGACCTCTACTACCGCCTCAACGTGGTGAGCGTGCAGGTGCCTCCGCTGCGCGAGCGCAAGGAGGACATCCCTGGCCTGATCGAGCACTTCCGCCGCAAGTACGGCAGCAAGTACCGGGGCGGCGCCATGCAGTTCTCCGACGAGGTGGTGCGAAGGCTTCAGGACTACGACTATCCCGGCAACGTGCGCGAGCTGGAGAACCTGGTCCGCCGCCTGGTGGTGCTCAGGGACGAGCGCTTCGTCCTCGACGAGCTGGCGGCCGCGATCAGCCGCCGGCCCGCGATGCAGGTTCCACACGCGATCGGTCCGGCGGGCGGCGCGCTGCCGCCCGCGAACCAGGGGATGTCCTATTCCACGCCGCCCAAGGGGGTGGCCCCGGTCGCGCCCGCGACCCCTGCGCCTCCGGCGCCGGTGGTGCCGATGGGCGCGGAGACGGTGTCGCTGAAGGAGATCGCGCGCCAGGCCGCGCTGCGCGCGGAGCGCGAGGCCATCTCCGCGATGCTGGCGCGGACCAACTGGAACAAGCGCAAGGCGGCGGCGCGGCTGCAGATCAGCTACAAGGCGCTGCTGTACAAGATCAAGGATTGCGGGCTGACCGATCCGCGCATCACGGCGGGCTTGCCCGAGAACCTGGGCCCGATCGGCATGGTGGCGGACGGAGCGGGCACGGCCTGATCGTCGAAAAGCCCGTCGAAAAGCCCGTCGAAAAGCCCGTGCTGGTGCGGGTCCTCGTTTTGGTGCAGGGGACTCGTGATGGTGTTGGTGCGGGTGCGGGGCAAATCACCAGCACGAGCACGGGCACGAGTCCCGACCAGGAAAACGAGCGCGAGCACCAGCACGTCCCGAGCACGAAAACCAGCACGGGCACGAACACGTCTTTCGGTCTGAAGAGAGTTCCTTAGGCGCGCCGCTCGGCGAGCTGAGTAGCGGGGGCCGGGTGTGCGCTCGCCTTCTTGTGCCCCGTCGAGAACAGCTTCCCGGCGACCAGGAAAAGCGTCCCCATCAGCAGCAGCAGGACCGGCTCCTCGAGCGCTCCTGCGACGGTCGAGTGCCGGAGCGCGAGTGCCGCGAACCCGAAGACGACGGCTGCCGCCGCGATCGTGCGAAACATCCCGCCGCTCCCCTTTACGGGACCGTCCCCGCGGCCCACGCGCCTGCACTTAGCGAAAAGTGCGCCAAGGCCGTCTGCGAGGAGGCACCGCGCGCGACCGTGGGTACGCGCGTTCTTCGGCGCGGAACTTTCGTCCACTGCAGGCACCGTCGAAGCGCAAGAGCGCAGGCCTGCCAGGCTGGTCCAGAGACTGCAAACAGAGCGGAGGCAGCAGCGGACCGAGGCCGGCTGGCGCTGGCATGGCGCGTGCTCCCGGTGGCACGCGATCACGTCCGCCCAGGGATGCGGGAGGAGGAAGCATGTCGAGGGTTGTCGGATTGTGGATGGGGGTCCTCGCGGTCGCGGTGGGTTGCTCGCACGCGGGCCCCGTGCAGGACGACGAGGTCAAGCACATCACCGAGTTCCGGCTCAGCCGCGAGGACGTGGTCGAGGTCTCGGTCTGGAAGGAGCCGGATCTGTCGCGGACCGTGCCCATCCGGCCGGACGGCAGGATCACGCTGCCCTTGCTCGGCGACGTGAAGGCCGAAGGCCTCACCCCGCGCGAGCTCGAGGCCACCGTCCAGAAGCAGCTGGCCACCCTGGTGCGCGATCCGCGCGTGACCGTGATCGTCCACGACGTCAACGGCCAGCGCGTCTACGTGACCGGGATGGTGGGCCACCCCGGCGCGTTCCCGCTGCGCAACAGCATGGGCGTGCTCCAGGCGCTGGCGCTGGCCGGCGGCCTCGCCGAGTTCGCCGATCGCGGCGAGATCCACGTGCTGCGCGCCGACGGCCGCCGCGTGGCGGTCTCCTACGACGATCTGGTGAGCGGCAAGAGCCGCGTGACGCTGGGGCCCGGCGACACCGTCGTGGTGCCGTAAGGGACGATGCCGATGGCCGCGACGAAGCACGCGCTCTGCGCGGCCTTCGCCGCGCTCCTGCTGGCCGGGGGGGCGAGCGCGAAGGTCTACCTCGAGTGGCGCCCGCGCGTCTCGCTGATGGCGGGCTACAACGACAACGTGATGCTCAACGGGTCGGGCGCCGACTCGTTCGGCCAGGTGGTGCCGGGCCTCAAGCTGGACATCTTCGGCGAGCACAACCTGCACGCGACGGTCGACTGCCAGGCAGGCTTCGCGCGCCTGACCCATCCGGAGACGTTCGGCCTCTCCGGCGGGTCATTCGCGTCGAGCGAGACCTGCCTGGTGGGCACCGGCGCGCACCTGTCCGAGCGGGACAAGCTCGAGATCCGCACCGGCGCGACCTACTCCCAGGACCCGTTCTCCATCGCCGGCCTGGGCCTTTTGCTCCGGCCGGGCCAGGACCACATCTTCGTCGCCAGGTTCTTCGGCGAGATCCAGCACGCGCTCAGCGGTCGCACGGAGATCGACTACGGGCTCAACGCGCAGGCCCTGGCGTTCAGCGCGGGCGATCCCGGCAACGGATACGTGGTCGCGCCGCACCTGCGCTACGCGTGGAAGACGAGCGCGCGCAGCAAATGGGAGCTGGGCGTGCGCGAGCAGCTCTTCTTCGGCGTGGGCGCGGATCCGAATCCGCTCGCGCCGAAGGGCGCGCCGGGCGGGCTGCTCGACCAGGCGCACTCGGTCCTGCTCGGGTACACCTACGCGCTCACGCCCTACGCCAGCATGATCACGCGCGGCGGCGCGGTGTTGGTGACCGGCATGCATCATGCGGTGCAGCCGGTGCTGCGCTTCACCCTCGAGAGCTACACGCCCACCACGGCGATCAGCCTCACGGTGGGGCACGATCTGGTGATCGGTCCCAGCAATGCCGGCCCGCTGATCGGGGACATCGCCGAGGTGGGTCTGACGAGGGACTGGGAGCACGTGGCCACGCGGCTGCGGATCGGCATGTACCGCAACGCGGACGTCGGGCACGCGCTGCAGGAGGGTACCCTCGGGTATGGGGCCGAGGTGGCCCTGGGCTGGAAGTTCACGCGCGACTTGAGGCTGGAGTTCGCCGCGCTGCGGGACGCGCGGATCAACGACGTGACGGTCGCGGCGCAGGTGGACCGCGACGTGCTCCAGCTGCGGTTCATCTGGGAAAAGATGCGCTTCGAATGATCTCTCGCGGCCGCGGCCGCGGATGGGAAGGAGAGAGGGGAGACGATGGATCGGACCTACACGATCGACGAGCTGATGGCCGCGGTGCGGCGCCGGTGGAAGACGCTGGCGCTGGTCGGCGGAGGTGTGCTGGTGCTGGCTGCGCTGGTGATCGCCCGCCTGCCCAACGAGTACAAGGCGCGCGCGCTGGTGATGGTGGAGCCGTTCACGCCGCACCCGGACCTGGTGGTGCCGGTGGTGAGCTCCATCGACCTGGAGACGAAGGTCAAGTCGGTGCGCGAGGGCGTCTACGCCCGGTCGGTGATGGCCACCGCCATCGAGGAGCTCAAGCTCTATCCGAAGGAGCGGGAGAAGAGCCTGGACGACGCGGTGTCGGCCTTCCGCAACGACACCGAGGTGCACCCGGAGGGTGACAGCGCCTTCTCCATCACCGTGCGCGGCCGCGATCCGCAGACGGTGGCCAAGGCCGCCAACCGGCTGGCCGAGCTCTACATCGAAGGCAACCTCCAGGTGCGCGCCGGCCAGGTGAACCGCACCCGCGACATCATCACCCAGAAGCTGGCGGAGCTGCGCGGCCAGCTGACCAAGGCCGAGGAGAAGGTCTCCGCCTTCAAGCGCGCCAACTCGGACGCCCTGCCCGAGCTGGTCGACGCCCGCTACCACCAGCGCGACGAGCTGACCAAGCAGATGGAGGTGGAGGACACCTTCATGAAGGAGGCGCAGCGCCGCATCGACCTGCTCGGGACCCAGCCCTTCGGCAAGGACACCGAGGTGGGCCGTCTCGAGGAGCTCCACGACACGCTCCGCGCCCGGCTGGCCACGGCGCAGGCATCGCTCCTGCCCGATCACCCGGACGTGGAGGCCCTCAAGCGCGAGCTGGAGGCCACCAGCGGCCGTCTGCAGGCCGCCCGCACCCGCGCCGCGGCGAACGATCTGGAGCTGCGCCGGATGAACGAGGCGATCAACCGCGGCAAGAAGCGCGTCGAGACGCTGGAGAAGCGCCAGACCGACGTGGACAAGCTGATCGCCTCCGCGCCGCTGGTCGCGACCCAGCTCTCCGAGCTGAACCGTGACGCCGACATGGTCCGGGTCAAGGTGACCCAGCTGGTCTCCAAGAAGGCCGAGGCTGAGATCACAGCGGATCTGGAGGCGAAGAACGGCCCCAGCTCATACCGGGTGCTGGAGAGCGCGCATCCGCCGGCGACGCCGGCCAACCCGAACCGCAGCCAGGCGCTGCTCCTGGCGCTGCTCGGCGCGCTGGCGCTGGGCGCGGCGGTCTCCATCGGTCAGGAGCTGTCGGACAGGTCGCTGCGGAGCGCGATGGAGGCGGGCGACGCGCTGGCGCTGCCGGTGCTGGCGTGCGTGCCCGAGCTGAACGTGGCGGGTGGCGGGACGGTGGCGCTGCTCCCGATGCACCAGGTCGAGGCGTAGAACGTGAAGGGCTGCCCACGAAATTTTCAAAAGCGTAGCCCCCAAGCCGCCTGCGGCGGCCGGGGCTAAAGGGAGATGAGCATGTCCAGCATTCCGAAGGCAGTGGAGAGCCGGGGCCGGTTCCTCGAGCGGATCGAGGGCGGGTCGGCGGCAGAGACGGCGGTCGACGAGCGGCTTGTGGCGCTCACCGCGCCGATGAGCGTGGCGGCGGAGCAGTACCGGATGCTGTTGCACCGGCTGCGGCACATCCGGGCACTCCGCGGCGAAGCGATCCAGGGCGGGATGATCATCGCCGTGACCAGCGCGGTGCGCGGCGAAGGGGTCTCGCTCACCGCGGCCAACCTGGCGCTGACGGCGGCGCGCTCGCGCGACGCGCGGGTGGCGCTGGTGGATTGCGACCTGCGCCGCGGCGGTCTCGCCCAGCTCTTCGACATGGGCAGCCGCGCCGGCCTGGCCGACGTGCTCACCGGCAAGACCGAGGTGGGTGAGGCGCTGGGCCGCTACCACGAGGGGCACCTGGCGGTGATCGCCGCCGGGCGCGCCCCCGGCGCGGAGTCGGCGTCGCTTTTGGCCGGCCAGCGGTTCGCGCAGACGCTGTCGCTGCTGCGCACGCTGTTCGACGAGATCTACCTGGACGTGCCGCCCGCGCTGGCGACGGCGGACGCGCAGGTGGTCGCGTACAAGGCGGACGGCATCGTGATGGTGGCGCGCGCCAACGAGACGCCCCGCGAGCAGGTGGCGGAAGCCACGCGCTCGCTCCAGGGCGCCCCGGTCTGGGGCCTGGTGCTGAACGGCGTCGAACCGTCCCGCGTCCCGGCTCCGCTGCCCGTGGTCAAGGGGCAGCTCACCAGTGGAAAGTAGGAGGGCGAGCGCTCCATGGCGCAGTTCTCGGGCCACTGGTACAGCGGTCGCGCCGCCCGGCTGGTATTCGTCGAGGCGGCGCTGGTGGGGATGGCGCTCTGGATCGGCGGGCACGACGCGCGCGGCTGGCGCGAGCTGGCCGCGCTGGTCGCCGCCGGCGCGTGCGTGCCGGCCGCCCTGTACCTGGCAGATCTGTACGATCCTCAAGTGATGCGCAACGACCGCGCCCGGGGGGCTTCCGTCCTCAAGGCGCTGGGGTTCGCGGCGCTCGCGGCGGCGATCTTCGGCATGCTCGGCGGCGGGACCCTTCCCCGCGGAGCGCTGATCGAAACTCTGGGCGTGGCCAGCGTGGGCGTGCTGCTCGCACGCGCGGCCCTGGTGGCGCGTATGGACGAGCAAGGTCACAACCGGGTGCTGGTGATTGGCGCCGGCCAGCGGGCGGCCGAGATCGAGCGCATCGTGCGCACGGAAGCATTCGGGGAATACGAGGTGGCGGGCAAGCTCGACCCCACCGTCGATCTCTCGGAGCCGCAGATCTCCGCTGCGGCCGCGGGGGGCGAGGTGATCGAGACGGCGGGGACGCTGCTCGAGCAGAACGGCACCGCCGCGAACGAGATGGCCC
>Ga0137394_10003430_pt1 | contig 11896 bp, 10 predicted proteins | sample czobulk116metaG_FD_108278 | JGI IMG/M metagenome (GOLD analysis project Ga0137394, IMG submission 108278) | Vadose zone soil microbial communities from Angelo Coast Range Reserve, California, USA - czobulk1.16 metaG | ecosystem: Environmental > Terrestrial > Soil > Vadose zone | place: USA... | reverse complement strand
GGCAAGGCCGGCGCCATCGTGGTGATGGACCCGCGCAACGGCGACGTGCTGGCCATGGTCTCGACCCCGGCGTTCGAGATCGACCGCTTCACCGGCACCATCGACCGCAACGCGTGGCTGCGCGTGATGCAGGACCCCAATCACCCGCTGCTGAACCGCACGATCCAGTCCATGTACCCGCCGGGCTCGGTGTTCAAGATGGTGGTGGCGGCGGCCGGCCTGCAGGAAGGCTCGCTGACGCCCAGCGACCGCGTGCACTGCACGGGCGAGTTCCACCTGGGCACGCACACGTTCCGCGACTGGAAGAAGGAAGGCCACGGCAGCGTGGATCTCATGAAGGGGATCCGCGACTCCTGCGACGTCTACTTCTACAACGCCGGCCTCAAGGTCGGCGCGCCGTCCATCGCCAAGTGGGCGCACGCCTTCGGCTTCGGCGCCATCACCGGCATCGAGTTCGGCAGCGAGAAGCCCGGGCTCATCCCGCAGCCCAAGATGTCGAAGAAGGGCAAGCCGATGTCGTGGCACGCGGGCGAGACCGTCAACATGTCGATCGGGCAGGGCCAGGTGCTGGTGACGCCCATGCAGGTCGCGCGCATGATGGCCGCCATCGCCAACGGCGGCGTGCTGTGGAAGCCGCGGCTCGTGCAGCGCATCGAGCGCCCGGACAAGGGCGTGGTGTGGGGCGACGCCGGCAGCGTGACCGGCCACGTCGACCTCTCGCCGATGGTGCTGGCGTTCCTGCGGCAGTCGCTGTGGGCGGTCGTCAACGACGGCGGCACCGGCGTGGCCGCGCGCATTCCCGGCCTCGACATCGCGGGCAAGACGGGCACCGCGCAGACCGTGGCCAACTCCAAGTCGGAGAAGGGCCAGGACCACGCGTGGTTCGCGGCCTTCGCGCCGGTCAAGGATCCCGAGGTCGTGGTGGTCGTGTTCGTCGAGCGCGGCGGCCACGGCGGCTCGACCGCGGCGCCCATCGCCAAGCAGATCTTCAGCACGATCTTCCTCGAGAAAGTCGCCTTCTCCGCCTTCGGCGGCGGTTGATTTAGACCGTTGAACCAGATCAGGAGGGGAAGAGGGGAACCCTGCTAGGGTTCCCCTTGAAGAATGGTCGGGATCGATCGCCGCCTGCTGCAGAACGTGGACTGGCCGCTGCTGGGCGCCACCGTCAGCCTGGTCGGCCTCAGCGCCACCACGCTGGCCACCCTCAACGTGGGGCGCGCCGGCGGCGGCATCGCGGTCCGCCAGCTCGCCTGGTTCGGGCTCGGCCTCATCGCGCTGCTCGTGGTGGCCAGCATCGACTACCGGCGCCTGGTGCGGATCGCGCCGCTGCTCTACCTGGCCGGGCTCACCGTGCTGGTGGCGGTGTTCGCGCTCGGCCGCACGGTGTCGGGCGCGCGGCGCTGGCTGCTGGTGGGGCCGATCTCGGTGCAGCCCTCGGAGCTCTTCAAGCTCTGCTTCGTGCTGATGGTCGTGTGGTTTCTCTCCACGCGCTGGGCCCAGCCCGTCGGCAAGACCGTCCTGGTGGCGGCGGCGCCGCTGGCCCTGGTGCCGGCCGTGCTCATCGTCAAGCAGCCCGACCTCGGCACCGCGCTCCTGCTGTTCCCCGTGTTGATCGCCCTGCTCGTCGCCGCCGGGATGCGGCTGCGAATCCTGGGAGGACTCGTCCTCATGGGACTCGCGGCGGCGCCCGTGGCGTGGCTTGCGCTGAAGGACTATCAACGGGATCGGATTCTCGTCTTCCTGGACCCGCTGCGCGATCCCCTCGGGAGAGCGTACAACGTGATCCAGGCGAAGATCGCCATAGGCTCGGGACAGCTCCTGGGCAAGGGCGTGGCCGGCGCGACACAGAGCCGGCTGGCCTTTCTCCCGGAGCGCCACACGGATTTCATCTTCGCCGTATTCGCCGAGACGTGGGGGTTCGTCGGTTGCCTGGTGTTGCTCACCTGCTACGCGCTGCTCTTGCTCCGCGGTTTCGACATCGCGGCCTCGACGCGCGAGCCGGTGGGCCGGCTGGTCGCTCTGGGCGTCACCGCGCTGGTGTCGACCCAGGTGCTCGTGAACGTGGCAATGGTGGTGGGGCTGATCCCCGTGGTGGGGATCCCGCTGCCGTTCATGAGTTACGGCGGCTCGTCGATGGTCGTCTCCATGATGGCCCTCGGGCTCCTGCTCTCGGTCAGGATGCGGCAGTTCCAATGAGGTGCTGCCGTGAGCAAACGGATCGTCGTCAACGTCGGCCTGCTCGAAACGCGCGTCGCCGTCCAGGAAGGTAACCTCCTCACCGAGCTCTACCTCGAGCGTCACCGGCACCGCTCCATCGTCGGCAACGTCTACAAGGGGACGGTGACCAACGTCCTGCCCGGCATGCAGGCGGCGTTCGTGGACATCGGCCTCACCAAGGACGCCTTTCTCTACGCGGGGGACTACACCAGCAACCTCGAGGCGAGCCGCGAGGTGCTGGCCGCCGAGGAAGGCGAGGAGGCCGCCGACGCCGACGTGGACGTCGACGAGGAGCCCCGGCGCGAGGCGACCGGGCCCATCGAGGAGATGCTGAGCCGCAACCAGCACGTCCTCGTCCAGGTCTCCAAGGAGTCGCTGGGCACCAAGGGCGCGCGCATCACCTCGTTCATCTCGATCCCCGGCCGCTACGTGGTCTACATGCCGCAGGCGCGCCACATCGGCGTCTCGCGGCGCATCCGCGACGAGCGCGAGCGGGAGCGGCTGCGCGCGGCGCTGCGCGGCCTCACGCTGCCGCCGGGCGGCTTTATTTTAAGAACCAACGCCGAGGGCAAGGGCGAGGCGGAGTTCGCCCACGACGTGGAGTTCCTCTCGCGCCTGTGGGCGCAGATCCAGCGGCGCTTCGAGCAGGCCACCCCGCCCGCCGCGCTGCACGAGGAGATGGACCTCACGTTCCGCGTCGTGCGTGACCTCTTCTCGCCCGAGGTCGACGAGTTCGTGGTGGACGACGCCGCCGCCTACGAGAAATGCCTCGGCTACGTGCGCGCGCTGGTGCCGTCGCTGGAGAGCCGCGTCAAGCTCTACGCCGAGCGGGCGCCGGTGTTCGACGCCTTCGGGATCGAGAAGGACATCGAGAAGGCCCTGCGGCGGCGCGTGTGGCTGAAGTCGGGCGGCTACATCGTCATCGACCACACCGAGGCGCTGGTCTCCATCGACGTGAACACCGGGAAGTACGTCGGCAAGCGCGACTTCGAGCAGACCGTGCTCAAGACCAACCTGGAGGCGGTCAACGAGGTGATCCGCCAGATCCGGCTGCGCGATCTCGGCGGCATCATCATCATCGACTTCATCGACATGGAGGTGCTCGAGCACCGCGAGCAGGTGGAGAAGGCCATCAAGCGCGCGCTGGCCGAGGACAAGGCGCGCACCAACGTGATGCCGATCTCCGAGCTGGGCCTGGTGGAGATGACGCGCAAGCGCGTGCGGCAGGACCTGCGCGCGCTGCTCACCCAGCACTGCCCCGTGTGCCGCGGGACCGGCGTGGTGAAGTCGGACGAGACGCTGGCCACCGAGATCTACCGCGCCGTCCAGGCCAAGGCGGCCGCCGAGGCGCCGCCCGGCGAGGGCCGCGAGATCGTCGCGCGCGTGCACCCCGACGTGGCCGCCTACATCGAGCGCGAGGGCCGGGCCGACCTCGAGCGGCTGGAGTCGGGGCTGCAGGTGAAGATCACCGTGCAGGCGGGCTCGGGCCAGAGCCCGCGCGAGGAGTACGAGATCCGCGTGCGCTAGGCCGGACGCGCGAGCGCGATCCCGCGCAGCCCGAACGTGTCGCAGCGGATCCGCCACCCGACCTGATCGACCTTGCCGAGCAGGAGCTCGTCGACGGTCTGGAACGGATCCAGCGCGCCGAGCGCCCCCTCCAGCACGAGCGGCTCGCCGGGCACGGCCCGCAGGCGCCAGCCCGCCTCGACCAGCGCGATCGCGAGCGTGCCGCTGAGCACCCAGCGCGCGTACTGCGCGGGCGCCTCCGCCGAGGGATGCGCGGCCTCGGCCGGCATCTCCTGGCCGAGCCGGGCCACGAGCCGCGGCGCCTCGTCGAGGAGCCCGTCGACGGTGATGTTCGCCAGCGCCGTCGCGTGACGCTCGGCCGCGCGCCGCCAGGTGGCGACGTACACGCGCTGTCCGACGTCGTCCCAGCCGATCGCGGGCAGCGCCGTCCCGGCGGCCATGAGCGCCAGCATCTCCTGCTCGAGCGCGTCCACGTCCTCCAGCAGCTCCACGGCGCGGCGCTCGTCGGGCGCCGCGCCGGGCGGCAGCCCGGCCAGCGCGGCGACACGCTCGTGCAGCGGCGGGTGGGTGTCGTAGGGATCGGCCCGCTCCGGCTCCTTGACGTGCTCGTCGACGGCCGCCGCGATACGGCGCCCGGCGAGGAAGCGCAAGAAGCCGGCGGCGACCGGAGGCCGGAGACCGGCGCCGAGCACCGGCACGACTTCCGTCGACCAGTACGCCGGGAACGCCACGCCGGCCCGCCGGATCTTGCCGAGCGCTTCCGCCAGCGGCGCGGCGCCGTACAGCCCGGCGGCGAGCTGATCGGCCGTGAGCTCCTGCCGCCGTGAGATGGCGTGAGAGACGCGCAGGAACATGTTGCCGTACCACATGAACGGCCTCTGGAGCATCGAGCTGTGCACGCCCAGGCCCTGCAGCGTGCGGCCGATCGCGGCGCGGGTCTTGTAGACCCACGGACCCAGCCGCGTGTCGCCGCCCTGGTAGTGGCCGAACTCGTGGGCGAGGACGGCGCGCAGCTCCGACACGCCGAGCGTCTGCAGCAGCGGCAGCCCGAGCCCCATGACGCGGCGGCTGCCGAAACCCATGAAGCCGCCGCGCGCGGCGACCCACGCGTTCACGTCCGCGACCAGGTAGACCTCCGCCGGCATCGCCTGTCGCGTGGACGTCGCGATCTCGCCGAGGACCGCGAAGAGGCGCGGCTGGCGCTCACGCGTGAGGAGCGGGCCCGGGGCCTCGAACGAGTCCGGGCGTGGCACGATGCCCCACAGGATGATGAGCCCGCCCACGAGCCCGAAAATGCCGAGGCGGTCGATCCGGTGGCCGTACACGAGCTCGGCGTACGCGATGAAGAACAGGATCGAGGCCAGGCCGAGGGCCAGGACGTAGAAGCCGACCATCAGCAGCAGCGCGAGGATCGCGCGTCCGGCGAGCGAGGGCGGCGGCGGGGTCATGAGCGCCTCCTGACCGGCTGTCGAGTCGAGCCCTTCGATGCTAGCATCCCGGGCACCATGGCTCGTACCGCGCCCTCGCGCGTGAGCACCCGCAAGGTCCTGCTCGATCTGCGCCTGGCCGCGCGCAAGGGGGACCGCACCGCGCTCTCGCTGGCGCTCGACCAGATGCGCACGCTCGCGCACTCGCCGCGCTACTGGGAGCGCTATCTCGGGCTCCTCCGCAATCCGCTCGCGCGGCTGGTCGACCTGCTCGTGATCAAGCAGGGCGAGCGCATCGCGCACCAGAAGGGCTGGAAGCTGCCGCGGCCGTCGCCGGCCCCCGAGGGCAAGGCCAAGCGCGGCGCGAAGAAGCCCGCGAAGCGCGGCCGCGCGCCGTCCTCCGCCGCCAACCAGCCCTCGCTCTTCGATTGACCGCCGCGCGCGGTTGACAGGCGGCGCCCCGCGGCCGATACTACCCCCTGGGGGTATAGGCCCCTCGGAGGTGCCGACCGCGTGATCAACGAGGAGACCCGGACCAAGGCGCTCGGACGTCTGCGTCGCATCGAGGGGCAGGTGCAGGGGTTGCAGCGCATGATCGACAACGACGCCTACTGCGTGGACATCCTGCTGCAGGTCTCGGCCGTGCAAGGCGCCCTCGATCAGGTGCAGAAGCTGCTGCTCGGCCGGCACATCGAGACGTGCGTGGCCGACGCCCTGCGCTCGGGCTCCAAGTCCGAGCGCCAGCAGAAGATCGAGGAGCTGCTGGACGTGTTCGCGCGCTTCGGGGGCAAATGATGGCCGAGCGCCAGACGCTGCCGGTGCGCGGCATGCACTGCGCCGCCTGCGTCGGCAAGGTCGAGCGCGCGCTGAGCGGCGTGCCCGGCGTGGAGAGCGCCGCGGTCAACCTCGCCACCGAGCAGGCCACCGTCGCCTTCGACGCCGCGCGCACCGGCGTGCCGGCGCTGCAGCAGGCGGTGGCCGCGGCCGGCTACGAGCTCGGCGCCGCGCCCGTCGTGCGCGGCGGCGAGGCCGAGGACCGTGAGCGGCGCGCGCGCGAGGCCGAGCAGCGGCGGCTGCGCGCCCGGGTGCTGGTGGGCGCCGTGCTCTCGGCGCCGCTGCTCGTCGGAGGCATGCCGGAGATCTTTCCATGGGCGCCGGCCTGGCTGACCAACCCGTGGCTGCAGCTCCTGCTGGCCACGCCCGTGCAGCTCTGGGTCGGCGCCGAGTTCCACGCCGGCTTCCTGCGCGACCTGCGCCATCGCAGCGCGAGCATGTCCACGCTCGTGTCGCTCGGCACCAGCGCCGCGTATCTCTTCAGCGTGGCGGTCACGCTGTGGCCGCACGTCTTCCACGCGGCCGGGGCCATGACCTATTACGAGACGGCCGCCGTCGTCATCACGCTCGTCGCGCTCGGGCGCTGGCTGGAGGCGCGGGCGCGCGGCCGCACGTCGGAGGCCATCCGCCGGCTGGTGAGCCTGGCGCCGCGCACCGCGCGCGTACTACGCGACGGCGCCGAGCGCGACGTCCCGACGGCCGAGGTGCTGGTGGGCGACCTGGTCCGCATCCGCCCGGGCGAGCGCATTCCCGTGGACGGCGTCGTCGTCGAGGGCGCCTCCACGGTGGACGAGTCGATGCTGACCGGCGAGAGCGTGCCCCTCGACAAGACGCCGGGCGCCGTGGTGTTCGGCGGCACCGTCAACCGCACCGGCAGCTTCGTGTTCCGCGCCACGCGCGTGGGCAGCGAGACGACGCTGGCGCGCATCGTCAAGCTCGTCGAGGAGGCCCAGGGCTCGCGCGCGCCCATCCAGCGGCTGGCCGACCGCGTGGCCGCCGTCTTCGTGCCGGTGGTGCTCGTCATCGCCGCGCTCACGTTCCTCGGCTGGTGGCTGCTCGGCCCGGCGCCCTCGTCGCTCCACGCGCTGACGAACGCCGTCGCGGTCCTGGTCATCGCCTGCCCGTGCGCGATGGGCCTGGCCACGCCCACGGCGATCATGGTGGCAGCCGGGCGCGGCGCCGAGCACGGCGTGCTGTTCCGCAGCGCCACCGCGCTGGAGACCCTGCACCGGGTGGACACCGTCGTCTTCGACAAGACGGGCACGCTCACCGTCGGCCGGCCCGCCGTCACCGATGTGGTCGCGCTCGACGGGACTCCGGCCAACGACGTGCTCGCGCTGGCGGCGGCGGCCGAGCAAGGCTCCGAGCACCCGATCGGCGCCGCCGTCGTCGAGCACGCCAAGGCGCTGGGGCTGGCGTTGCCGCCGGTGGCCGGGTTCGTCACGATCCCCGGCCAGGGCGTGGACGCCATGGCGCCCGACGGCCGCGTGCTGCTCGGCAACCGCGCGCTGATGGACGCGCGCGGCATCGAGGTCGACGCGCTCGCGCCGCGCGCCGCCGCGCTGGCGGAATCCGGCAAGACCGTGGTGTACGTCGCCTTCGCCGGCCGCGCGCTCGGCCTCGTCGCCGTCGCCGACGTGCTGAAGCCCGAGGGGGCGGCCACCGTGGCTGCGCTGCGCGAGGCGGGCGTGACCGTCGCCATGCTGACCGGCGATCACCGCGCGACCGCGCACGCCATCGCCCGCCAGGCGGGGATCGAGCGCGTGCTGGCCGAGGTGGCGCCCGAGGCGAAGGCGGCCGAGATCAAGGCGCTACAGGCCGAGGGCCGGCGCGTGGCGATGGTGGGCGACGGCATCAACGACGCGCCCGCGCTCGCCCAGGCCGACGTCGGGATCGCGATGGGCTCGGGCACCGACGTGGCCATCGAGGCCGCCGACGTCACGCTGATGCGCGGCGACCTCGGCGGCGTCACGGCCGCGCTCGACCTGTCGCGGAGTACCATCCGGATCGTGAAACAGAACCTGGCGTGGGCGTTCGGCTACAACATCGTGCTGATCCCCGTCGCCGCCGGCGTGCTCTACCCGGTGGCGGGAATCCTGCTCTCGCCCATGCTGGCGGGCGCCGCCATGGCGCTCTCGTCGGTGTCCGTGGTGACCAACAGTCTGAGGCTCAAGCGATGGTCCCCCCGCATGAAGGAGACCAAAGAATGGCCGTTGATCCCGTCTGCAAGATGACCGTGGAGCCCGCCAAGGCGGCGGCGCAGTCCAAGCACAAGAGCGAGACCTATTACTTCTGCGCGGTCGGCTGCAAGCAGAAGTTCGATCGCGAGCCGGACAAGTACCTGGCCGGCGGCAAGAGCGAGATGGGCCACTAATGAGCCCCGGCGGCTCTGCGCCCGACCGTCGGGCGCGTGAGCGCCCCGACGGCGAATACGAATGATCACGCCCGCGCTGCTGGCCGGGCGCGACCGGTACGAGCGCAGCATGCACGGGCGCATCGACAGCCTGCACGCCGACGCGCTCACGCACACGGTGCGGCTCGGCGACGACGACCGCGCGCTGGAAGCGGTCGTCGTCGCCCTGCCGCCGCCGGCCTACGTGATTCGCGAGGCGCGCCTCACGCCGCTGGGCGGCGTGGCGTCCTCGGTGGTGGCGGGCTTCGCCACGCTCGAGGGCGCGGCCATGGTCGGCGGCCTCACGCGGCGCACGGCCGAGGCGCTGGGCGACGGCGAGGGCGCCGCGCTCGCGGTGGACGCCCTGATCGAGATCGCGCGGCTCGCGCGGCAGGCGACCCGGATGCCGCGCGCCGAGGCCGAGCGGGCCGCCGGCGATCCGCTCGCCTACTGGCATCTCGACATGGCCGGCTGGGCGGATCTGCCGGACTCCTGCTTCACCTACAGCGCGGCCGGCCGCACACTCTTCGACACGCGCACGGTGGCGGCGGCCGCCGTGCCCGATCTCTACAGTCCGCGCCCCGGGCAGCGCGCGGTATTCGAGCGGCGAAAGGTCGTGCGCCTGGCGCGCGCCGACGGCCGCCTGGCGCTCTTCCACTCCATGCACGACAACGTCCACGGCTTCGAGCTCACGGTCGAGATCGATCTGGCCAGCGCGAAGATCACGCGCGCCGAGCACGTGACGCCGCGCCTGCCCTACATGGGCGTGTGCTCGGAGCCGCAGCGCCGGTTCGCGGCGCTCGTCGGCGAGACGGCCGACGCGGGCCTGCGCAAGCGGATCCAGGGCACGCTCGGCGGCGCCGCCGGCTGCGCCCAGCTCTACGACCTCACCAGCGATCTCGTGAAGTTGCTGGCGTGAAAGCCGCCGCCTACATCCACACGTCGAGGTAGTGATCGGGCCGGAAGGCCTCGAGCCCGACCGACGCTGGATCGCGCCCGGCGAAGGCCGCGCGCGGCGCCAGGCCTACCAGCTCCGCATGCTCGATGGCCACGCCGCGGCGGCGCGCCTCGGCGCTGACGCGATCGAAGGCGGCGGGGATCGGCGTCTTCTTGTAATCCACGAGGTTCATCGAGACCTGCACGCGACGGCGGCTGGCCAGCGGCAGGCCGAGCGCCTGCACGGCCGGCAACCCGCCGCCGCTCTCGCGCACGCCGCGCGCGATCGCGCGCGCGACGTCCAGATCGTCGCCGGCCAGCCAGACGTTGTAGGCGACCAGCACGTCGCGGGCCCCGACCAGCGCGGCGCCGCTGCGCGCGTCGAAGCGCGCGGGGCCGTCGTCGGGCCGGCCGTCCTCGCCGGCCAGCCGCGCGGCCAATCCCTCGTACTCGCCGCGGCGCAGCTCGCGCACGCCGCGTCGCTCGGGCCGGCGCGCGGCCTCGCCGTAGTAGTAGACCGGCAGCGCGTGGCGCTCGGCGACGGCGTGGCCGACGCGGTGCGCGAGGGCGACCGCCTCCGCCATGGTGGCGCCGGCCAGGGGGACGAACGGCAGCACGTCGAGCGCGCCGACGCGCGGGTGGATGCCCTGGTGCGCGCGCATGTCCAGCTCGGCGACGACGGTGCCGGCCAGGGCCAGGGCGGCCGCGGCCACCGCGTCGGGCGGGCCGAGGAAGGTGAACACGGAGCGGTGGTGATCGGGATCGGCGTGGACGTTGGCCAGCGCGATGCCCGGCGCCGCCGCGAGCACGGCCCGCAGCCGGCGCAGCCGTGCGGGGTCGCGGCCCTCGCTCACGTTGGGCACGCACTCGAAGATTGGCGCCGTGGGCACGGCGGTATACTACGGGACGCGATGCCGTTCCTGCCAACGGGCAAGCTCCCGGCCGACCTGCTGCACAGCGTTCTCGACAAGCACGCGACGCGAGACGCGCGCGTGATCGTGGGACCGCGGGTGGGCGAGGACGCCGCCGTGATCGACCTCGGCGACCGCTATCTCGTCGCCGCCGCCGATCCCATCACGTTCCCCACCGACGATCTCGGCTGGTATGCGCTGCACGTCAACGCCAACGACATCGTCGTGCGCGGCGCCACCCCGCGCTGGTTCCTGGCCACCGTGCTGCTGCCGGCCGGCGCCACCGACGAAGCCGGCGTGCGGACGCTCTTCGAGCAGCTCGGCGAGGCGTGCGAGGCGCTCGAGGTCGCGCTGGTCGGCGGCCACACGGAAGTCACGCCGGGCATCGACCGTCCGCTGGTGGCCGGCACCATGCTGGGCGAGGTGGCCAAGGACAAGCTCGTCACCACCGGCGGCGCCCGGGTCGGCGACGCCATCGTGCTCACCAAGGGCGTGCCGCTCGAGGGCGCCGCCATCATCGCGCGCGCGAAGGAGGCCGAGCTCCTCGCGCGCGGCGTGCGGCCCGCGGTGATCCGCAAGGCGAAGGCGTTCCTGCGCACGCCCGGCATCAGCGTGCGCCCCGAGGCCGAGATCGCCTGCGAGGTGGCCACGGTCCACGCCATGCACGATCCGACCGAGGGCGGCATCGCCACCGCGCTGCACGAGCTGGCCGCGGCGGCCGGCGTGGGCCTGCGCATCGACCACGACCGCATCATGGTGATCCCGGAGGGCCGCGCGCTGTGTGAGGCCTTCGGCCTCGACGTGCTCGGCACCATCGCCTCCGGCGCGCTGCTGCTCACGCTGGCGCCGCCCGAGGCCGGCCTCGTGCTGCACGCGCTCGCCCGCGAGTCCATCGACTGCCACTTCATCGGCCAGGTCGTGCCGCCCGAGCAGGGCGTGACGCTGGTGGAGGGCACGCGGCAGTGGCCGCTGCCCACGTTCGCGCGTGACGAGATCGCGCGGTTGTTCGAGGAGGCCTGAGTGCCGAAGATCGGATATTCGCACCGCGCGCTGGCGCTCGGCCGCGACGGGCTCGTCGCCTCGTGCCACCCGCTGGCCACGCTGGCCGGCGTGGAGACGCTCAAGGCGGGCGGCACCGCCGCCGACGCCGCCGTCGCCACCAACGCGGTGCTGGCGGTGACGCAGTCGAACAACTGCGGCCTCGGCGGCGATCTCTTCTGCCTCTACTGGGAGGCGGCCACGCGGCGCGTGCACTTCCTCAACGGCGCCGGCCGCTCGGGCGCGCGCGCCTCGCTGGACGAAGTGCGCCGGCGCGGGCTCAAGGGCCTGCCGGTGATCGGCCCCGAGACGGTCAGCGTGCCCGGGGTGACGCGCGCGTGGGCGATGCTGCTCGAGCGCTTCGGCACGCGGCGGCTCGACACGCTGCTGCAGCCGGCCATCCACTACGCGAGCCGCGGCTTTCCGATCACGTCGATCCTGAGCCAGGGCATCACGGAGTACGCGCCCGGCAATCACGACGCGGAATGGCACCGCGTGTTCCGGCCGGGCGGCCGCGCGCCGGCGCCGGGCGAGATGTTCGTGCAGCCGGACCTCGCGCGGACGCTGCGTGACCTGGCCGCCGAGGGTCCCGACCTCTTCTACCGCGGGCGCGT
>Ga0137394_10003428_pt1 | contig 11900 bp, 12 predicted proteins | sample czobulk116metaG_FD_108278 | JGI IMG/M metagenome (GOLD analysis project Ga0137394, IMG submission 108278) | Vadose zone soil microbial communities from Angelo Coast Range Reserve, California, USA - czobulk1.16 metaG | ecosystem: Environmental > Terrestrial > Soil > Vadose zone | place: USA... | reverse complement strand
AAGGATGATGTTCACCAAGATCAAAGGGTTGCCCTGGACAAGCCACGCCCAACACCCTCGCCAACACTAGAAGGTGGAAGCCGATCCCGGACCAAACGTACTCGCCTGGGAGTCCTGGGACAGTCCCGACGATCCAGCAAACCCACGTAACTGGTCCCTGCGGCGCAAATGGTTTATCACAATACTTTCCAGCGTCACCACCTTCTGCGCGTACGTTCGAATCTTTCCGTTCCTTACGCAGCGCAGTTTGTATCATTCTTGGCAGAACGTTCGCGTCGTCATCATCGTCCTTCGCTGCCCCGTTCATCGCACAAAAATTCAAACTCATCGAAAGAGGTTTCCTACTTCGTCACGTCTACATTCCTCCTCGGGTATGTGCCCTCGGTGATACTCTGGGGACCCGGTTCGGAAATGTACGGGAGGAGAGCGGAACTCATCCCGGCGTTGATGGCATATATCCTGTTCCACTTGGGCCAGACCCTCGCGCAAAACATGGCGGCGGTACTCGTGACGCGCTTTCTATGCGGATTCTTCGCATGCGCACCGTTGAACAATTGCGGTGATCTCTTGGCTGACTTGTGGGACGCCGCGACGCGCGTGCCTGCCTCGAGTCTGCTATTCGCTACGACCCTTCTTGACCCTGCACTTGGTCCGACTCTGGGTGGTTTGTGAGATATTCCCTCCTGGTGTGTCGGCCACGGTGCGTTCATCTGACGGCCCTGTCCCCAGAATTATCTCCAGCGACGCCGCTTGGAGTGGCCGGCCGCGCCGGCCGCCTTCTGGGTGAACATGATCTTTGCAAGTTCTTGCACCGTCACATGTTTCTTCTTCATACCTGAGACTTATGGGCCGTATATCTTTTGTAAAAAGGCAAGAACCTATTGGTTTAATTTAGTTGATGTTTGGCCCACATTCTGACATTTGCCAAAAGGCCGAGCGCTTACGAAAAGCGGATCCAGTCAAGAACAAAGACCTTCGCGCAGAGGGCGAAGTGAAGTTTTCCCCAGCTGCCGTCCTAGAGCAAACACTTTTTTCGACCTTTAAAGATGCTTGTAGAAGAGCCGATCTTGGATTTGGTCACGATCTATGTGTCTATCGGCTATGCTGTGCTTTATGCATGTAAGCACGCGTTCCGCCATTGTTGCGTACGTAGTATGATTCACTACAAATTCGTCAAGTATTCGAGGCGTTTCCCGTCATCTTCATCAATCATCACGGACTTACAATTCGCCAAAACGGGCTTCTTTTTCTTGGTGTGGGCATTGGGTCATCAATCGGGGCCATATCCGATTATTTGTCCCAAGTGAATAGATACAAGGTCCTGATCAAGGAGTGGCGCGGCTTTCCTCCGCCTGCCTGCACACTACAGCCGTCGGAGGGCCGTTACTCGTCATCGGTTCCTTCTGGCTTGGATGGACGGGCGCATACACGGCAGTGCCTTGGTATGTCCCCGCGCTAAGCACAATCGTGCTCGGCGCTGAGAGGACTAAGTCTGTGTGGACTTAGCAGTGAGTTTGGGGTTGGTCAAAAAACTGAGACTACGTTGCAGTCTCACAAGAGGACGCGAGGTGTGGGGGTTTGCCTAAGCCGGAGGAGAGGGTGTTCTCGTCTCGAAGGTCGAGCGCGCGCGACAAAGAACTTGAGGGTGGACGCGGGAAAGTTGTCCCGAACGCTTGTGGGTGGGACTTGTACAACGCGCAACAGCACGCGGGCTTCGGATTGACGTTGGATGGTCGAGATGAGACGAATGCGGTGAGACGAGGGTGAAGGCGAAGGCGGATGTGGCTGCACGAGCGAGGAGATGAAGATTAGATAAGTCTATACGGCCGAGCGCAAGCCTGAAGTGGACTGCGCGCGATGAGGGATCGAAGGAGGGGAAGCGGGTCAGCGCAGAGCTCGTTTTCGAGGCTACAGAACCTGTCACGGTAGACATTGCTACAGCGCGTCGATAAGTATGGTATCCATGTCTTTCGTGGTATGTCACAAGCATTTGCGACCCGCTTGCACATGCTGATCTCAACATTTGCTCCAGATCCAGAACTACCTTGGGGACACATATCTGTGAGTTTCTGTAGGCAATGGGCGACTTGATCACTGAGTCGGATGCGCGTAGAATGTATGCTGCGTCTGCCTTTGCTGTCAATACCGTGGTCCGGTCTGCTGCTGGGGCTGCTTTCTCTCTGTTCACAACGCAGATGTTCAACAATGTGGGTTTCAATGACCTGTCGTTTACTAACTCCTCCCCCCCAGCTTTGTTCTGACATGCACGTAGACGGGCATACAATGGGCTACGACCCTCATCGGCCTCATAGCGGCTCTCCTCGCACCTATTCCATTCATATTTTTGAAGTATGGTGCACGCACAGCCGGTTTGCACCTTGCTTTGTGAGTTGGCACACACCCTCAGTTTTTGCAACGCACGCATTTATTGCTTCGACTCGGATAGGATATCGAGATAGCCAAACAACTCGCCGCTTCGAAAGAAGATCGCGCGAGAGAGTCGGAGGCTGTTTAGAAACGATGACCAAATTATTTACATAAAAATCTTACGAATTCGCAACCTACCCAGCATCTTACATTAGAGACATATGTTAATCGTCCGCTTCTCGTGGAACTTCCGGACTGGGGGGAGAAGGAGTGGTGCAGCTGTACTGAAAGTAGGAACATGCCAATGTGCATAGTCTGATAGTATCCATACGGTAGCATGCCAGTGGAACGAACCTAATGTTTTCACGGGATAGAAGAGCAGTATATGATTTTCCCTATGGCAACGAAAACCCGAAGTCTGAGAGACAGCACTAACTGACAGCGCAGCTCTCTGTCATCTTATTAGTACCATATTCACACAGGAATCCGCGAGGACATACATGGCACACCGTGCTCGCAGTCCGTTTTCGAGTCTGGGTCTGCTGTATTTCAGCATACAGCCTTCGAAAGGTTCTCTTGCCCCAACTCTCAGGGTAGCTCAGACGCGCAGCGCATGCTTACCGAGGCGCTTTAAACGGATGGACGCGCAGTGTACGCTCTAGAAAAACTTCGATTATTGATCACCTCCGGCACATGTGGTGCCCTATATTACCTCTGTAGCAGCTCGGTCAATCATGGACCACTAGTAAACATCCCTGACAACAGCGAGACCTCGTCTGTACCGGTCGGCGGTGCATCCTGAGACTCGCCTACTACTAGTATCACCCCCAGCCACGTTCACACTCTCGGGGAACTGCTTTTGGACCATAAATGACCTGCTGTGACTGATAGACAGACAATCTGAAGGGAGAGGGGGTAGGGGGTAGGGGGTAGGGGGGGGGGGGTGGCGGGTGCGATGCGTACCAGCAAGAGTCTCGTGATCATCACGTGTGAACAACAAAACTTGACGGAAGACCCTGCATCATACACACCCTTGCGAACCGTTTCGCTCCGCCAAGAGGTTGAGTTCACATGGTCCTTTTCAGTTCGCCCCAGTGTTCAAGAACATCCATTGACGTACTAGCCCGTCCTGAGTCAGGTGTTGGAAGTACGCTGACCGCACGGTCATGAGGCCAACGGTCCGGACGATCGGTACAAAGGAGTAGTACAGATACTATACACAGACACGCATACAATTGGGGAAAAACCCCATGGAATTCATAACTACGATAGATAAATACAAGTCCTGTCGTACACATACAGTAGTCCCCAGTCCTAAGCACAAAAAGTCCCTAATCACAACGCTGTGGTCCCGCGCTCGCGGCCCAGCTCCTCCCGTCGCGCATCAACAATCTCTAACATCAGGTGCTCACCTCCCAACACGTGGAGACCGCACCTTCCGGTTAGTAGCTCATGGAAATACACCTAACTTGAAGACGCCGACCAGCCAGCCGTTCGGGTGATTAGGGAGACCTGGCTCTGGCTGGCTTACCTTGTGCAACTAGACTACAGCTCCCCTGGCAGGAGCCAGTGCGCGCGCGCCGTACGTGCGGTGGATCTCAACGTACGGTAGTGCCAAATGAAGGGGCCGCGGACTCCACGATCTAAGAGCTTGGAGCGACGTCTGGATTGGCACTTCCTGTCCCTGTACTGTAATAAGGTAATATTGTGCAGCTAATATAACCATTCTTCCCATCGGCCCTCGAAATGCCCACCGACTGCATTCTTCAGGGACGCAGCCTGGACCCTGGCGTGTGCGCGAACCGCCCGCGCCTGCCCATCACGGCACTTCAGCGCTCCAGCCTTCAGGGAGACTGCTTCCATTGTGATCCCAAACAAATCAGGCAATCAATATCAGACAAGTCAGCACGTTATCCTTCCATTGTCCGAAAATATTGGAAGTAATCACCCTCTATCACACACAACATCTCGAACCCTGCACCCTTGCCCTTGTATGCGTCGGCGGACACAGATAGGGAAAGGATAAGGAACGGTTATATGTATTTGTCCGATTAATTGGGAGCCGTATTCCTGGCGAATGCGACTAGAATTCACTGTCAAAAAGAGTGAGTCGGAACTGAATTGTTCGTCGTTGCCGCACGCGTGGGTGCAGCACCTGCGGCTAGACATTTGCAAATCGATGAGCTACAGTAGAACTTCAAGGGCTACGACATAGCAATGAAATAAGGTAGGCCTGGGGAAATGCATAGCTGCACCGCTGTCTCTATTGGCCTTATTGCACTTCAAAAAGGTCATAATTTAAACTGGGTTGGGCTGAGCGTAAGTAAGAGAGGTACTTTGAAATCTGATTGGCGCCGAAAGATTGATTAATTGTGGGGGATTCCGAAAAAGGACTCCGACTGATGGTTGGGTTTGACAGCTTATCATATATCATATATCATAACCATTACGCCCGCAAGTGACCATCCGGAACATGTGCAGGCAACCGAGACCCATATATTGATGGGCCATTCGTCAGGCTGCCGTGAGTTCCCTTTCTGATCTTCGTCGGCATACTGTAAGGCGCATACTCATTGACATGTCATCTCCCCGGTGCGCGGATACCCCAAACTCGCCAGACGCCCAGCCTGGCCACCCCAAAGAACCGGAAGGCCCATCTGTGGCGAAGGGTTCGTTCTCAAGGCTAGCCTTCCTCACCTCAGGAACATAGTTGCTAATAATGACCATTCAGACATGACGCAAGGTTCACGGACAGCTCCGTCGGAACCAGCGAAGCCAGAAACGGAGCCCGCATCCACTGCCAACAAGACTGGCTCGGAACCCGTCGTTGCTTCCGCTGGTGGTGCGTTGTCGATTTCTATTGTAATCAACACAGGCTGGGATAGGCTCTTGCTGACACCCTATTCTGTCAACAGAACGAGAGAAGCAGCGTGAGGATGCCCAGGCCGCCACGCCTGCTCCCGCCACGGACTCTCAGGCACCTATCTCAACACCGCCAATAAGCGACGAGAAGGCACCACCTACTCCTGACTCGACTGCCCCCCGCCCGCCTGCGGTCCCTGCCACCAGCGACCAAACCATTGTCGCGGGTGGTATTCTCAAACGCGATCCGACTCCAAACCCAGATCAAAACTCTGAGCCCGAAAAAAGGGAAGAGTTGGAGCCCTCAACAACAAGAGGACCGGCTGAGCAACCCGCCTCAAGCGCGACAAATCGACAGCTGGAGTTGCAGCGCAAGAGGGCGTTGATAATACACACCCGCCTCGCGAAGTTCTTCACTTGGATTCTTCTCCTTGGTTTCGTCATCCTCCCCGGCACGTTCAGCAGAGTACGAGGAGGGGGGTCAGGTAATGGTTTGATAGACCAAATTGCGAATCTTCCCTTGTACGTCCTTCTTGCCCTTTCCTTACCTCCCGCTTCTAATGTTGAAATGACATGTCTTCTTTTTCCATCGTTGGTCTGGTTTTACCTGTGGCGATCAACCCATAGACTCGCAATTGGTTACTTCTGCTGTTTCATCAACGGATGTGCAGTCTGCTGGCTCTGGTATCTCAGGTCGGATGACCCAGAATGGCTCTACGTAAACCTTTTCTCCGCCGGGATGGTCAATGCCTTCTCCGGGTTGATCAGCGCGTTCGTGAACATCTATGCTGCGCAGGGCGGCACATACGGTGCGGCCAGTTATTCCACTCTCACTGTTGCGGCCGTGTGCACCACCAGCTACGCTGTGCTCACTGTGGTCTACCACCGGAAGCGTGTACGAGCCAAGTATCAGCGGGCAAGACGCAACAGCGAGATTGTCTGAGGCGGTTAATGTGGACTGGTTTGGATCTCGTTTTGGATTCTGGGCCTGTACACCATGTACTGACCCGGAATTATCCAACGTTAGCTGCTGTACGTCAAACGTGTCCATGCTTACGATCTACACAAGCATTACGAATCTAATGACATTCATTGAATGCAAGCACTCCGAGTCTGTGGTTTCACATCACATCAGTACCACTACGATAGGTGGAAACATGAGATGTCTATTAACAAAGGGCATTTCCTTCAGTACTCCGAGTCTTTGTACCCTGCTATCACGGTTTATCCTTGGTTTCTTACTCGACTCGCCAACTCCGATTTACGCATAATCGGAAGAATACTAGTAGTATCTCCCTTTGGTCGCTGCTAGTATTTTCTTGTCTGATCTAATAGGTAGTACCCCTGATCATGTAAGTTTGAGCGCTTTGAGCCCCAAAGCCAGTGAGTGACCCGCGGTCGGTTTTCTGGCACCGGTGCACTCCCTTCCCCGGACCACCGGCGGCCGGTGACCGGAGGCCCGGGTAACCCTAAACCGTACCAGTTGCCCAATCCGTGATATTCCCTGTGGTGTGTCACTTTTGCGCGCCTTGTAGAACCTTGACTTGCCCATTGAGCACGCATTGTAAAGCGTAAACCTGTTCGTGAACACGTGGGTGCAACACTTACGGCAAGTTATTTGCAATCGATGAGCCTGAACTCAATGGGGCGACGACACGGACTCGGATACAAGGCAAGTAGTAGAGGATGTGGCAGATGCGCATGCACCGCTGTCTCTATTGACCTTGTTGCGCCTTGTAAGTCATGGTTTTTACTGAGAAAAGTAAGCTGATACAGTGTACTACAGTATAAGAGCCGATGAGCGTCAATATATCTAGGTTCATCGTGGGAAGACTTTCACTATAATACTGCCGCCAACGGATTACGCCCGGACGCAGAATTGGGAAAGGTCTGTCATGTGCAGGGGATATCACCTCATTTATCGACAGGCTATCCGTCAGGCTGGCTCGAGTTCCCCTGATCTTGTTCTTGAAATACATTAAGGCGCATACTCACTGGCATGTCATCTTCGTCCTGGTTCACGAATACCCACCCCGAACAAGCCAGACGCCCAGCCCGCCAAGCCTCAAGAACTGGAGGGCCCATTCGTGACGAAGGGTTCGTCCTCAGCATTTGGCCACCCTCAGATAGCGTTGCTAATAGCGATCACTCAGATATGACGCAAGATTCACAGACAGCTCCGTCTGAGCCAGCAAAGCCAGAAATGGCGCCTGCATCTGCTGCCGACAAGACTGGCTCGGAACCCATCGTCGTTGGTACGTTATCGATCTCTATTGCGTCTCACGCAGGCTAGGATCGTCTCCTGCTGACACTCTGCTCTCTCAACAGAACAAGAGAAGCAGCGTGAGGTCGCCCAGGCTGCCACGCCTGCTCCTGCCACCAGCTCCCAGGCACCCGTTTCAACACCGCCAATAAGCGACGAGAAGGCACCACCTACCTCCGACTCGACTGCCCCCCGCCCGCCTGCGGTCCCTGCTAGTCTCAAAGGTGATACTCCGAATCCCGGTCCAGGCCCTGCGCCTGTTAATGAGAAAGCGGAAGAGGCAGCACCTGCAACGACAACGGGAGGACCGCCTGAGCCTGACATTAGCGAATATGAAAGTCAGCTGGAGTTTCGGCGCAGGAGGTTATTGAGAACTCATACCCGCCTCGCGAAATTCTTCACTTGGCTCCTCCTCCTCGGTTTCGTCGTCCTACCCAGTACGTTCGGCAAAACCCCGCAAGCCCCGAAAGACCAAACCGACGGGGCGGCTTGTTTGAACAACTTCAATACTGATCGGAATGCGGTGGGGAATACCGCCTTGTACGTCCCCTCCTTGCCTCTATTTTATTGTTGGTCCTTGATTTAACGTGTGGCGATCAACCAACTTAGGTTCCCAGTTGGTTACGTCTGCTGCATTTTAAACTTACTCGCAACCTGTTGGCTCTGGCATCAGAGATCGAATGACGCCAGATGGCTCTACGCCAACCTCTTCTTCGCTGGGCTGACCAACGCCTTCTCCGGAGTGGTGACGACGCTCGCGGGCGCCTTTGGTGCGCGTGGTGGCTTCCACAGCCCGGCCTCCAAGACAACTCTCGCTTTTGCACTTACCTGCACTTTCCTCTACGGCGGTCTCTCCCTGATCTACGGAAAACGAGTTACGCGTGAGCAGACGAGGCGCCGCAGTACTGCCAGTGGTTTGACGGTTTGAGGCTGTTGAGGCGGGCTTGATTGGATCTCGTTTGGTTTCCTGGGCTCCGGGGTCTGTACACTACCGATTTCCCCTACGTTCGCCTGTCGTATGTTCAAACGTGTCCACGCTTGCCGTCGTCTACATACATGAGTAATTATCACGAATCTGATGACAATCATAGAAGGCAGGCGTTGTGATTTACGTCAGTACCACTACGATAGGTGGCATATTCCCATGTCAGATCGGGATTTAAATGGAACCAAACATAGCCAAACGGAGTTCCTAATGACACCATATGGGGTAACACAGGCAGAAGGGTAGATAGATAACCACCGTACGACGCTAGCCACTGGCACTGACAATACAGACTATGTCGCTCACCGAACAAACTCCTTTGTTGAGTATCGGCGAACACGCGTCTCGCCAGTCCTTATACTCGAAGATAGTCACGCTTCTAAGGCCCGAGGATGAACCATCATGGCTTGATTCTTTCAGATGGTTTTTCTTCGGCTCCTGGTTGAACACCCTGTTGTTGTTCGTGCCGGTGGCCACAACAGCTCACTGCCTGAACTGGGAAGCGCCTCTGCGTTTCGGGCTCTGTTTCGTGGCAATCATTTCCCTTGCAAAGGTGCGTATATGATGGCAGTATTCCAGACCCATGTGCTAATCCAGATCTGTTCTCAGTTAAGTGGCGACGCCATCGAACAGATATCTCTCTCCGTGGGGCACACCCTCGCCGGCCTGTTGAACGCTTCTTTCGGAAATATAATAGAAATCATCGTGGGTATCACCGCACTTCTCCAGGGAGAAGTCCAGATCGTGCAGACTGCTGTGCGTTCTCTACCGTCCTCTGTATTGCAGCGTATGCTTATCGCACACAGATGCTTGGTTCTATTTTGTACAATATCGTCTTTGTGTTGGGGTGTTCATTCCTCGTTGGTATGTATCCCCACGGCGCTACGGACATGCACTTAACCATGCGAGGCACCACGCTAGGCGGACTATGTGAAAAAGAGAGCAAGTTCCAAGTGACGGCCGCCCAAACGTCAGTATTTCACTTTCACTCCTCTGCGATCGTTGCACCCTGACATGGTCCATCCACAGCCACTCCTCGGTGAGAATCAAGTCATTCTAATTAGTATTTGTTAACGTGCTCTGTTAGATCATGACTCTTACGTGTATCAGTGCGTTTATCGCATCCTGATCACTGTTCCCCCATGAACTCTTAAACAGCCCTCGTGATTCCCGCTGCCTACCATAGCGCGAAACGCACCACTCAGGAAGGTCTCTTGACCATCTCCCGCGGCACTGCTGTGCTCTTGCTTGCGGTGTATATAGCCTATCTCATCTTCCAGCTCAAAACGCATACCTATCTTTTTGACAAGGACCCAGGGCACGTTCGTGACGAGGAATCCGATCGAGACGTGGAAGAAGACAATCTAAGGATGAACGTCGTAGACCATAGCGACGAATCTGTTCAAGGGGTGGAAGACGAAAATCTGAGTATGAATGTCGTAGCCGCTGGTCCGTGGCACGTTTGCGCAAACAATCTGGTCCTATTGATTTTGCTCCGGAAGTCTTCAGCCTCCTAATCGTCGCCGTTATCACTGCACTCATTGCGGACTACCGTGAGTAAGAGGCGGAGTATTCGACATGTGACTGATTCCTGAGTTACATTCAGTGGTTGGTTCGATCGAGGAGACAGCAACCAAACTGAGAATCCAAAAATCATTCATCGGTCTCATTCTTCTTCCCATTGTCGTAGGTTCACCCAGCTTTACATTTCACGGATCCTCGCTCGACGGGTTCTACAGGGAAATGCGGCCGAGCACGTCACTTCCGTGCGCATGGCTCTGAAGAAAAGGATCCAGCTTTCCATAAGCGTCTGCGTTGGCAGTGCAATCGTAGGCCGTTTTCTCTTATGCTTTTGTCTGCTGCCAATCTCAGCGGTTTCGGGTCAGCAAATTGCCACTTTCGTCTTGCCGCTCCTTGTGGTGATAGGTTGGTTGTGAGTTTACCACCCCCATGCGAACGAATGCCGTCTGTTAACGCTGTCCCATTCCCGTACTACAGCTCTGGCCACGAGCTCACCTTGTTCTTCGAAGATTTCGAGGTGAGTGCCGATCTCCCTTATCCTTGGTGTCTAACTACTAATACAACCCCTTCTTTTTGTGACGACCTAGACGGTCTCCTTTTTTGTTTCTGTGATGCTTGTCAATCTGCTCATTCAGTATGTCGGGTTGCCTCTTTCTGCACGCTGGGTCTGCTCACTACTTTCGTCACCGCTTCCCTGCAGAGACGGAAAATCAAACTATATGGAAGGCCTTATGTTGATCACCTTGTACTTTGTCATTGCTCTCGCTTGTGAGTTTCTGCGTTTCCTCTAGCTCTGGGTCTCCCTGTGTTAATGCATCTGTGACTTGGGCGCCAGTCTGGGTCTCATGACATAGCTTCACGCCCTTTTTCCCAACAAAGTCTGTCATTGCACTGCTTTAGGTCCGTTCTACCCTGCTCTTGTTAGTCGCTCCACTCCTTCGGTGATCTTTGCTCTCTATACCCGGAACAGTCTCGTGGATCTGTGCTATTATAATTAATTGAACAATGCTTCAATATGTTGATATATTATGAGGACATGTACTTGAACAATATATTTATCAAAATTGAGTCCGAGTCATCATCTCGCACGGCAGTCTACTAGTACTTTTCCTACTCACCTTAGAAGTGAAGTAGTTGAGTAACAACGATGAATTGGTTGTATCAGATAGATCAGCTAGAACAGTATTCCATGGCTCGCGTGTAACTTATCTCAAAACCTCAGCATGAATAGAACTACCAGCATATCGACTCGGATGAGATTCAGTAGAAGATTCAGGCCTGGACCGCTTTAGGGCCCCTGTTGGCCTCGGCGAACCTTATTTACGTCCTCGCAAACCGTGGCCCGTGGACAAATACCCATTAATATATTATAGCTTGCGATTCTTTCCCAGCGCTGCGTCACCTAACTTCTCATCACGCTTCTTATATCCGTACCATACCTCTCAATAGAGTTCAACAAAGGGGACGCGTGATCGCTCTTGTGCGGATCGTCCCTTGCCACGACGCGCGATTTCCGACAATATTCCCCTCGCTCGGCGTCTACTAGGGACATCCCTGTGATCCCTATCTGATCCCATCTGATCCCATCTGAGTTTTTGTCTTGTGATGGTGCTTCACCTGACCTTGCCCAAAACCCACCCCCACGGCTCTCGGATGGACCGGTCTCGATGTTAACAACTTGAAGAAGACAGGCGGCAAGCGCCAGAGAAACATGCCGGCGTAAGATGAAATGTGATCGTGGCGGCGAGCAAGAATGACAGCGGAGAAAGAAAAGACGGACCCACTGGCATGTTCATGTTCTTCGACCCACGTTCATCTGTTCATCTCGCAGTCATGCACGGTCCTTTCAACCACCCGGCAGATCTGATTGTTGGGGATTCTCTCGGATTCTCTCAAAAATTT
>Ga0137394_10003426_pt1 | contig 11900 bp, 10 predicted proteins | sample czobulk116metaG_FD_108278 | JGI IMG/M metagenome (GOLD analysis project Ga0137394, IMG submission 108278) | Vadose zone soil microbial communities from Angelo Coast Range Reserve, California, USA - czobulk1.16 metaG | ecosystem: Environmental > Terrestrial > Soil > Vadose zone | place: USA... | reverse complement strand
TCTACAAACGCGAGAATGCCGTAATTGAATGACACTTGGGTTTGTCTGAACTAATGCGGGCCCCAGCACACATTTTGGTAGTCGATGACGATCCGGAAATGCCGGAGGTCTTGTCGGGCCTTCTGCGTGAGGATAACGTCAAGTTATCAAGCGCCAGGGCTGCGGAGACCGCGCTCGACCTTGTCAGGGCCGAAAAGTTCGATCTGGTCTTGCTCGACCTCGGCTTGCCGCAGGTGGATGGGTTCGAATTGTTGCAACAATTTAAGCGGCTGCCGGAGACCGAATCCATTCCCGTCATTGTCGTGTCGGCATGGAACAGCACCGAGAACAAACTGCGCGGATTCGAGCTCGGGGCGGTCGATTACCTGACCAAACCTTTTCAATCGGCCGAGTTGCGGGCGCGCGTGCACGCGGCTCTTCGAGCCAAGCGGTTGCAGGATGATTTGACGCAAGCCAATCGGGAATTGCTTGCCGCGCGGGTGGCGGCGGAAGCCGCGGCGCGCGCGAAAGCAGACTTCCTGGCGAACATGAGCCACGAGATTCGCACGCCGATGAATGGCATCATCGCCATGGCCGGGCTGCTCCTGGAAACTTCGCTGACGCACGAGCAACGCGGCTACCTCGAAACGATCAGTTCCAGCAGCGAATCACTCCTGACCATCATCAACGACATTCTGGATTTCTCGAAAATCGATTCCGGCCGGCTCGAACTCGAGAAGGAGCCCTTCGATTTGCGCCGCTGCGTCGAGGATTCGCTGGACCTGCTGGCTGCAAAAGCAGCCGAAAAGAAACTGGATATTGCTTACCAGATGGAGGACGGCATTCCCACGCAAGTGGTCGGGGACGTCACACGCTTGCGGCAAGTGCTGGTCAATCTATTGAGCAATGGAGTTAAATTCACAAGCTCCGGCGAAGTCGTCGTTCAAATCAAAATTCTTTCTTCACCTTCTCCCAAACAGCCGCACAGCGAGCCCTGGCACCTCCACCTTTTGGTGCGCGATACGGGAATTGGAATCCCGGTAGATCGGCTGGCGCGTCTTTTCAAATCCTTCAGCCAGGCAGATGCTTCGACGACGCGCCGGTACGGCGGGACCGGATTGGGATTGGCCATCAGCAAGCAGTTGGTCGAGTTTATGGGCGGTAAAATGTGGGTGGAAAGCGTCCCGGAAAAAGGTTCGACCTTTCATTTTACCCTGCCCTTGCATGCAGCGCTCGAAAGCGAACGCGCCGCACTCGAAGGCCGGCAGCCGCAACTCGCGGATCTGCGCGTTCTCATCGTGGATGATAATTTGACCAACAACCGCATCCTCACAGCGCAGGCGAGCAAGTGGGGAATGGTTCCGCGAGGCGCGCTGAACGGCGAAGAGGTCCTCGGCTTGCTGCGCGCGGGAGAGCGTTTCGATCTGGCCATTTTGGATATGCAAATGCCGGGAATGGACGGCCCGATGCTGGGCCGGGAGATTCGCAAAATCCCCGGGGCGAAATCGATGCCGCTGGTATTGCTCACTTCGATGGGCGTGCGCGCCGATCAGCCGGAGATCGCCGGACTTTTTACTCAGTGTATGACTAAACCGATCAAACCAAGCGTTCTCTACGACATGGTGCAACGGGTTATCTCCGGCGTGAAGCCGGCCGCGGACAATGAACCGTCCAAGCCGGCAGCAAAAAGCGGTCTGGCCACTCGCCTGCCCTTGCGAATTCTGCTTTGCGACGATAACGCCATAAATCTCAAGGTCGCTTTGCGCCTGGTGCAACAGTTGGGATATCAAGCCGATCTCGCGACCAATGGCCTCGAAGCCCTCGCGGCTGTGGACCAGCAGCCATACGACATCATTTTCATGGACGTCATGATGCCGGAGATGGGTGGCCTGGATGCCACGCAGGAAATCCGCCGCCGCCAACAACAACCGGGGGACTACCCAAATTACAAAACACCGATTATCATTGTGGCAGTGACCGCCAATGCCATGCATGGCGACCGAGACAAATGCCTGGCTGTCGGGATGGATGATTATCTGGCAAAGCCCGTACGGCTCGAGGATATGCGTTCCATGCTCGAACGTTGGGGCGAAAAGGTCGTCATCGGGCGCGTCGCCGCGACCAATGGCGCACCGCAAGCACTCGACATCCCGCCGAAACTGGAAATGCCCGAACCACCGGCATCCGCGGGCGAGGAGCCACTTGTCGAAATGGATCGGCTTCACGATTTCACCGATAATAATCCGGACAGCCTGCGCGAACTGGTGACGTTATATCTGACTCAGACAAGCGGACAGATCGATCAGATGGAGACGGCTATCCAGAGTGGCCAGGCCCAGGAAGTCAGGCGTTTGGCGCACAGTTGCGCTGGAGCCAGCGCCACCTGCGGCATGCGCCGAATGGTGCCGTTGTTGCGCAGGCTCGAAAAACAGGGGCATGAAGGGAAACTTGCGGGAGCGGCCGAACTTTGCGACCAAGTCGCGCGCGAATTCGAGAAAGTTCGCGCCTTTTTGGAGTCGTATCTGGCTCGGACCGGCGAAGTGATGTCGAAGACCTGTTCATGAACAAAAAAATCCTGATAGTCGAAGACGACCAGATTGTTGCGAATATTTATCGCAACAAATTCTCGCTCGAAGGGTTTGAGGTGGAGGTTGCAAACAATGGCGTCACAGGGCTGAACCTCGTCCAGACGTTTCAGCCGGATGCGGTGATTTTGGATTTGATGCTGCCGCAGATGACGGGCGTCGAGTTCATGAAAAGGATTCGGTCTCAAGACGGATTTCAAAAATTGCCGGTGATCGTTTTTTCCAACACTTATCTCACCAACATGGTGCAGGAGGCATGGAAAGCCGGCGCGACCAAATGCCTTTCCAAGGCCAATTGCACGCCCAAGCAGGTCATCGAGGTCCTGAAAACGACACTCAACATCAACGGCGCGTTTGGGATGGGCACGGTCGCGCCCAAATCGACATCCCAAACGGGCGCTGAAAAGGCGCCAGCACCCGCTCGTTCGAGCAATGGCAATGGCGCGGCGGCGCCGCCCGCACCCAGCCCCGCCATGGCCTCGGATGCTGAGTTTCAGGCCGAGCTTCTCAAGACTTTTGCCCAGAATCTTCCGCCCACACTACATACGATGCGCGCTCAGCTTCAGTCGCTGATCAAAGCCGAGAATGAAGCCGCGCGCCTTAAATACCTTCAGGAACTCTATCGCCGCATTCACGCGCTCACCGGCAATGCCGCCGTTGTTGGTCTTGCTCAACTGGCGCACATCGCTGATGCGCTCGAGGCGCTGCTCAAAGAGCTTTTCGAAAAGCCAAAGAGTGTCAACGCCTCCTCTCTGCGCACCGTTGCCTCGACCATCGATTTCCTTGGCCTGCTTTTCGAGCGCGGACTCAACAGCAAACAGGATCTTTGCGACGCGAACATTCTTATCGTGGACGACGAAGCTATCTCCGTGCGCGCGATCTCGCATTCTCTCCAGAAAGCCAGGCTGAAATCTCAATCGGTTCAGGACCCCAGCGCGGCGATCGATCTTTTGGACAAAAACGTTTATGATCTGGTTTTCCTGGATATCGATATGCCCGGCATGAACGGCTTTGAACTCTGCGCCAAATTGCGAACGATGCCGACGCACAAAAAGACTCCGGTCGTTTTCGTCACCAGCCTTAATGACTTTGACAGCCGCGCAAACTCGACCATGAGCGGCGGCAATGATTTTATCGCCAAGCCATTCCTCTTTATGGAACTGGCGGTAAAGGCGCTCGTGCATGTCCTGCGCTCGCGTCTGGCTCCACCCAGGCCGGCGGCAGCCTGACCAGTCGGACGTCTCTACTTTGTCGGACAGTTCCTCCAAATCTCCTTCGCCTTTTGACATCAGGCACCTCTCTGAATAGTGTCTAGCCATGGAACCGTTGCATGCGCCCTGGCGAATCGAATACATCCTCGCTTCCAGGGCGCCTGACGCGGATGACCTTTTTGTTAAAATCGCTCAGGACAACGACGATGTATCCAATTATGTTATCGCCAGGGATCGGACCTGCTACGCGCTGCTCAACGCCTATCCCTATACCGGCGGGCATCTCATGGTCGTGCCCTACAAGAAAGCGTCCGATTTCCACGGACTAACCGACGAGGAGTTAACTGATCTTTTGAAACTCACACGCCGTTGCCAGGATGCGCTGACCCAGGTCATGAAACCAGACGGATTTAACATTGGGATCAATCTGGGCAAAGTTGCCGGCGCCGGCGTGAGCGGTCATTTGCATATTCACGTGGTTCCGCGGTGGGCCGGCGACACTAATTTCATGGCCGTGCTGGCGGGCACAACGGTTGTGCCCGAGGCTCTCAAGGATATCGCCGCTAAGTTACGAACCGCTCTCGCTCGCTGAGCCGCCTGCTATGCCTGCGGAAACACTGCACTTTGAAAATGCCCGCGTCGCCCAGCAGCTTTACAACAACGATTCCAAAAATCTTCAAGCCATCGAAAAGCAGCTCGGCGTAAAAGCCACCTCGCGCGACGACTGGATAAAGCTCGAGGGCGACAGCGAAGCCATTGATCGCGCGAAACAGCTTTTCCTGCTGCTCGAAAATTCTCTCAAGGAAGGCGCTTCCATTCGAAATCGTGATTTTTCTCACGCGCTGAACATCATTAAAGATGAAGGCGTTTCTACGCTCAAGGATATTATGTCCGATCGGATTCAAACGTCCGATAAAAAAGCCAGTGTCACGGCGAAAACGCTTGGCCAGAAAAAATACGTCGATGCCATCCGCCGACACGACGTGACGTTTGGAACTGGCCCCGCCGGCACCGGCAAAACCTACCTGGCCGTGGCAATGGGGTTGGCAGCGTTGCGCGAAGGCAAGGTGTCGCGGATTATTCTTACGCGCCCGGCTGTGGAAGCCGGCGAAGCGCTCGGTTTTCTGCCCGGCGACCTCTATGAGAAGATCCTGCCCTATTTGCGGCCCTTGCATGACGCGTTGCATGACATGCTGCCGGGCGAGGAAATCCAAAAGCATACCGAACGCGGCGTGATTGAAATCGCTCCGCTCGCATATATGCGCGGCCGAACCCTGAACCATGCGTTCATCATCCTCGACGAAGCGCAGAACTCGACCACGGAACAAATGTTCATGTTTCTCACACGCCTGGGAATTAACTCCAAAGCCGTCATCACGGGTGATGAGACTCAGGTAGATTTGCCCCCGCACAAACGCTCGGGTCTGATCGAAGCTCATCGCGCGCTTCGCCACATCGAGGGCATCGCCATCGTTGAATTTACGCGGCGCGATGTCGTTCGCCATCCATTGGTACAACGGATCATCGCCGCGTACGAAGAGCATCGAGGCAAAGGCCGCGAAGCGCCGGGCGAAGAGTGAAGGCCAGGCTCTATTTGCGAAACCAGCAGCGCGCCCGCGGTGTGAATCGAAAATACCTGGCCGGTATTATCGAGCCACTGCTTCGTGACGAACTGCGCCGCGAACAGTACGCGTTGGCGGTTTATCTCGTCGGGCCCGACGCTATTGCGCGCATAAACGAAACTCATCTCCGGCACGAAGGTCCTACCGACGTGATTGCCTTCGATTACGCCGATAGCGGCTCCCCTGCCCTTCTCGCCGGCGATATTTTCGTCTGCGTCGACGAGGCCATTCGTCAGGCTCCCAAATACAAAACGACCTGGCAGAGCGAACTCGTGCGCTATGTAGTCCATGGGATTTTGCATCTGTCTGGATACGACGATAAACAGCGAGCCGCCAGGAAGAACATGAAGCGCGAAGAAGACAGGCTCATGCGCCAATTGGCATCCCGCTTCGATTTTCGGAAGCTTGAGATGTCCGAGCAAAATCCCTAGACTGCTCAGGTGGCAAAAACTCTCTTAGCGCGTTGGCAGGCCAACTTTTGGGCCGGTCTGGCTATCGTGCTGCCCGCCGCGATTTCATTCGCAGTGCTGATTTGGCTCTTCAAAACCGTCGGCAACTTCACGGATACGTTGCTCATCTTCCTTCCACGCGCCTGGACACATGCCAACGGCGGCGAAGGGGCCATGTATTGGTATTGGAGTTTGTTCGCGCTGTTCGTAGCCGTCTTTCTTATCGGTGTCGTTGGCCTGCTGGCGCGCAATTATTTCGGCAAGCGCGTGATCGAGTGGGTGGACTCTGCGCTGTTGAGAGTCCCTCTCTTGAACAAGATTTATGGCGCTATTAAGCAGGTGAATGACGCTTTCTCTTCCAGCAACAAAACTGCTTTCCGAACGGTTGTTCTGATCGAATATCCCAAAGCCGATGTGTACACCATTGGCTTCATCACCAACGATCAACCGGAGCCGGCTCGATCCAGGCTCGGTCAAAGTGTGGTCAGTGTGTTCGTGCCTACCACTCCGAATCCTACCGGAGGGTTTCTCCTGTTCGTTCCCGAAGAGAAAGTTATCAAACTGGACATGTCGGTTGCTGACGGCATCAAGTATGTAATCAGCCTTGGCTCGATCGTGCCCGATTACCAGATCGTCAGCGCCAACCGGATCTCCGCGCCCGCTTCGATCTAAGCCGCTGCGCGCATGACTGAAAACGCCAGCGGCATCATCCTGCGAACCCGCCCGCTCACTGAAACGAGCTTGATCGTCCATTGGCTTACCTCCGCTCAGGGAAGAATTTCAACCGTCGCCAAAGGCGCTCGCCGCGCGCAGTCGCCCTTTCGCGGGAAGCTGGACCTGTTCTATTTCGCCGACTTCAGCTTCGCGCGCAGCCGCCGTTCCGAGCTTCATACGCTGCGCGAAGTAAGCATACGGCACACAAGACAACCCATCCGCCAGGACGTAAAACTCTTGCAACAAGCCTCCTACGCGACCGCTCTGATCGAGCATACTACCGAGATGGACACGCCCCTGCCGGGCTTATTCCGGATCTTCTCTGAATTTCTGGAGGCGCTGCCCACGCAAAAATCGGGAGCAAATTTGATCTTCAGCTTCGAACTCAAGCTGCTCGAGGAATTGGGAATGGCGCCAGATTTGCCCGCGAGCAACTTATCCTCCGGCGCTACGGAAATTGCGGTCAAACTTCTCGAAAGAGATTTTGCCTTCACCTCCAGGATCAAATTGAGCACCGCGCAGACCAACGAACTCCGCCAGTTTCTTCACGGCTTTCTGATCTTTCATTTGGGAAAAATCCCCTCCAGCAGGACGGCCGCGCTCGCCGAATGATCTACGGCGTCGCCAACTCTGGCGTCGCCTCTCGCTCCGGCTCAGCCCACTTTCCGTGTTCTTTGATCAGATCCACGAGCCGATCGACAGCCTCAACTTCCGGAATATTGAACTTGATCGCCTTCTTGCCCACGTACAGGTTGATCTTCCCGGGCGCTCCGCCCACATAGCCGAAATCCGCATCTGCCATTTCCCCAGGCCCATTCACAATGCAACCCATGATCGCGATCTTCACGCCTTTGAGATGGTCCGTTCGCGCTTTGATTCGCGCAGTGACCGTCTGCAGATTGAACAACGTGCGCCCGCATGACGGACAGGCCACGTAATCCGTTTTGAAGCTTCGACATCCCGCCGCTTGCAAAATATTGAAAGCCAATCGCAACGATTGACCTGCGCCGGTTTCGCCTCGCACGAGAATCGCGTCCCCGATGCCATCCGCCAGCAGCGAGCCAATCACCACCGAAGCACGCAACAAGGCGATCTTTGGTTCGAGCGGCGTCGGCTCGAACGCCAAACAGTCCTTCAGCAGAATCGGATTGTTCCTTCCCAGCCGCTCCAGCTTGGCCGCCAGCAGCCGAAAGGCAGTGATCGCCGGCAGTCCGATACCATCCTTCACGGTCACTAACTGCGTATCGCAATTGACCTGAAAGTCTTGCGCAGGATCCACTTCAAAAACATTCAAATCCTCATAGATCGCTTCTGGTTTGACGTCCGCCTTCGGGCCTATTTTCGGTGCGAGCTTATCCCACGCCGCTCGCGTGACCACAACACGAACGGTCTGCTCTCCGCCGCACTTCACCGTGTCATTCAAGTCGATTTCGGGTGTTTGCCGCCGAGCGTACGTAAATGGATCAAACGAGGGCTCGATCTCAAACCCGCCGTTGAAATTCGCCAGCGTCCGAATCTGCGCTAGCAAATCGCGGCAAACTTCGATCTCGCGCGGTGAGTCTTCGGTCAACGAGACGCGAATCGTATCTCCCAGCCCATCGCACAGCAGCGATCCAATCCCAATGGCGCTTTTGATTCGCCCATCCTCGCCTTCGCCGGCTTCCGTGACGCCCAGATGAATCGGATAATTCCAATCCGGCCCTTCCTGTTCGAGGCGCGCGACGAGCAAGCGATAACACTCGATCATTACCTTCGGATTGCTCGCCTTCATCGAGAATTTGAAGTTATGGAAGCCGTTCTTGCGCGCAATTCGCGCAAATTCCAGCGCGCTTTCCACCATTCCCAGCGGCGTATCGCCGAACCGATTCATGATTCGATCGCTCAACGAGCCATGGTTCGTCCCAATGCGCATCGCCCGGCCAAATTGCTGGCACAATTTCACTAAGGGCGTGAATTTTTCTTCTATCCGCTTCAGCTCCGCCGCGTATTGCTCATCGGTATATTCCTTAACGGCGAACTTCTTCGAGTCGGCGTAGTTGCCTGGATTGATCCGCACCATCCCAACCCACTTTGCCGCCTCCATCGCCGCTTCAGGCTTGAAATGAATATCGGCCACGATTGGCACGTTGCACCCTCGCGCCCGCAATTCCGCCACGATGTTCTGGAGGTTCGCCGCATCCTTGACTGTCGGTGCCGTGATGCGAACGATCTGGCAACCAACGGCTACGAGTTCCAGCGTCTGCTTGACACACTCCGCGGTATCCATCGTGTCGCACGTCAGCATCGACTGCACCACCACCGGATGGTCCCCGCCGATAATGACGCCGCCTTTCGCCAGATCGCCTACGACCACTTCACGCGTTCGGCGGCGTTGATAAGCAAACGGTGTCGGGCAATAGCGCATTCTTATTTCGGAGCAAAGACGAGCGGCTGCTCGCGGCTCTTCCGCGCGCTGCGGACCCAATCACCCGTGTCGTAGAAAGCCAGGAACAGCATAAACCCGATTAAAACGACCGCGCATGCTGTTTGCAAGGCCTGCAATATTTTCGCGCTCACGGGCCGTCTCCTCACCGCTTCGATCAGCGCCAGCAAGATGTGACCGCCGTCAAGGACTGGGAAAGGAAGCATGTTGAGCAGTGCCAGGTTCACATTCAGGACTACGCTGAACCAAAGCACCATCCTCCAGCCATCTTCGCTCTGGAACAGGTTGTAATAGAGCCGAACGATCATGACGGTGCCGCCAAGCTGCTGCACGCCAACATCTCCTTTCCTCGAAAAGACCGCTCCCAGCGTCGCAAAGATTTGGCCCGCGCTCATCCGCACCTGGTCCAAAGGAAGTGGATGAGCCAGGTTCACATTTGTGTCGCCTTGCCAGGCTATAATCCCAAAAACGGGTCCGCTATTCGTTGGACTCAGCGGCTTCTCCGGTATAATAGGTCGATCGAACTTTTCGGTTCCGCGCACTATCGTAAACGTCATTTCTTTGGCCCCCGTATTCGTCATGGCTTGTTGCTCGTGTATGATACGAACCGGGCTGTAAAGCTTCTCACCATTCACTGCAATGATCTCGTCGCCCTTTTGCAGACCGGCGAGAGCTGCGGGGCTGTTTGTCGCAATCTCGTCAATGATTGCCCGCGAAGCCGGATAAACCAGCACCTGCCGAAGCGGTTTTCGTTCGTACCACTCTGTATGGCGGAAATATGGGACTGCTTCAGCTACGCGCTTCTCACCATTTCGCAAGTAGTCGATCCTGATGGTAGGTTCTTTGCTCGTGACGACCCGCCACATAATGCTGTCCTGAGCCGGTGGAAAATAGCATCGCACATGATGCCCATCTATGTCTGTGATGACGTCTCCCGGCCTCAAGCTGGCTTTCGAGGCAGGCCCCTCCGGATCCACCCAACCGACTTGCGTTGTGCCTTCGGCTTCCGGTTTCCCCACCTGCCAAACAATTACTGCAAATACGAAACCCAGCAACAAGCTGAACAACGGCCCTGCCACGGCGACGATGATCTTGTCCAGCGGCGAAATCGGAGGCAAAGGTTTTCCTGAACTCTCCCCTTTGCCTTCGATCATCTCCATCGTTGCCATTTGGGGCAGCGAAACGTAGCCACCGGCGGGGATCGTGCCCAAAGCGTATTCCACGCCGTTGATCTTTTTCTTCCAGATCGGTTTTCCGAACCAAATCGCAAAACGATCCACCTTCAATCCCCGCCATCGGGCTGCCAAAAAGTGTCCCAGCTCATGCACAAAAATGAGCAGGTTGAAGATTAACAACACCTCCAAAAAAATCAGAATATACTTCAAAATAGCCATATTTATACGTGAAGCGACCTACTAAAAGGAGCGCGCCGTAATATAGCAGTCTTCGCGCCACTGGAAAGCCCCAAAACGGAAACCCAAATGACGAATAACGAAAGAATCAAAGGAATCCCTAATGACGAATGACCAAGGGTGTGGACCCTTCTCGGATTTCGTCATTGGGCTTTCATTCGTCAGTCATTCGTCATTGGAAATTAGTCATTCTCTGGAGATGCCTCCCTCCTCGCCCACGCATCCGCCTCCAGCACCTGCTCCAACGTCGGGTGCGTCACGACTTCATGCCGGTCCATCGTGCTCTTTACCGTCTCTGAAATAGCAGGGAAACTGATCCGGCCATTTACAAACGCATCCACGGCGACCTCATTCGCGGCGTTTAAAACCGCCGGCAATGTCCCGCCTGCCTCTCCGGCCCTGCGCGCCAGATTCAGCGCCGGAAACCGCTCTCCATCCGGCTCTTCAAACGTCAGGCTCCCAAGTTTCGCCAGATTGGTCTTCACGCGATCGCTGCTCGCCCGTTCGGGATAAGTCAAAGCATACTGAATGGGCAAACACATATCCGGCGTTGAAAGCTGCGCGAGCATGGAGCCATCCACAAATTCCACCATCGAATGCACCACGCTCTGCGGGTGCACCACCACACCGACCCGCGCCATCTCAATATCGAACAACCATCGCGCTTCGATCATCTCCAGCCCCTTATTGAACAGCGTCGCCGAATCGATCGTGATCTTTCGCCCCATGACCCATGAAGGATGTTTCAGGGCGCGCTCGACCGTAATTTGAGCAAACTCCGCTTTCGGCGTCGTGCGGAACGGGCCGCCCGAGGCGGTCAACCACAGCTTCCGCACACTGTCCGGTCCTTTGCCATCGAGGCATTGAAAGATGGCCGAATGTTCGCTGTCCACCGCCAATACACGCACCCCATGTTTTCGCGCTTCGGTCATGACGATCTCACCCGCCATGACCAGGATTTCCTTTGAAGCGACCGCAATGTCCTTCCCTGCGCGAATCGCCGCCAACGCCGGCTGCAAGCCAGCAGTCCCTACAATCGCAATGAGGACAATATCCGCAGCAGGCATAGTCGCTAATTTGACAAGACCTTCCGTGCCGGAAAAAACCTGTGCTGACGTCCCGAGCAGGTCCTGCAACTTCTGCGCTTTAGCCGGATCGGTGATTGAAATAGCTTCCGGCCTGTGTTGGCGCGTCTGCTCCAGCAGTAGTTCGACGTTGTTGCCGGCGCCCAATCCGATCAGGCGGACGCGGTCCGGCAAATCGTTGGCCACCTTGATCGTGCTGGTGCCGATCGAACCCGTGCTTCCAAGCAGAACGACATTCTTCATTTCCAAAACCGAATCAGCATTCCAGTTTTCCAGTTTTCCATCATTCCAATCAGAGACCCCTCAATCCACCAATCCATTAATCCAGCAATCCAGTCAGCCCGGCCTTGTCAGCACATGCCTGAGGTAAAGGTACATGATAGGCGCATTAAACAGCAGGCTGTCCAGCAAGTCGAGGATG
>Ga0137394_10003424_pt1 | contig 11903 bp, 12 predicted proteins | sample czobulk116metaG_FD_108278 | JGI IMG/M metagenome (GOLD analysis project Ga0137394, IMG submission 108278) | Vadose zone soil microbial communities from Angelo Coast Range Reserve, California, USA - czobulk1.16 metaG | ecosystem: Environmental > Terrestrial > Soil > Vadose zone | place: USA... | reverse complement strand
GCCGGATGCAGCGGGTCGTACAGGTGCGCCACCGCGTCGTCGGTGCGGTCGATGGCGAGGGTGTACTGGATGAGGTCGTTGGTCCCGATCGACAGGAAGTTCAGGCGCCGCATGAAGATCGGCAGGGCGAGCGCCGCCGCCGGGATCTCGATCATGCCGCCGATCTCGATGTCGCGCTCGTACGGGATCGAGCGCTCGTCGAGCTGCTGCTTTGCCTGGCGGATGAGGGCGAGGGTCTGCTCGATCTCGTGCACGTGCGCGAGCATCGGCAGGAGGATCCGCACTTTCCCGTAGTGCGATGCGCGCAGGATCGCCCGCAGCTGGGTCAGGAACATCTGCGGCTCGGCGAGGCAGAAGCGGATCGCGCGCAGCCCCATCGCCGGGTTGGGCATGTTCTGCGTCATGCCGTCGCTGTTCAGCGCCTTGTCGGCGCCGAGGTCGAGCGTACGCAGCACCACCGGCCGCCCGCCCATCGCCTGCGCCACGTTGCGATAGGCCTCGAACTGCTCGTCCTCGCTCGGCAGCTCCTTGCGGTTGAGGAACATGAACTCGCTGCGGAACAGGCCCACGCCCTCGGCGCCCGCCTCGAGCACTTCCGGCATGTCGTCGGGCAGCTCGATGTTGGCGTAGAGCTCGACCGGCGTGCCGTCCAGGGTCGTGGCCTTCTTGGACTTCAGGCGCTTCAGCTTCTCGCGCTCGAGGTCGAGCTGCGACTGGCGCAGCCTGAACTCGGCGAGCACCACCGGGTCGGGGTTGACGATCACCACGCCCATCACCCCGTCGACGATGACGAGCTCGCGCTCGCTGATGGTCTGGAAGGCGTGGTGCAGGCCGACGATCGCCGGGATGCCGAGGCTGCGCGCGACGATGGCGGTGTGCGAGGTCACGCCGCCGACGTCGGTGATGAAGCCGCCGAAGTGGTGGCGCTTGAAGAGGATCATGTCCGCCGGAGAGAGGTCGTGCGCCACCACGATCAGCTCCTGCTCCTCGGTGAGCGAGGGCTCGGTGAGCGTCTGCGCCCCCATCAGCGCCTTCAGCACCCGCTCGACCGCCTGCTGCACGTCGGCCTTGCGCTCGCGCAGATATGCGTCGTCGATCTCGTCGAAGCGGTCGGTGAGCTTTTCCATCTGCTGCACCAGCGCCCACTCGGCGTTGGCGCGGCGCTCCCGGATGAGCTGCTTCGGAGCCTGCGACAGCGCCGAGTCGTCGAGGATCATGCGGTGCAGGTCGAGGAAGGCCGCGAACTCGTGCGGCGCGTCGGAGGGGATATGCGTGTGCAGCGTCGAGAGCTCGTCGCGCGCCTTGTGCAGCGCGGCCTCGAAGCGGCGCACCTCCGCTTCCACCGCTTCGCCGGGGATCTCGTAGTGCACCACCTCCAGGCGCGCGGTGGTGACGAGGTGCGCGTAGCCGATGGTGATGCCGCCGGCCACGGCGTGGCCATGCAGGACGAAGTTCATTCCGACTCGCCGAACTTGTCCGCCACGAGCTTCGCGATGGCGGCGATCGCCTGGTCGGCGTCGTCGCCCTTCGCCTCCAACAGCACGCTGGTGCCCTGTCCCGCGGCGAGCATCATCACGCCCATGATGCTCTTGGCGTTGACGCGCCGGCCGCTGCGCGAGATCCAGATCTCGCTGTGGAACCCGCCCGCGACCTGAGTCAGCTTGGCCGCCGCACGGGCATGCAGGCCGAGCTTGTTGACGATCTCGAGCGACTTGCTAGGCATCGCAGCAGCGATCCGTGTTCATGTGGACGAGGCCTTCGGCGCCGCCGGACATCGCGCGCTGCACCAGCACCGCGAGGCTGACCGGGGCGCCGCCGTTGCGCCCGGTCAGCACCCGCAGCAGCATCGGCAGCGACGCGCCGGACACGCCCTCGACCTTGCCGTCCTCGAGGAGCTTCGACACCACGTTGCCCGGCGTGGCGCCGAAGATGTCGGTGAGGATCAGCACGCCGTCGCCGGCGTCGATCTGGTCCATCATCTCGCGCGCGCGCAGCACCAGGTCGTCGGGGTCGTCCTGGCGCCACACGCTTAGGGTGGCGACCTGGCTCGGGCGCTCGCCGAGGATCTGCGCGGCGCTCTCGAGGAGAGAGGTGCCGATCTCACCATGGGTCACGATGAGAAGGCCGATCATGCGAGCTTGGACTCCAGCGCGTCCATGAACATTCCGGACACGTCGAAGCCGCTCTGGTCCTGGATCTCGCGGAAGCAGGTGGGGCTGGTGACGTTGATCTCGGTGAGCCAGTCGCCGATCACGTCGAGCCCGACGAGCAGCAGGCCCCGCGCCGCGAGCTTGGGCCCGAGCGCGGCGGCGATCTCGCGGTGGCGCGCGCTCACCGGCTGCGCCACGCCGTGCCCTCCGGCGGCGAGGTTGCCGCGCGATTCGCCCGGCTTGGGAATGCGCGCGAGGCAGTGCGGCACGATCTTGCCGTCGATCAGCAGCACCCGCTTGTCGCCCTGGGCGATCTCGGGGATGTAGCGCTGCGCCATGACGCTGCGCGTGCCGAAGTCCGAGATCGTCTCGACGATGACGTTGCGGTTCGGATCGTCGTGGCGCAGCACGAAGATGCCGGCGCCGCCCATGCCGTCGAGGCGCTTGAGCACGACGTGCCGGTGCTCGTCGACGAAGCCCTGCAGGTCTTCCATGCGGCGCGCCACCAGGGAGGGCACCGTGAATTGCGCAAACTCGCCGATCGAGAACTTCTCGTTGTGGTCGCGGACCGCGCCCGGCTCGTTGAACACCTTGGCGCCCTGGCGCTCGGCCTCCGACAGCAGCCAGGTGCTGGCAACGTACTCCATGTCGAACGGCGGGTCCTTGCGCATGAGCACCGCGTCGAACTCGCGCAGCGCGCGGTCCGTCGTTTCGTGGGTCCGGTACCAGTCGGCGTCGTCCGCGGTGACCGAAAGACGCGTGGCGCGCGCGGTGACCGAGTTCTTCGCCCAGCGCAACGTTGGCTGCTCGCAGACGAATACGGCATGCCCCCGCGCCTGCGCGGCGCGCATCATCGCGACCGTGGTGTCCTTGTACGCCTTGAGCTCTTCAGGCGGATCGATGACGAAGAGGAGGACCAGGCTACTTGCTCTGCGAGACCATGTAATCGATGCCGGCGCGCAGCTCGGCGTCGGTGAGCGAGGGGTTGCCTGCCTTGGGCGGCATCGCGCCTTTGCCGTTGGTCACGGATTGCACCAGCGTGGCCGTGCCCTGCTTGATGCGCGGTGCCCAGGCCTCCTTGTCGCCGAGCTTCGGCGCTCCAGCCAATCCTTGGGCATGGCAGGCGAAGCACACCTTGTCGTAGACGGCCTTGCCGTCTGCCGCGCCCGTCGCCGGCTTGGACTCGGCCGCGGGTTTTGCCGGCGCTGCCGCGGGCGTCGCCGGCGCCGACTTCGCTTCGGCTGGCGCGGCCGGCTCCTTCAGCTTGCCGCCCGACTGGTTCGCCATGTAGACGATGGCGCGCGCGACCTCGTCGTCGGTGAGCGAGGCATCGCCGCCGCGCGGTGGCATGGCGCCCTTGCCCTTGATCGCCACCGCCAGCATGCCCTTCAAACCTTCCTTAAGGTGCGGCGCCCAAGCCTTCGCGTCGCCGATCTTCGGCGCGTTCGCCACGCCGGCCTGGTGGCAGGCGGCGCAGGTGTTCTTGACGATGGCCTCGCCGGAGCGCGCGCCGGCCGCCGCGCTCGGCGCGCCGAATTCCACCCGGGCCACCGGTCGGATGCGCGCCGCCACGGATGCGGGCGTGAGCGCGTTGGGATCCGCGCTCGGCCGGTGGGTTACCAGCTGCACGATCAGGATGATTCCCAGGATCGGCACGAGGAACGCGAGCACGATGGTAACGACGAGCTGCTTCGGGGTCTTGATGAAGGAGGAATGCGAGTCGTGCACGGTCACGGGCAGAGGAGGTTTGGTCTTGTAGGTAACGGCATGATTTTAGCTTCAAAGCTTATATGGGTCGCTGGCCCGTCCCGTTCGGAAGCGCGCCCTTCGCCTCGAGGCTTTCCGTCCACCACGAGCCGCGTCGTATCGATTCTGATTGCGCTCTTGCGCTGGTTCTATCAGCGCTAACGCGTGGACGCGGAAGGGAAAACCGGCTATCCTGCGCGTCCCGTTTTCGATGCGCCCGTAGCTCAGCGGATTAGAGTATTGGCCTCCGAAGCCAAGGGTCGTGGGTTCGAATCCCGCCGGGCGCGCCACAGTCCTCTTTCACCGGAGTTCAAAATGAAAACCCTTTCTCTCCTGTGCTCCTTCGCCGCGGCCGCGGCGTTGTCGACAAGCGCGGTGGCGCAGCAGTACCCGACGCGCAACATCACCATGCTGGTGCCCTACGCGGCCGGGGGCCCGACTGATACGGTGGCGCGCGTCATTGCACAGTCGATGGGCAAGCCGCTCGGCCAGACGGTCATCGTCGAGAACCGGCCGAGCGCCGGCGGCATCCTCGCCCCCGAGCAGGCGAAGAACTCCAAGCCCGACGGCTACACCATCCTGATCCACCACGTCGGCATGGCGACCACGCCGGCCCTGTACCGGCAGCTGCGCTTCAACCCCCTCACGGATTTCGACTACATCGGCCTCATCAACGACGTGCCGATGACGCTGATCGCCCGCGGCAACTTCCCGGCCAAGGACTTCAAGGAGTTCCTCGACTACGTGAAGAAGAACAAGGACAAGGTTTCCTACGCGCACGCCGGCATCGGCGCCGCCTCGCACCTGTGCGGCATGCTCTTCCAGAGTGCCATCGAGACCGACTTCCTCACCGTGCCGTACAAGGGCACCGCTCCGGCGATGAACGACCTGCTCGGCGGGCAAGTGGACTTCATGTGCGACCAGACCACCAACACCACTTCGCAGATCAAGAGCGGGAAGGTGAAGGTCTACGGCGTGACGTCGGCGAAGCGCGTGCCTTCTCTCCAGGACATCCCGACGCTGCAAGAGCAGGGACTCAAGGGATTCGAGGTCGGAATCTGGCACGGCCTGTACGCGCCGAAGGGGCTGCAGAAGCCGGTGTCCGACAAGCTCGTCGCGGCGCTGCAGGAAACGCTGAAGGACGGCGCCGTGCAGAAGCGCTTCTCGGAGCTCGGCGCGACGACCTATCCGCCCGAGAAAGCGACCCCGGCCGCGCTGCAGGAGCACCTCAAGGCCGAGATCGACAAGTGGAGCCCGCTCATCAAGAAGGCCGGCGTGTACGCCGACTAGGTTTTCCGGGCTGAAACAGAAAGTTTACGCGACGCCGTTCTTCTTGAACCAGGCGAGCATGCGCTTCCACCCGTCTTCGGCCGCGTCCTTGCGGTAGCTCGGCCGGTAATCGGCGTTGAAGGCGTGCGGCATCCCGGGATAGACGTGCATCTCGGACTGCTTCGCGTTCTTGCTGCCCGACTTCTTCAGGGCCTCGACCAGCTTGTCGACCTGGTCCTGCGGAATGCCCTGGTCGGCGCCGCCGTACAGGCCGAGCACGGGCGCGTTCAGCTTGTCGACGATATCGAGCGGCGTCGTGGTGATGGCCGGCTGCGCCGGGCTCAGGCCGCCGTACCAGGCAACCCCGGCGCCCATCTTCTTCTGGTGCGCGCTGTACATCCACACCGTGCGGCCGCCGCGGCAGAAGCCGGTGATGCCCATCTTGTCGGTGCTCGCGCGCGGGTTCTTGTCCGCCCAGGCCACGACAGCGTCGAGGTCCTTGAACGCCTGGTCGTCGGCGAGCTGGTTGGCGCCGGCGAGCACCTGCTTGAGGTCCTCCAGCTTCCAGAGCTCGCCGATGCGGAAGTACGGCTCGTTGCCGATCGCGAAGTAGCCTTCCTTCGCCACGCGCCGGATTACGTCCTTGATGTGCTCGTGCAGCCCAAAGACCTCGGCCACGACCAGCGCCACCGGCCGCTTGCCGCCGCTCTTCGGCACGGCGTAATACGCGGGGATCTCGCCGATCTTGATGTCGCCGCCGTCCAGGCCGTCCATCGGCGTCTTGATCGCCTGCGCGAGCAGCGGCTCGGCGGTGACCGCGAATCCGGCGGCGATGCACGCCGCGACGAAGCCGCGCCGGTCGACTTGCACGTCGGGCAGCAGGCTGTTCATGTCGTGGTTCTGCAGGTCTCTCTTCATGGTTCCTCTCTCGGGGGAAATCGGGCGCTACACGGGATACGCCGGCGGCACCGCTTTATTCCAGGCCGGGACGCCGTTTCCAGCAGGGGTTCGCCTGCTCGAAGGCGTGCGCGAGCTGCAGCACGCCGGCGTCGTCGCGATAGCGACCGACGATCTGGATGCCGACCGGCAGGCCGTCGGCGGTGAAGCCGGCGGGCACCGAGATCGCCGGATGGCTGGTGATGGTGATGAAGTAGCAGCTCTTCATCCAGTCGAGGTAGTTGGTCATCTTCGTGCCGGCGATCTCGCGCGGCCATTCGGTCGCCACCGGGTAGGGCGGCAGCTGGTTCACCGGGCAGACGAGGAAGTCGTACTCCTCGAGGAAGGCGCGCATCCGGTGATAGAGCGCCGAGCGCAACGCGGTGGCGCGCGCGATCTGCTCGGGCGTGAGCCGCATTCCCTGCTCGACGTTCCACTGCACCGTGTCCTTCAGGTCGCCGCGGCGCGTGCGGTAGAACTCGCCGTAGGACTGCAGGAAGCCGAGCGCGCGGAGAGTCTCGAAACTTTCCGTGGCGCCGTTGAAGTCGGGTTCGGCGTCCTCGATTTCACATCCCAGCGAAGAAAAGACTTTGCGTTGTGCGTCGAGGACCTTGCTGACTCGCGGATCCATCGGCAGTCCGCCGAGGTCGCGGCTCCATGCGATCCGCGTTTTCTTGAAGCTCCGTTTCAACGGCTTGAGAAAAATCGATCCCGGCTCGGCGACCGAGACAGGCGAGCGCAGATCCGGCCCGGCCATCGCGGCGAGAAGAAATGCCGTGTCTTCCACGGTGCGCCCCATTGGCCCGAGCACGCCGAGTGTGTTCCACGCGTTCGGCGCGGGCCATGCGGGAACGCGCCCCGGCGTGGGGCGGAAGCCGACGACGTTGCAGTAGTTGCCGGGATTGCGCAGGCTCGCGGCGAGATCGCCGCCGTCGGCGAAGGGCAGCATGCCGCACGCGACCGCGACCGCTGCGCCGCCGGAGGAGCCGCCGCAGGTCCTGGTCTCGTCGTACGGGTTTTTGGTCGCGCCGAAAACCGTGTTGAACGTCTGGCTGCCGGCGGCGAACTCCGGCAGGTTGGTCTTGCCGAGGGTGATCGCACCGGCAGCCGAAAGGCGCTCAACGAGCAGATGATTTTCGTTGGGAACGTGATCTTTGTAGATCGGCGAGCCGAAGGTGGTCCGGATGCCCTTGGTCTGGACGTTGTCCTTGTAGGCGACCGGCAGCCCTGCCAGGAGGGGCTTTCCCTTCATTCGGTCGAGCGCTTGCGCCCGCTTCAAGGCTTGATCCGGCACGAAAGTGACGATGGCGTTCACCTTCGGATTCACGCGCTCGATCCGGGCGATGAAGGCGCGCATCAGTTCGGTGGCCGACAGCTTTCTCGCCTGAAGGAGGCGAGCGAGCTGGCGCGCCGGGGTGAAGCACAGCTCGTCCTGATCTCTCCCGGAATTCACATCAGAACGATATCAAACTGCTCCTGCGAGTAGCTCGACTCGACCTGCATCGAGATCGGCTTGCCGATGAAGTCGGAGAGCATCGCCACCGAGGGCGATTCCTCCTCGTGGAACAGATCGATCACCGGCTGCGAGGCGAGCACGCGGTATTCGCGCGCGTTGAAGGCGCGCGCCTCGCGCAGGATCTCGCGCAGGATCTCGTAGCACACCGTGTGCGCGGTCTTGACTTCGCCGCGTCCGTCGCAGGTGGGGCAGGGCTGGCACAGGACGTGGGCGAGCGACTCGCGCGTGCGCTTGCGCGTCATCTCGACCAGGCCCAGGGCGGTGAATCCGTTGACGCTCATGCGCGTGCGGTCGCGCGCGAGCGCGCGCCTGAATTCCTCGAGCACTGCGGCGCGGTGCTCATCGCTTTGCATGTCGATGAAGTCGACGATGATGATGCCGCCGAGGTTGCGCAGGCGCAGCTGGCGCGCGATCGCCTGCGCCGCCTCGAGGTTGGTCTTGAAGATGGTGTCGTCGAAGTTGCGGCTGCCGACGAAGCCGCCGGTGTTGACGTCGATCGTCGTCATCGCCTCGGTCTGGTCGATGATCAGATAGCCGCCGGACTTGAGGTCCACCCGGCGCGACAGCGCCTTCTCGATCTCGGTTTCGACGTTGTAGAGATCGAAAAGCGGCCGCTCGCCGATGTAGTGCTCCAGCTTGCCGTGCACCTGCGGCATGTAGTTCTGCGCGAAGGCGGCGAGCTTCTGGTAGTTCTCGCGCGAGTCGATCAGCACCCGGCCGGTTTGCGAGGTCACCATGTCGCGCATGACGCGCTGGGCGAGCGAGAGGTCCTGGTACAGGAGCTGGGGCGCGGAGGCTGAAGTTCCTTCGGCCGCCCCTCCCGTGGAGCGCTCGCGGATCACCTTCCAGAGGTGGCGCAGGTAGTCGAGGTCGGCGCGCAGCTCCTCCTCGCTCGCGCTTTCGGCGAGGGTGCGCACGATGAAGCCGCCTTTCTCCTCGGCGGGCACCAGATCCTTGAGACGGTCGCGCAGCGCCTGGCGGCCGCTCTCGTCCTCGATCTTCTGCGAGATGCCGATGTGGGGGTCGTTCGGCAGGTAGACGAGGAGGCGCCCGGCGATCGAGATCTGCGTGGAAAGGCGCGCGCCCTTGGAGCCGATCGGGTCCTTCACCACCTGCACGAGCAGCGGCTCGCCCTCGGCGAGGATGCGCTCGATCGGCTTGGCCGGCTCGCCGGTGACCGCCTTCCTGTGCTGCCAGATGTCGGCGACGTGGAGGAAGGCGGCACGCTCCAGGCCGATCTCGAGGAACGCGGACTGCATGCCGGGGAGCACGCGCGCGACGCGCCCCATGTAGATGTTCCCGACCAGGCCGCGGCTCGCGCTGCGCTCGATCAGGAGCTCCTGCACCACCCCCGAGCCTGTGATCGCTACGCGTGTTTCCTGCGGGGTGACATTAATAAGAATTTCTTCGGTCACGCAGTTTGTCGAGCAGCTGGCTGGTCTCGAAGAGCGGCAGCCCCATGACGCCCGAGTAGCTGCCGCGCAGCTCCATGATAAACCGCGCCGCGCGCCCCTGGATGGCGTAGGCGCCGGCCTTGTCGTCGCACTCGCCCGTGGCGATGTACTGCGCGATCTCCTCGGGGCTCAGCTGCTTGAACTGGACTTCGGAGCGCGACACCGCCGAGTCGATGCGCTCGTCGCGCATCAGCGCCACGGCGGTGAAGACGTCGTGCCGCCGCCCGGAGAGCGCGGCGAGCATCTCGGCGGCCTCCTTGCGGTCGGCCGGCTTGCCGAGGATCTGGCCGTCGAGCGCCACGGTGGTGTCCGCGGAGAGCACCGGCGCGAACGGGAGGTTACGCAGGCGCAGGAGCCGCCAGCCGGCCTGCGCCTTGGCGCGCGCGACGCGCTCGACGTAGCTGTCGGGCTGCTCGTTCGGCAGGAGCGACTCGTCCACGTCGGGCGGCGAGTCGGCCCGGCTGCGGAAGAGCAGAAGGTGATAGCGCACGCCGACTTGAGAGAGGAGCTCCCGCCGGCGGGGGCTGCGCGATGCGAGATAGATGCCGCGATCCAGCGGGCCAATCATGGCCCGAGTTTACTATTCCCCGCCTCACTCCCGATGATAAGGATGACCGATAAGAAGACTCGCCGCGCGATATAACTGCTCCAGCAGCACGACCTGCGCGAGCGCATGCGGCAGCGTGAAAGATGACACACGCAGGACGAGCGCGGCCCGCGCCTTCACTTGCGCGGAAAGGCCGCCGGGACCGCCGATGACGAACGCGGTCTCGCTCTTCAGCAGCTCGGAGAACTGGCGCGTCGTGTAGTCACGACCGCGTTCGTCCAGCACGATCATGTCGGCCCCTTTGGGGAGCGAGGCGACCAGCCGCTTTTCGTCCTTCACCGCGACCCGCGATATTTCATAGCCCTTCGGCATGCGGCGGGCATATTCCGCGCAGGCTTCCTCGGCCCAGCCGGGCAGCCTAGCGCTTACCGCGAGGACGCTTAGCCTTGGCACGCGGCTTCTTCCTTGCCGCCTTCACCCGGTTGACGAGGCGCACGGTCTTTCCGCCCCACACTTCCTCGAGGTTGTAAAACTCGCGCACCGCGGGATGCATGATGTGCACGACCACGTCGCCGAGGTCGACCAGCACCCATTCGCCCGACTTCTCGCCCTCGACGCCGTACACGCGCGAGCCGAGCTCGCGGATGCGCTCCTGTACGCGGTCCGCCAGTGCTCTGACTTGCCGATTGGAGTCGCCGCTCGCGATCACCACGCGCTCGAACATCGAAGGCATGCGCGCGGTGTTGAAGACGATGATGTCGCGGCCCTTGACGTCCTCGAGCGCCTCGACTACCGCGCGCTGCTTGGCGCGGATATCCATCAGCTGTAGAGCTTATGGCGAGCGATATAGTTCGCCACCGCGGCTGGCACGAGGCCGTCCGTGCCCTCGCCACGGCGCACGCGCGCGCGGATTTCGCTCGCCGAGATCGGCATGGGCTCGAGCGGTATGAGCTGCGCCTCCCGCTTCGGCTGGAAGCCGGGGCGGGAGAACACCGCGATTTTCGCCAGCCGCTTAACCTCTTCCGGGCGGTGCCAGCTGGCGAGCTTCTCGTACTGGTCGGCCCCGATCAGCAGATAGAGCTCGGCATCGCCGAGCTCCGTGCGCAGCGCCTTCAGCGTGTCGACGGTGTAGCCCGACGCTTCGGGTTGGAGCTCCCTTGTGTCCAGACGGAAACGCGGCTCGCCTGCAAGCGCGAGGCGCAACATCGCTGCACGCTCGTCGCCGGAGGCGGCTGCGGGGCTGCGGTAGCGGGTGGTGCCGGTGGGAATGAACAACACCCGGTCGAGCTGCAGGTGCTCGAGCGCCGCCCGCGCCCATGCGAGATGCGCGTTGTGGACCGGGTCGAACGTGCCGCCGAGGATCCCTATGGCAGCCACTAAGTGCGGATCTCTCCGTGGCCGAGCACCACGAACTTCTGCGTGGTGAGGCCCTCGAGTCCGACCGGGCCCCGGGCGTGCAGCTTGTCGGTCGAGATGCCGACCTCGGCGCCGAGGCCGTACTCGTAGCCGTCGGCGAAGCGGGTCGAGGCGTTCCACATCACCGAGCTCGAGTCGACCTCGCGCAGGAAGCGCTCGGCGCGCGCGCGGTCGCTCGCCACGATCGCGTCGGTGTGCTGCGAGCCGTACTTCGCGATGTGCTCGATCGCCTCGTCGAGGCCCTTGACCACCCGGATCGACACGATGGGCGCGAGCCACTCGGTGTAGTAATCCTGCTCCGTCGCCGCCTTTGCTGCCGGGATGAACTTGAGGGAGGCGGGGTCGGCGCGCATCTCCACGCCTTTGCTTTTGTAAATGGAAGAAATGGAAGGCAAAACCCTGGCCGCAATTCCCTCCGCGACCAGCAGCGTCTCCATCGTGTTGCAGGTGCCGTAGCGCTGGGTCTTGGCGTTGTCGGCGATCTTCACCGCCATATCCGGGTCGGCGCTGTCGTCGACGTAGACATGGCACACGCCGTCGAGGTGCTTGATCATCGGGATGCGCGACTCGCGCGAAAGCCGCTCGATCAGCTCCTTGCCGCCGCGCGGCACCACGATGTCGACGTATTCGCGCAGCGTGATGAGCTCGCCGACCGCGGCGCGGTCGGTGGTATCGACGAGCTGGACGGCAGCCTCGGGCAGGCCCGCGCTCTTGAGGCCCGCGCGTACGCAGGCGGCAATGACGCGGTTCGACTGCAGTGCCTCGGAGCCGCCGCGCAGGATGGCGGCGTTGCCGGACTTGAGGCACAACGCCGCGGCGTCGGCGGTCACGTTGGGACGCGACTCGTAGATGATCGCGACCACTCCGAG